>JAEEGF012247756.1_pt1 | contig 38196 bp, 27 predicted proteins | sample 9134171 | NCBI WGS metagenome assembly JAEEGF01 (sample SAMN16246542, study PRJNA631951) | gut metagenome | biome: gut microbiome; feature: rumen; material: AP-attached | host: Bos | place: Iran: Karaj | collected 2018-10 | reverse complement strand
CCTAGAATATAAAAATCCAGATATCATGCCCGGTTACAGGATGTAACTAGACATGTATAGAAATACATGGATGTATTTCTATGTCCTTGAATTTATAACATCTTCAAGATATGAAAATGCATTATAAACTATCCGCATCGGCGCTGCCTCAAAGGGTGGCGTATGTTTGGCAAGTGCGAAGGTTCAGTAAATAATGATTAAGAATTGATATAAGGGCCACGGTGGCCCCTGCATTTAGCAAGTGCGAAGCTTGAACTGATAATTGTATCAAGACACTTTTTGCAAATTATGCTATTATTATAAAAAGTTCTATATTTTCCACTTTGACATAATTGAATATCTATAATCTTAAATGCCTTTATATGGCGAGTGATGCTATAAACAATTGAGGACATGCTTATCAAAAAAGGGAGGTCTATATATGACTTCATATACAGATAAGGGATATGATTTGTATCAAAGTCTGTCATCACGCCAGGACAGAAATAAAAGAGATGGTAATGTATTAAATGGGAATACAACAACTACTACTGAAGCTGATCGCGGGTTAACTAATGATAGAAGTGATGGTAATTATATAGGCCCTGCAGCAATATATGAAGGCTCAATTTACATTCCACGGAAAGTAACGTACTCACAACCGGATATAGTTCAAGACGATCCTGCTAGCGATTATAAACAAAAAGAACTTCTTCTGAAAATAGAAGAACAGTATGAACAAATTTCTAAAGATTCATTTAATGGGCAATTAGAAGCTTATAGGAGAAATAATGCAGCAAGTGTCTGGAAGCTTCTTTCAAGTGGGGATCTGGCTGTAGGCAATGAATCCAAGAATAAGGCACGAGCTGATGTTTCGGAAGATGGTTATTGGGGCTCTAAACACACTTCAGAAAGACTTTTTGATTTTGCAAAAACAATGTCGCAGAAAGACCCTGAAAGAATAAAAAAATTGAGAGCAAGAATGGATAGAGCAATCGATGCAGTTACCAAAGAGTGGGGTAGTGAACTTCCGGGCTTATGCCAGGAGACAATTCAAAACACCAGAAGACTTTTTGCAGATTTTCTTGCAAAAGAAGGAGAGATGATAAGTTAAGTCATCTCTCCGGAAATATTACATAAAAAACACAAAGCCATAAGTTTAATCATTAGTATAATCGTAATGGGTGAGTAATAAGTCAACAACATGATTATAGCTTAGCATTCCTTCTTTGACTCCGTTAACTTTAAGTGTTGTATCAACAAAAGTATCTGCAGCTTTTTTTACAGTTTCGGTAGGCAATATGGAATGTGAATTAACATATTCCCATGCTTCTTTAGTAAGAAACTGATCATCATACCATACAAGATCACTGACTTTGACATGCGAGTTATAAGTGTCTATATCAACAGATCTATAGAAAGTGTTATTAACATAATTGAGCATACTAAGATAACCGCTGTATTGAAAGAAAACGTCTTCAGAATTGATGCATGCCAGAAAACCTATAAGATTGGCTTCGTCTTCAAAAATATATCCACGAGTATGAGCAAGTTCATGACACATTGTAAATGGCTTATTGCCTATAGACATAAGCCCATTGATATTGGCTTCCATTGAAAAAGGAAAATAGTAACCTTGCATGTATTGCTGGCTCATAAATACAGAACTATCCAGAGTCTTGGGAGTAACCTGAAATCCGCTCATTCTAGGATAAAGATCCGATAGATTCTGCATAGACACTCGTACTTCATACTCCATATCACCATCATAGATGATATTGCCAAGATCATCTCTTTCAAATATCAAAGAGTACTCGTTAAGCTTATTAACGATGTGATCTCTAAGTGCGGTCAGTTCTTCAAGCGTATAACTGCTACTGCATGGGATCTGGGTACATTGGTACAAACAAAAGCAATTAAGATTCATGATCAGATATACTATAGTTAAGATCCACGAGAATATTCTTAGATATCTTTTGATAAAAACAGGAGCTTTATATTTTATTGACTTATTATTTTCATGAGAGCTGCTTCTTTTTATATTCTTAAGTCTAAAAAGAAGAAATGATATTAGCAGATAAATAAGGACTACTAACAATATCAGGACAAGAACAAGGCCTAAATAGATGAGCTTCTCACCAAAAGAGAATGGAAAAAGACTTGTAAAAAATCCATATGTATCGATCCAGACAGGAAATATGTTATTGGTATACCAGTCAGCAAAAGAAGTTGATAATAGACATGCTATAATAAATAATGTTGAGAATAAAATAATACCAAGCTGGATCAAAACAGAATTAGATAATCTTTTTTTACCCACAAATATTAACCTCCAAAACGAAATAAATACATATCAATTATAGACTTATAATAATGTAAGTTACAATAAATTCAAATACGTCTTTTGCTCTTAAAGCTATCATTTTAGGGGACTAAAGTGACATATGACCATATGATGTGCGATAATAGATAAGATGAATATCATGTGAAAGGAGATAAAAACATGAATTACAAAGAAAAATGCGCTGAATGGTTGGACAAACTGCCAAAGAATGATCCACTCTTTGCAGAGCTTGATGAGCTTGCTAAAAAGAGTGAGACAGATAAGGCAGCTGATGCTGATATAGAAGATCGCTTTTATAAAGAATTGTCATTTGGAACAGCAGGACTTAGAGGAAAGATTGGTGTAGGAACTAATAGAATGAATTTCTACACAGTTGGTAGAGCAACTCAGGGTATTGCTGATTATATTAAGGGATTTGGCAAAGATGCTATGGACAGAGGTGTTGTAATCGCACATGATCCACGTCATTTTTCCAAAGAGTTTTCAAAATATACAGCAGCTATTCTTGCTGCTAATGGAATCAAGACATATGTATTCCCTGATCTTCGCCCTACACCGGAGCTTGCTTATCTGGTTAGAAGACTTGGAACTATCTCTGGAATCAACATAACAGCTTCTCACAATCCTAGAGAGTACAACGGATACAAGGCATATTGGGAAGATGGATGTCAGGTAGGCCAGGAGATAGCTGATGGAATGACAGAATGTATCCTCAAGGTTGACTATTTTGATGGTGTTCAAAAAGGTGATTTTGATGAAGCAGTTAAGAGCGGCATCATTACAGTTCTGGGACCTGAATATGATAGAGAATATCTTGATAAAATTGAAGCTCTGTCAATTCATAGTGGTGATGAGTTGGATCTGTCTATACCTCTTGTATATACTCCTTTAAATGGAGCAGGAAGTATACCATTTACACAGATGCTTAAAGACAGAGGATTTACAAATTGGCAGATAGTACAGGAGCAGAAGGATCCTGATCCTAACTTTACAACAGTTGGATATCCTAATCCTGAAGCCCCTGCAGCATTCAAAATGTCAGAAGAACTTGGTAAAAAAATCGGTGCAGAGCTTCTTATGGCTACTGATCCTGATTCCGACAGATTTGCTATCGAGATATTAACTGACAGTGGCGAGTATATTCCACTTAACGGCAACCAGACAGGATATCTTCTTGTAAATTATATTCTTGAAGGACATAAGGATGCAGGAACACTTCCTAATAACGGCGCTATGGTTAAGTCTATAGTTACATCAACAATGACTACCAAGATGGCAGAGTCATATGGCGTTGAGATGTTTGAATCACTCACAGGATTCAAGAATATCTGCGGAAGGATACCTTTCCTTGAAGAGAATAAGTACCAGTATCTGTTCGGATATGAGGAATCTGTTGGTTATGCTGCATGTATTGATATCAGGGATAAGGATGGTATCAGTGCAGGAATGCTTGTTGCAGAAGCTGCAGCTTATTACAGAAAACAGGGAAAGACCTTGTGGCAGGTACTTACTTCTTTGTATGAGAAGTATGGTTTCTATGATGAGTATGAACCCAATATGGTTCTTGAAGGAATTGAAGGAGCTGAGAGAATCGGACGTATGATGGACTACATCCGTAGCAATCCGCCAAAAGAAATTGCCGGCAGAGAAGTGGTCAATATCATAGATTATAAGGATGGTTCAGAAGATATAAGACATCCTGAGAATAAGATTCCCGGAACCAATGCTCTTAGATACTTCCTTAAAGAAAATGATCCTGAACTTAAGGATTCAGACACCTGGTTCTCTATAAGACCTTCAGGAACAGAACCGAAGATCAAATTCTACTTCTATACAAAGCAGACAAGCAGAGAAAAAGCGCTTGAGGCTAATAAAGAGATAAGCAAGGCAGTAATGGATATCATTAATGCAGTAGAATAATAACATAGTAGTTATTTTGATCAAAAGACATATATCATAATGATGTAAATATTCAAATATGTATAAAAAAGCTCTATGCCAGATTGATGGCATAGAGCTTTTATTTTTCGTGAAACATTTTGAATCTCAATGCTAAAATAATAATATTTTAAAAAGGATAAAATGTTGCTATAATAAAGAAAAGTAATACAATTATTCCCTGTATAATAGGGCAAAAATAAATCAACATGTTCGAGGTGGCAATCCGTGAAACATAGAAAAAAGATATTATCAAACAGATCTTTTGCTGCTATATGGGATGCGGCATCAAAAGCAGGATCCTACAGAGAATTATGTAACATGGCATATGATAGCAAATACTTTAATCCTTCATATCTTGAGAAAAAAAGTGGTTTAAGTATGAAAGAAGTATATGTGGTACTTGAAAACGTATATAAAGCATACAATATGCGATTTGATGAAATAATGAAAGAAGCAGGAACGACCAATAGCAAGTTAAGGGACTCCTTCTGCATACCAGAAAAGTCTATTGAAGCATGGAAAAGCGGAAGAAACAGATGCCCTGATTACATACGGCTAATGCTGCTTAGATATTATCATCTGTTAAAGCTTGGAAAATATATCTACACAGAAGAATATGATGATTATCTAAAGACTATACCAAAAGTATATGAAGAATCAGGAAAAGAAAAAGCAACTGATGCTTTTAATAAAAAAGAAGCAATTACTATAAATAAAGCAGCTGACGATAGTCTTGATAGTGACATATATGATAATGTCAGAAATTATGAAGATTATAGCGATGATGATTTTTATGAAATGATATCAAGCATTGGATCAGCAAAGCATATAGCAGATGATGGAGTAAAAATTAATAACAAAAGAAACTCAGTAGTTAATAAAACGGATTATCTGGATAATATTTTAAAAAGCAGGAAGAAAAAATAATATCCGGTTAGATAAGATAAAGTCCGAAGCAAAGATCAAAGCAAAGATCAAGGCTAGGAACAAAGCAAAGAAAAAGCCAAATACAAAGCATAGACAAAAGTAGCTTGACATATACCCCTATGGGGTATATTATTTTGGCATAGTATATACCCTATAGGGGTATATTTTGATACAAAGAAATCTCCCAAAAAGGGAAGCCGAGTAAGATTATTAAGAAGGTGAAGATATGGAAGGTAAGAAATGCCCTCATTGTGAAGGCTTATCTGACGAACAGGAGAAGATCATCGAAATAGAAGCTGCTTCTGTTAAGAGCTGCTGTATGTCAGGCAAGTCCAAAGAAAGAGCGCAGAAAGAATACAAAGACCTGATAAACAGGCTCAGCCGAATAGAAGGACAGATACGAGGAATCAGAGGCATGATAGAAAATGATGCATATTGCGTGGATGTTCTAACGCAGGTGCAGGCTGCAAGAAGCTCTCTGAATTCTTTTTCCAAAGTTCTTTTGGCCAATCATGTCAAGACTTGTGTTAAGGACGATGTCATGAAAGGCTCAGATGAGAAGCTTGTGGAGCTTATAGATCTGTTACAAAAGATGATCTGATCACACATGAACAAAGAAAAAAGACATAAGCTAAGAAAGTAAAAGACATAGATTAAAAAGAAAAAGACATAGTCTAAGAAAGTAAAAGACATAGTCTAAGAAAATAAAAGACATAGACTAAAAAAAGACATAGTCTTAGAAAAACTGACAAAGACAGATAAAAAGATTAAAGAAAAGAAGAGAGAGATGGATAAATACATTGTCACAGGTATGACATGTGCTGCATGCCAGGCTCATGTAGAGAAAGCTGTAAATAGTGTTGAAGGCGTAGAGTCTTGTAACGTATCTTTGCTTACTAATTCTATGAGCATAACAGGAACTGCAGACAGCCATGCGATAATAAAAGCTGTAGAAGATGCCGGATATGGTGCAAAACCTATGAATGAGGCATCAGATGCAAATTCTAAAACGAACAGCATAAGTCAAAAGGAGGAAGCTCTTATTGATAGAGAGACTCCTTTACTCAAAAAAAGACTTATCGTATCAGTGATACTTCTTTTGATACTGATGTATTTCAGCATGGGCGTATCAATGTGGGAGTGGCCTGCGCCAAAGTTTATAGCTGATAACATGGTAACAATAGGCATAATAGAGATGTTATTGTCTGGCGCAATAATGGTAGTCAATCAGAAATTTTTTATAAGCGGTTTTAAATCGCTGATTCATAGGGCGCCAAATATGGACACGCTTGTTGCGATGGGCTCTGGGATATCTTTTGCATATAGCTTTGTAACACTTATCAGAATGAGCAACGTCATGATGGAGATGGCTGATGATATGGATGCTATGATGGGCTCTTTGGATATCATGATGAACGAGCTGTATTTTGAGTCAGCAGCGATGATACTATCACTGATAACAGTCGGTAAGCTCCTTGAAGCCATATCCAAAGGCCGAACGACAGATGCACTTAAAAGTCTGATAAGACTTGCGCCAAAGAAAGCTAACGTAATTAGAGACGGAAAAGAGATAACAATCGATATCGATGAAGTTACAATCGGGGATACCTTTGTGGTGCGGCCCGGAGAGTCGATTCCGGTAGATGGTGTTATTGTATCAGGAACCGGATCAGTCAATGAAGCGGCACTTACAGGTGAATCAATACCGGTTGATAAGTTTGAAGGAGATACAGTATCAGCTGCTACTATAAATCAGTCAGGTTTTATCACATGTAGAGCTACCCGTGTTGGACAAGATACTACACTTGGTCAGATCATTCAGATGGTTTCGGATGCAGCTTCGCAGAAAGCTCCGATAGCAAGAATTGCAGATAAAGTCTCAGGTATATTCGTACCAGCTGTTTTGATTGTGTCAGCTATCGTATTTATGATATGGCTTCTTCTTGGAGCCTCGATTGCAACTGCTGTTACAAGAGCGATAGCAGTTCTTGTAGTTAGCTGTCCTTGTGCTCTTGGCCTTGCAACGCCTGTAGCTATCATGGTTGGTAATGGTGTTGGAGCAAAGAACGGAATATTATTCAAGACATCCGCAGCATTAGAAAGTACAGGACGAGTTCAGATCGTAGCGCTTGATAAGACAGGAACTATAACAGAAGGAAAGCCCAAAGTCACAGATGTGATAATGGCAGATGATGTTACAGAAGATGAACTTCTTAGGGCAGCATGTTCTATAGAAAGTCTGAGTGATCATCCTCTTGCCAGAGCTATATGTGAATATGGAGAGGATAAGATCCAAAAATCTGAAGTAACAGATTTTGTCGAGATTCCTGGCAAAGGCTTAAAAGCAATTTTAGATAATGACTTGATATACAGTGGCAATCTTAAATTTGTTAAAGAGAAGGTTTATATACCGGAAAGTTTACATAAAAAAGCAGAAATGCTTTCCGAAAAGGGTAAGACACCCATATTTTTTGCCCATAAAGAAAAGGCTCTTGGAATCATCGGTGTAAGTGATGTGATAAAAGGGGATTCTTATAAGGCGGTAGAAGAACTCAAAAATATGGGAATCCATGTTGTCATGGTCACAGGAGACAATGATAAGGTGGCAAGAGTAATCGGAAAGCAGGCAGGAGTAAGCGAAGTCATCTCCGAAGTACTTCCTGATGGTAAAGAAGCTGTGATCAAAGAGCTTATGACCAAAGGAAAAGTTGCAATGGTTGGAGATGGAATAAATGATGCTCCGGCATTAACAAGAGCAGATATAGGAATAGCGATAGGAGCAGGTACAGATGTAGCAATTGATGCAGCTGATGTTGTTCTTATGAAGTCAGGGCTTAGAGACGTTACAGCTTCTATCAGACTTTCAAGACGTACACTTACAGATATACACGAGAATCTGTTCTGGGCATTTATCTATAATATACTGCTGATCCCTCTTGCAGCCGGAGCATATTCCAGATGGGGGCTTAGCATGAGCCCTATGTTTGGAGCAGCTGCTATGAGCATATCAAGTTTTACAGTATGCATGAATGCTCTTAGACTTAATCTTCTTAAAATACATGATCCATCCGGGGATAAAGCACTTAGAAATAAAGTTAAGCCGGATGATAATGGTAATATTTTAATAACAAAAAAGGAGAAAGAAATTATGACAAAAACAATGAATATCGAAGGAATGATGTGTGAACACTGCGAAGCAACAGTAAAGAAGACACTTGAGGCTATCGAAGGCGTTGAGATTGCTAATGTTTCTCACAAAAAGGGAACAGCAGTTGTAGAACTTACAAGCGACGTAGCTGATGAAGTACTTAAAAAGGCAGTAGAAGATAAGGATTACAAAGTCATTTCAATAGGCTGATAAAGGTAAAAAAATAGCAAGTTATTTTAAAATATCTCTCTGAATTTTCAAATGGTATATGCCGATATACAAAATGCATGCTGATTTAATATGTTTTTTTGTTCTGTGTTATAAAACGGAGGTTGACATGAACAAAGAGTTATATGATGCGGTATTTGGTTATGGCGATTCCAAGATAGATCCATTTGCAACTACAGAGGCTGATTTTGATGCTATCATCAAAGATATGAGGTTGGGAGGATATGAGATTACAGCTCTTAACGTTGTAGAATTCATATTGCTCAATGAATGTGATACTCTTAACAACATAAAATCGGCCATAATAGATGAATGCAAGGATCTTCAAAACAGAGAGGATTATTGCAAGCAAAACTATGGTATTTCTTTTAAAGAACTTTTTGCTCTTGAACCCAAAACAGATATTGAATGGGATATTAAGAGCGGAAGTGTGATCATCTTCCTTTCAGGAGAGATTCAGTTCAAAGAAGATGCTTATATGAAAGTATTTGGCACTGCCTTGCAGGATTTCTGTAAAAAGACGGGCTTTACTTATGTTAAGCTGGGTGAGACAATGTAAATTTTTCAAAACGGAGGGAGAAGGGTTATGGAGAATGAAAAAGAAACTACTTTGTCTGAAACTGAGATCTTGAGTGTTATATGTGATCTTCAAAAAAAGCAGGTTAAGATAGCAAAGATAACTGCAGCACTTATTATGGTGTTTGTGGTCACAGTTATAATCGTTGTTCTCATCCTGGTTCCCAAAGCATTCAATCTTATGGAGCAGGTCAATACAACAGTCGATAAGGCTAATGGTGCAATTGATAGTGTGACAGATACTATTCAAAGAGCAGAGACAACGCTTGATGGAATAGACCAGATGACAGAAAGTGCCTCGGAAGCTGCAAGCAATATGAACCAGCTTGTAGAAGAGAACTCCAAGACGCTGAACGAATCTATAACAGCTCTGTCTGAGATTGATTATGAAGGTCTTAATGAAGCAATAGGAGACCTGAAGGATTCTGCCAATTCTATGTCACAGGTCATGAGCGTATTTGGAAAATAAGTTTTTGGAGGCTATCCGCAGATCGGATAGCCTTTATTTTTGGTATATACAAAGGTTCATGTTTGAAAGTGTTCTACATTTTGTAGAAAGAAAGCGGAAAATACTGTTTCACAATTATCGATTTATAGTATAATAGTTTTATACTAAAAAAAGGGTGCTGGTGCAGTTTCAGTTTTGGGAGGTATACGTCTTACGGGGATCTATTGTATTTTTTCCCAATCCAATCAGGATATTTGACAGCTGCAGCCAGGCAGGATGGAGGAAGAAATGGCAAACAACAAAAAGCGTAATGTTATTGTTGGTCAGTCAGGAGGACCCACCGCTGCAATTAATTCATCTCTTGCGGGTGTCTACAGGACGGCCAAGGACAGGGGCTACAACAAAGTCTATGGTATGCTTCATGGCGTACAGGGGCTCCTTGAGGGCAGATACGTAGATCTGTCAGAGCACATTCAGTCAGGACTTGATGCGGAACTCTTAAAGAGAACACCTTCTGCATACCTTGGTTCCTGCAGATACAAACTCCCCGGAATCAATGAGAATAAAGAAGTCTATGAGAAGATTTTTGATATCCTCGAAAAGCTTGAGATCGACTGCTTCATATATATTGGCGGCAACGACTCAATGGATACTATCAAAAAGCTTTCTGATTATGCGATCGTATTTGGATCTGACATTCGCTTCGTTGGATGCCCTAAGACCATTGATAACGATCTGGCTCTTACAGACCATACACCAGGATACGGTTCTGCAGCCAAATATATCGGAACTTCTGTCAAAGAGATCATCCGTGATGGATGGAGCCTTGAAACTGCACATGGTCAGGTTATGGTCGTAGAGATCATGGGCCGTAATGCAGGCTGGCTTACAGGTGCAGCTGCACTTTCTAAGAGTGAAGATTGTGATGGACCTGATGCTATCTATCTTCCTGAACTTCCATTTGATATTCAGGCATTTATTGAAAAGTGTAAAGAGCTTCTTAAGAAAAAAGCTTCTGTTGTAGTTGCTGTTTCTGAAGGTATACATACTGCTGATGGCAAGTACATCTGTGAGATGGACAATGATCCGGATTATGTAGATGCATTTGGTCATAAGCAGCTTACAGGTACTGCAAGATATCTGTGCAGCGTTCTTGCAGCAGAGATTGGTTGTAAGACACGTGCTATTGAGCTGTCAACTCTTCAGCGTGCGGCAAGCCACTGTGCATCTCGTGTTGATATCCTTGAAGCTTATGAAGTAGGCGGCGCAGCTATGAAGGCTGCTGATGAGGGCGACACAGGCAAGATGGTTGTCATCAAGAGACTTTCTGATGATCCTTATCAGGCAGGAACTGAGGTCAAGGACGTTCACAAGATTGCTAATGATGAAAGGCTTGTTCCACGTAACTGGATAACAAAAGACGGAACATATGTAACCAATGAATTCATCACATATGTAAGGCCGCTTATTCAAGGTGATGTTAGCCCTATTATGGTTGACGGTATTCCTCGTCATCTATATAGAAAGGGATTCCAGGATTTGCTCTGATTGCCTCATTATAGAACTATTCCGGTTATGCCCTGCTTACATTAAGCAGGGCATTGTGCCGGTTGATAAAGAGGGGGCTGTTCTTATGGCAAAGCAAAATAGTCCTAGGAAAAGTATATAAATAATATATCCGCAGGGAGGTGAGGAAGCTAAAGGATATTTCGTTAAAGCCATAGATGCAGCAGAAACGGAGGAAACATGATAAGCTTTTTGCTATGTCTGGTAATAATGATCGCAGGATATTTCACTTATGGTAAATTTGTTGACAATATCTTCGGCCCGGATGACCGCGAGACGCCGGCAGTTGCGATTAATGACGGCGTTGACTACGTTGTAATGCCTCAGTGGAAGCTTTTTTTAGTTCAGCTTCTCAATATTGCCGGACTAGGTCCCATTTTTGGTGCGTTACAGGGCGCATTGTGGGGACCAATTGTTTTTCTGTGGATCACATTTGGTACGATTTTTGCAGGAGCAGTTCATGATTATTTTTCAGGAATGCTTTCAGAACGCAACAATGGAGATTCTATTGCAGAAGTAACCGGAACATATCTTGGACCGGTTATGAAGACAATTTTAAGAGTGTTCTCTGTAGTACTTCTTGTAATGGTTGGAACTGTTTTTGCAGTAGGTCCTGCCGGACTTCTTGTAAAGCTGCTTACTGAAAAAGGTGTATCAGGAGTATTTGCTCAGACTACAGTCTGGCTTGGAATAATTCTTGTATATTACTTTATCGCAACTTTTATTTCAATTGATAAAATCATAGGACGAATCTATCCAATATTCGGAGTATGTCTGATTGCAATGGCAGTTGGCGTTATAATCGGTATCCCTGTACATGGATATCATATTCCGGAGATCTTTAGTCATTTTTCTAACATGCATCCGTCAGCAACTCCTGTTTGGAGCTTTATGTTCATAACAGTTGCCTGCGGAGCGATTTCAGGTTTTCATTCGACACAGTCTCCTCTTATGGCAAGATGTCTTAAGAGTGAGAGACAGGGACATTTCGTATTCTACGGTGCCATGGTTGCAGAAGGCTGCATCGCATTGGTATGGGCAGCTGCAGGTTGTGCAGTTTATGAAGCAACCGGTGGACTGTCAACAGGACTTGCAGAGATCCTTCAGGGTGGACAGTCAGTTGCTATCTACGATGTAAGTGTTAAGACGATGGGCAGTGTGGGTGTTATCCTTGCAATGATAGGTGTAGTTATATGTCCTATCACATCAGGAGATACAGCATTCCGTTCAGCAAGATATGCACTTGCGGACTGGATGAATTTTGATCAGGGATCATTTAAGAACAGACTGATGCTTACAGTACCTGTACTAGGTGTAGGAGCATTTCTTGGATTTGGAAATACATTAGGATTCCTTAGCTATCAGGTTATCTGGAGATATTTCAGCTGGACCAACCAGACATTGGCTATGATAGTTCTCTGGTCAGCAGCAATGTACCTTGTCAAAGAACATAAGAACTACTGGATAGCAGCAGCTCCAGCGACTTTCATGAGCGCAGTTTCTGCAACATATTTTGTTATGGCTCCTGAGTGTCTGGGACTTATTCCTGCACTTAAGAATAATACAAGTGTTGCATATCCTGCAGGCATAATCATAGCAGCACTGTTCCTTGGACTTTTTCTTCGTGCAGCTTCGAAAAGAAGTAACAATAGCACCAAAAAAAATGGACGTAGAACAGCATAAATAAAATAAGTCTATTATTGGGCTGGTCTTTTTAGGCCAGCCCAAACCTGATAGGGGAGGGGATATATATGGTTTTGGCATTTGCTCTTGATAACAGCTACAGTATTGATAAAGAAGAATTAAAAAACGACAAGAAAAGCTGTAAAAAAATAGGTCCGGCAGGTTTTGGCCAAAAAGCCATCTATCTTAACAGCTTTTATATTGACAGGATGTGGTACCTTCCATGGGATGAGGTTGACAGAGTATTTAAAAGAGTAGCCATGAGTAAGGGAGGCTTTTCGGGTAAAGGAGCCTTTGCATCCTTATCATATCTTGTTGTACTTATGAAAAACGGAAAAGAAAAGCAGTGCCTTTTTAAGCATGAAGAAGATGTAGACAGGGCGCTTACTTATATAAAACAGGAGCATCCACAGATTCCTGTATATAGCAAAACTGCAGAAAAAAAGCTTAAAGAAGCTAAAGCCATGCTAGAAAAAAACTATGTCAAGAATCTTTCAAATGAAAGCAAAAAAGCGATACAAAAGCTTGAGAATGCGAAAGAGTATCTTGAACAAAAACCTGTCATGACTCAAAGGCTGTCCCGCGCAGCCGGAAAGATGAGAGTACAGCAGATGGTTCCAAAGTCTTCGAGATTTTTAGGTATTAGCATTTTTATAATATCTATACTTACAGTATTGCTTGGAACTTTTTTTGTACTTAAGGGAGCAATTTATGGTAAGTATATGCTCTTGTTTGGCTTTGCGTTTTTCCTTTTTTCACTGACAGGTAATCTTATTCCAATAGGTTCCAATAAAAGAGAAAGAATCGAAGAGGAGTGGGAAAATGCGGTATTAGAGCTTAGAAATTATATAGCAAAAAGTCCTGATTTTCCGGTTCCTGCAAGGTATGCTCATCCGGTCGTAATAGACAGAATGATAAGACTTATAAAGCAGGGCAAGGCAACAAGCATCAATGAAGCTTTGGAAGGAGTCAAGAAAGATCTTAAGGCATTAAACGCCTCCGTAACCGTATCACAGGAAGAATATGATGAAGTAACGCAGGTTAAGCCAATGTTCCTTGTAAGTGAATATAAATAAATGCAGGATATATAACCGGCTTAATGATAACAATAGATATCAATAGATAGCAAAATATAGAAAACTTGAATTATTGCATCATGAGGCATAGTTTGATTATGACAAAATGGACTGATTTTTTGAAAGAAGAAGGAATATCACAAGAGATCATCAAAGATATTGAGCTTTTTAATGAGACTCATAGATCAAAAGATGTATATAAGTCGAGGATTCCTGATCCTAAATATTTATATTATGGCAAGGATACCTGGGAAAAGGCACTATGCAGCATACTTGCAGGTGAGAACATCCTTCTTGCCGGACCTAAAGCGACTGGCAAAAACGTCCTTGCACAGAACCTTGCGGCTGTATTTGAACGGCCGATATGGGATGTATCTTTTCATATAAATGTTGATGCATCATGGCTTATTGGAACAGACACATATGACGGAGAAAAGGTTGTCTTCAGACAAGGGCCGATACTAAAATGTGCTTTAAATGGAGGTTTCGGAGTACTTGATGAGATCAATATGGCAAGAAATGAAGCTCTTGCAGTACTTCATAGCGTACTTGATTTTAGGCGGGTTTTGGACGTTCCCGGATATGAGAGGACAAGTCTTGATGATGCAACAAGATTTATAGCTGCCATGAACTATGGCTATGCCGGGACAAGAGACCTAAATGAAGCACTGTGCTCGAGATTTGCGGTCATAGATATGCCGGTAATAAGTGATGATGACTTAAAACGACTTATCATGAGAGAATTTCCTGACATCAGAAAAGATATATGTGACCAATTTACATACCTCTACAAAGAGATTGAGAAAAAAGCCGAAAGTGCGCAGATAACAGAAAGAGCACTTGATCTTAGAGGACTTCTGGATGCTATCTCACTTATGAGAAAAGGGATAAAATCAGGTCCTGCCATTAGTATGTGTATAGTCAACAAGACTTTTGACTCTTATGAAAGAAAGCTTGTTCAGGACGTTGTTGATGCAAGGATACCTGCTGATCTTGACAGGAAGGTCATATTCGCATGATAAAAAAACATTACGAGGGCAATTCAAAAAGAGCTCTGAATATAGTATGGAATGCAGCCGGGCGGTACGATTTTGAACCGCCCTTTTTGGCCTTTTATTCTAATGGTAAGCCTGATCAGTATTTCAATATGATCATAGGATTAACAGTGAAGTGGTTTGACATTAGCAAAATAGAAGCTTTTTTTGATAACTATAGTTATTTGAAAAAAGCACAGGAATTTGATTCCTACATGTGGCTTGCAATAGAAAATTGTATATTTGAAAAGGAAAAAGTAAGTAGGCCGGTATTATCTGCACTTAGAATAAAGAGAGCTAAAGAATTCTACGAGACAGTGCAGAATTACTCAAGGCAGCAAATGGAGATGCAAAGTATTCCTGTATATAATCAGGAAGAAGCCAGATGGGCATACGTACTTGGCAAAAAAGTTGTCTTACTTTCAGATAGAGAAAAGAAACTTTCAAAAGCACTTCTATTAAATAAAGATCTTGATACAGAAGGCCTTATACAAGCACTTAGAAGTATATTAAAAGAATATTTTAGATTTGATACAGACAAAGTCACCAAAGAAAGAAAAAATAATGTGAATTTGTCTATAGCAAGAAGACTTCAAAGTATACTATATAAAAACAATAAAGAAACAGAGACCTTATTTGTTAGAAGTGGTAGCGGAAGCGGAAATAAAGAAGGCTCTGTGACACTATCTCATGAAGACCATTTTATAAACAATATAGAAACGTTACAAAAAAATAGAGATTATATAGAAAGCTGTTTTGGAAGCTGCATATATACTGACGAAGAAATGAAGGTATTAGAAAAGGATATATGCACGAATAGTGATGAAAACTGCCATGTATGGATAACGAATGGTATCAATAAAAATAAGACTATTAAAGATGCCAAGGCTTCTAAGAGTATTGATACGTTTAAAGATCAGATAAATAAAAATATAGCCTTTTATAACAGTAGGACTTATCAGATACAGGAAAGCATAAGGAACCTTTCTGCGCAGATAAGTACAATATTTGAATCTTATCTTAGATGCCTTCCGCAGGAGTCCAAAAGCGGAATACTTGAAAGTAGTAAGGCCTATAGACTTTCGCTGATGAAAGATACAAGAGTCTTCTTAAATGAAGGCGATGAGAAGGATTATAAAATTACAGTCGATATATTATTGGACGCATCCCAGTCCAGGATGAACTTTCAGGAGAGCATTGCATGTGAAGCATATATGATCGCAGAGAGCTTTGTAAAGGCACATATCCCTGTGAGCATTAAAGCTTTCAGATCAATATGCGGATATACTGTTCTTGAGAATCTAAAAAACTATAAAGATATGCATAGTCATGGAGCCTTTAATTATGTCGCAGCAGGTTGGAACCGCGACGGACTGTGTTTTAAAATGCTGGATCATTTATACATGGATGAAGAAGAGCAAGAAACAGAAAGGTTTCTCTTCGTACTTACAGACGCAAGTCCTAATGATTCTATGCCTATCAAAAATGCAGGTGCGGGATTAAGGGTTAAGGAATACGAGGGACTTGCGGCAGTAGATGATGCAAGGAAAGCGGTGCAGAGTTTAAAAAAGCATGGAATAAATATAGGCGCAGTATTTTTTGGCGCAAGCCTGCACCTTGATAATGTAAGTATTATCTATGGAGATGACTACGAAAGGATAATAAATATGCGGCAGCTCCCTGATGCTGTAGGAGATCTTCTAAGAAGGCTGCTTCAAAGAAAGAGCCTTTGATATACTTCCCGCTTTGACAGATTAGAATTCACAAAGCGGGAAGTCAAAGCTCATTATTAAGCTCGGAAAGTTTAGTTCTTGCCTTATCAGGGGCTGAAGTCATAAGCTCTTTTTCAGAGAGAACTTCAGCTTTGATGCCGTGATGTAATATAACATTACATGCGTTATCATAAGAAGAAACAGGGACTTTTATATAATAAATGTCTCTGTCAATCCTGCCATTTGGCCCGAAATTTCTAGGATCAAGCTGGGAAGCACATCCTCCGGGGATTATTTCTTCCTGAAGATAATGGCCTGATGATACCTGCCTAAATCCTTCAGCTTTTAATATGGATTTTATTTTCCGGTAGGTATTTTTATCTCTTTTTCTGTAAATATACTTTTTGTGTTCAAACAGGGTATTTATAAAGTGAGAAAAACTGTTAAAAGAAAAGCTCTTTGACTTGTTGCTATATTTAGTATGAACATGTCCCATAGAAATTCCCCTCCCTTTATACTATTATCCTTCTTTAGAAAGATAAATACAATAAAGTAATCACTTTATCAAGGTGATGCGATAAAAATAATTATGGACATGTTTAAGTAATGATGCTATATATATTTAAGAACTTTGATTTAGCAAACATCATATTATGATAATAAAATTCAAACCTCACCTGTGGAAATTTGAATAAATAATAAAATAAAATATAGAAAAGAGGAAAGTTTAGTGAGAGCGGAGACAAAATGTATTCAGGCAGGCTATGAACCTAAAAATGGTGAGTCTCGTCTGATGCCAATAGTTCAGTCAACAACATTTAAGTATGACACAAGCGAAGACATGGGTAAGCTGTTTGATCTTGAAGCAAGTGGATATTTTTATACAAGACTTCAGAATCCAACGAACGACTATGTTGCAGCTAAGATCGCAGCACTTGAAGGAGGAACAGCAGCAATGCTTACATCTTCCGGACAGGCAGCAACTTTTTTCTCAGTATTTAATCTTGCCGGCAATGGAGATCATGTTATAGCATCATCAACAATCTACGGCGGAAGCTTTAATCTGTTTAATGTTACAATGCGTCGTATGGGTATCGATTTTACTTTTGTTGATCCTGACTGTTCAGATGAGGAACTTGAGAAAGCTTTTAAGCCTAATACCAAAGCAGTATTTGGAGAAACTATAGCTAATCCGGCACTTATAGTATTCGATATCGAGCGTTTTGCTAAGGCAGCTCATGCACACGGTGTTCCGCTTATTATAGATAATACATTTGCAACACCTATAAACTGTCGTCCTTTTGAATGGGGAGCAGATATAGTTACTCATTCTACTACCAAATACATGGATGGACATGATGCTACAGTAGGCGGAGTTATCGTTGATTCAGGTAACTTTGACTGGATGGCTCACGCAGATAAGTTCCCGGGACTTTGTACACCGGATGAATCATATCATGGAATTACATATGCAGAGAAGTTTGGCAAAGAAGGAGCATTCATTACTAAGTGTACAGCGCAGCTTATGAGAGATCTTGGTTCTATCCCTTCTCCTATGAATTGCTATATGCTTAATCTTGGACTTGAGTCTCTTGCAGTACGTATGGAGAGACATGTATCCAATGCTATGAAGGTAGCACAGTTCCTTCAGGATAGTGATAAGGTAGAATGGGTCAATTATCCGGGACTTCCAGGCAATAAATATTATGAAAGAGCAAAGAAATATATGCCTACAGGAACCTGCGGAGTTATATCTTTCGGGGTTAAGGGCGGACGCAAAGCTGCCGAAGAATTTATGAAGCATCTCAAAGTTGCCATGATCGCAACACATGTAGCAGATGCACATACCTGTGTGCTTCACCCGGCATCTTCAACACATCGCCAGATGACAGATGAAGAACTCCTTGCAGGCGGTGTATCACCGGATCTTGTAAGATTATCAGTTGGAATCGAGAATGTTGATGATATTATAGAGGATTTGGAACAGGCACTCGGAGCTATCTAAGCTCAAAGGAGGTTTCTGTGCAAATTATACCTGATATCAAAGAAAGTGATAGTAGCCTTCGTAAGACAGGCATTAGTTTGCTGCTTCTTGCAAAGTGGATTATCCTTGGGCTGATAGTAGGTATCATAGTTGGGTTTGTGGGCGCAATATTCGCCCATTTACTCACTTTTGCAAATATATATCGTCATAATAATCCATATGTACTTCTACTGCTACCGCTGGCAGGTATATTAATTGTATATCTGTATCATTTTTTTAATGATCATAATGATACAGGTACAGATCTTATTATCAAGGCCATCACGGCCAATGAATCAATCCCCATTTTTAAAACGCCTCTTATCATAATAGCCACGTTTCTTACCCATCTATGTGGAGGATCAGCAGGAAGAGAAGGCGCGGCACTTCAGTTTGGCGGAAGCCTTGGATATAACATTGGTAAAGTTATAAAGCTGTGCGATGATGACAAAAAGATAATGACAATGTCTGGAATGGCGGCAGCATTTTCATCTTTATTTGGAACGCCCATAGCTGCAGCTGTCTTTTCTATAGAGTTGTCAAGCGTTGGTGCTATGCATTATGCAGCTCTTGTGCCAAGTGTAGCAGCTTCTTTGGTTGCACTTTATGTTGCCAGATATTTCGGAGTAGGTGCTGATGTATTTTTTGTCAAAATAGTTCCGGAGCTTACAGCGCAGCTTGCAATAAAGAGTGTATTCATTGCAATAATCGGTGCTTTTATAGGGATAATGTTCTGCCTTAGCATCAGATATACAAGAAAAGCTTTTTATAAAATAATAAAAAATTCGTATATAAGAGTTATATGCGGTGGCCTGATAATAATAGGCTTATCCTATGTATTTAAAGGCGGATATTATAATGGAGCAGGAATAGATGTTATAGAAATGGCTTTTGATGGTGAATCACCTTACATTGCTTTTCTGATAAAAATGATTTTTACTGCAATAACGTTAGGATCAGGTTTTAAAGGAGGAGAGATTGTTCCGACTCTGTATATAGGTGCTACTTTTGGAAGGTTGTATGCAAGCATAGTAGGATTTCCAAACCAGCTTGCAGTAGCTCTTGGAATGCTGGCTTTATTTTGCAGCGTAACTAACTGTCCTATAGCATCACTACTTATCGCGTTTAAACTATTTGGGTATGAAGGAGCATTTTATTATGTGATAGTGACTGCCATCAGCTATGCTATTTCCGGCTATGACAGTCTGTATGGAAGTCAGAGGATCAAGTATTCCAAGTTCAAGTATAAATAATATGACGTAAGGGTTAAAAGCCATAATATAAGATGTGTTTTAGGTATTTACCTGCAATAATAAAGCCCCTGCAAAGTGCAGGGGCAAAACATGTCAATCACAGCATTTTGATAAACTTGTTTCCATCTGTTGAGAAGCCAATCTTATTAAGATAATTAAGATGCTCATTTGACGGATTACTCATCTGAGCCTTGGTAAGGCCAAAGGATTTAAGATGAGAGAAGATGAATTTACCAACTGAGCAGTCTCTATAAGCTGGGACTGTATAGTCTATCATAATATCAAAACAATTGTTATTTATAGTTCCTACAGTTATTCCAACAGGTACATCTGAGTTAAATACTATAAATGCAGTATCTTCAGCTGTAAGATCTCTGTATCCCGGGAAATACTTTTTGATGTCATCAAGGTATCTTGCAACAAGATCTCCAAGGATAGCATCATTGCCGGGAGCTTTCACCATTCTATATTCCGGACTGTTATTGCTTAGCTTTCTCATATTGATGACATTGATAATGATAAGAGCAAGGTTCATAACAAGAGTTGGATAAGCATGAATTGCAATAGCATAGATTACAGCCAGTACGCTTCCGGCAGTGTTGATGATCCTAAGCTTCATTACAGAAGTCATGAGCATTGATATTACAACAAGTAGTGATCCAACATAACCGATGATATCAAAGATTGAAAGATTTAGATTCATAATAACCTCCATGTAGATAAATATTTATAGACTCATATAATTGCTATGTGTTTTCTAGTTGAGCAGTTTATAATTCTATCAGATGATCGGTATCTAAATCAATAAGGATTTACGATATTGATCATTGATCATCATATATGTATTTCGGTATATATCATAAATAAATTACTAAGACTTTGCACTTGCAATAAGGTGTCATCTGCCAAAGCTATAATGGTATTGAGGATTTCATAAAAATATTAAAAAGACAGCCCAGCTGCGATATTGTTCGCGTGGGCTGTCTGTATGTTATGAGCTGCGTAAAAGTGATTGACATACACTTTTAGCAAGCGCTCTTTCTCTTGTATGGATCCGACAAGAGAAATTAACATTTGACTTAAACAGTTGTGTCAAGATTAGACCCTGTATTGTCCTTGTTTGCAGTTCCGTCCGGCTTGTAGGTGGACAGAACAGATTCTAAAATATTGGAAGAGTTATTTTCGTATGATGTCTTTTTGGTTTTTGAAGCTTCATCTGTAGTATCGGTCTTGGTGGATGAAACTTTAGTCTCTGACTCAAGCTTTTTATAATAGGAAGTCAGTAGTTTACCATAACTTCCGCTTTTTATCTGACCATAATCGGATAAGGAGATGCTTGCTGCGATATTTGACTCGTCTATATTTAGTGAACCAAAAAGAGCATTGGCTGTAGCTGACTTTGTACTAAGTGCAGACTGCTGACGATAATTCAGCATACTTGAACTGGCGATACTGCCTATATTCATATTACTCATAAATTTGCCCTCCTTTGCTGTATTACAAAGCAATCCTTGCTTTTACATAAGGTATATACTAATTAATATCTAAAGGTATAGTTATCTTACTTATCTATCGGTCATAACCCGGAATAACTTAACCCCATTTTGGCAAAATTTTGAATCTTTTTTATATTATGTTAGAATAGATGCGGCCATAAATTTAATTACTAACACTATAAAACAGGAAGTTTTAGGTAGTAACAGGTAATTATGGCATCTTCACCAATTCCATTTATAGCTCGTATACTGGCTTATCCATATCCTTCGCAAGTTGGTCACAAACAAATGCATAAGTGCACTTGTTTGTATGCAAATAATTAAATAAAGCAGAGGTTTATATGAAATCAATACTCAAATATCTTAAAGATTATAAAAAGGAGTCTATACTTGCTCCTGTTTTTAAAATGCTGGAGGCTTCATTTGAATTACTGGTTCCTCTTGTTATGGCTTCCATTATAGATGTTGGAATTAAAGAAGCTGACAGATCACATATTATTAAGATGAGTGCTGTCCTTGTACTCCTTGGCGTTGTCGGACTTTGCGCTGCGATTACGGCGCAGTATTTTGCTGCCAGAGCTGCAACAGGCTTTTCAGCTAAGCTACGACATGCACTGTTTGAACATATTCAGGATTTTTCATTTTCGCAGATAGATCTGTTTGGAACTGATACATTGATAAATAGAATGACAAGTGATATCAATGATGTTCAAAGCGGTGTCAATATGTTCTTAAGGCTGTTTATGAGATCACCGTTTGTAGTATTTGGTGCCATGATCATGGCATTTACTGTAGATGTTAAATCAGCCTTAATTTTCGTAGTTACAATTCCTCTTTTATCAGTAGTAGTTTTTATCATACTAATATGGACACTTCCTTTATACAAAGCGGTTCAGAACAAGCTTGACAGTGTAATGACAAGTACGAGAGAGAACCTTACTGGTGTTAGAGTTATAAGGGCCTTTAATAGGGAAAAAAGTGAAGAAGACATTTTTAGGGATAGAAATGCAGTTTTAAATCATGCTCAGCAGTATGTTGGAGCAATCTCCGGAGTTATGAATCCGCTTACTTACCTGATGATAAACATAGCGACTGTTATCTTGATTTATACAGGAGCTGTGCGTATCAATATAGGTATACTAACCCAGGGACAAGTTATAGCACTTCTTAACTATATGTCTCAGATACTTGTAGAACTTATCAAACTTGCGAATCTTATAATTCAGATAACTAAAGCAATTGCTTGCGGTAATCGAATCGCATCAGTACTAGATACAAAGCCCAATATGATAGATGGAGATCAAAAGCTGGATGTATCGTCAGAAGATATTGCGGTTGAGTTTGATAATGTTTCATTCTTATATGAAGAAGATGGTGAGAATGTTCTCGATAATATAAGCTTTAAGGTCAAGAAGGGACAGACTGTCGGAATAATCGGAGGAACAGGAAGCGGTAAAACCTCGCTTATAAGTCTTATACCAAGATTTTATGATGTTCAACAGGGACATGTAAGGATATTTGGCAAGGATGTAAGAGATTTAAGCATTCAGGATCTTAGGTCTCACATAGGTGTAGTCCTTCAAAAGGCAGAGTTATTTAAAGGTAGCATATCTGATAATCTAAAATGGGGTGATGAAGGTGCATCACCTGAAGATATAAACATTGCTCTTGATATATCACAGGCAAGAGAGTTTGTAGAAGAGAAGATAGGTAAGACCGGCTACATGGTAGAACAAAGCGGACGTAATCTTTCAGGCGGTCAGAAGCAAAGACTTACAATTGCCCGTGCACTTTTGAAAAAGCCTGACATATTAATAATGGATGATAGCGCTTCTGCGCTTGACTTTGCGACAGATGCTAAGCTTCGCATGGCTATTTCACAGAATTCTGCCAATATGACAACATTTATAGTCTCTCAAAGAGCTGCTTCGGTTCAAAATGCAGATATGATAATCGTCTTGGATGAAGGACGGATTGCAGGAATTGGAACTCATAAAGAGCTTATAGATAATAATGAAGTATATCAGGAGATATACTATTCACAATTCCCCAAAGAAGAAGCTTTAACGGAGGCATTGTAAATGAGTAAAACAAGTAAAAAGACCGGTCAAAAAGAAGTTTTGATAAAGGTATTTAATTACATAAAAAAATACAGAATATATCTGTATATTTCTTTGATATTATCTTTTGTAACAGTATTGTTTACCTTATATATACCCAAGCTTACCGGACAGGCGGTAGATTATATGTTTGGACCTTCAAAGGTGGATTTTGGCGGAGTTATGTTTATAATAACAAAGATTATGATATTTGTTATTATCACCAGCATCGGCCAGTGGATTATCAATCTGTGTAATAACAAGATGACATATAATGTAGTAAGAGATATTAGAAATGATGCATTTCATAAGATTCAGGAGATGCCTCTTTCATATCTTGACTCTCATGCATATGGAGAAATAGAAAGTAAGATCATAAATGATGCTGCTCAGTTTGCAGATGGGCTTTTAATGGGATTTACGCAGTTCTTTACAGGTATAGTAACCATTATCGGAACTTTGTTATTTATGCTGACTGTAAATGTTTATATTACAATAGTTGTAGTTGCCATAACGCCTTTATCATTTGTAGTTGCCGGTTTTATTTCAAAGAAAACCTTTACGATGTTCAAAGAACAGTCGATTATACGCGGAGAGCAGACCGGATACATCAATGAAATGATAGAAGGACAGCGAGTGATCAAAGCTTTCGATCAAAAAGAAAAAGTTATAGAAAAATTTGATGTAATAAATGAAAAGCTTAGAGATAAATCGCTTAAAGCAACCTTTTATTCTTCAATTACTAATCCATCCACCAGATTTATAAACAGCCTTGTATATACAGGAGTAGGAGTCTTTGGCGCTCTTAGCGTTGTATCCGGACGTATGAGTGTTGGTCAGCTTACAGCTTTTTTGTCATATTCAAATCAGTATACTAAACCATTTAATGAAATATCAGGCGTTATCACAGAACTTCAGAATGCAATTGCCTGTGCTGCCAGCATATTCAGTTTTATCGAAGAAAAGAGTCAGACACCTGATTCAGAAGATGCTATAGCAAGAGATCACTTTGATGGTGAAGTTAAGATAGAAGGGGTCAGCTTTTCTTATGTAGAAGGTCAGAAACTGATAGAAGATTTCAATCTTGAAGTAAAACCGGGACAAAACGTAGCTATAGTCGGCCCAACAGGGTGCGGCAAGACAACACTTATAAATCTATTGATGAGATTCTATGATATTAGTAAAGGTGCTATTCTTGTCGACGGAACTGATATAAGGGATATTAAGAGAGGATCACTTCGAAATGGATATGGAATGGTCCTTCAGGAAACATGGCTTAAGTCAGGTACAATAAGAGAAAATATAACTATGGGAAATCCTGACATATCAGATGAAGATATGAGAAAAATTGCTAAAGTATGCCATATAGATTCTTTTATCCAGAAACTTCCTAAAAAGTACGATACTATTATTTCAGAAAATGGCGAAGAATTCTCACATGGACAGAGACAGCTTCTGTGTATAGCCAGGGTTATGATGGGAAAGCCTTCTATGATGATATTAGATGAAGCCACATCATCAATTGATACCAGAACTGAAATGAAGATACAGGAAGCTTTCAACGCGATGATGGAAGGCAGGACCAGCTTTGTTGTCGCTCATAGACTTAGTACTATCAGAAATGCAGACATTATTCTTGTTATGAAGAGCGGTAACGTTGTAGAAATGGGAAATCACAAAGAGCTGATGGAAAGAAAAGGCTTCTATTATGACCTTTATATGAGTCAGTTTGTTGGAAAAGCCATCTGATGCTAATTTTTGCTGCATTTTAATGCGGTAAAGTATTGAAAATTATTCGAAATATGAGATAATGGTACATGTAATGCGAACTAAGAAATTCAGAATATCTACAACCAAGTAAAAAAGGAGTTATGGGAAAATGACTTATGAAGAATTGGTAAAAGAGGTAAAGAAGAATTATGGTGCGCTAGATGCCAGCAACATTAAAGAGCATGTAGCAGTTCAGTTCAATATCGAAGGTGAAGCTGAAGGCGCTTTCTATGTAGAGATTGCAGACAGTAATGTAGATGTTGAACCCTTTGAGTATTATGACAGAGATGCAGTTGTTACTACAAGTGCAGATATAGCTCTTAGCTTGTCATCCAAGAAAGTTAGTCTTAAGGACGCTTATAATGATGAGACTGCAAAGGTTTGGGGAGATCTTGATAAGATCCTGTATGCTTTTGAACAGCTCAAGGCAAAGGAAGAAGCGCCTAAGAAAACTGTAGCTAAAAAGACTACAGCGAAGAAGCCTGCAGCAAAGAAAACAGCAGCAAAGAAAACAACTACCAAAAAGGCAGCTGCTCCTAAGGCTGAAACAGCAAAGAAAGCTACTACTTCCAAAAAGGCTGAAGAAAAAAAGACATTAGAAGCTGTAGCTAAATAATCATATCCCTAATATATTGTTTTAATATAGTATATGGGAATAGATCTAATGAAATTAGATCGTGTGTTCAAGCGAATAAAAACCGGAATCGCTATATGTGATTCCGGTTTTTTTAATAAGAAAAAATAATCTGATCGGTTTGATACAAATGTCTGATATTGTCTTATCAGAAAGTATGAAATTTATAAGGACTGAATCCAGGCATCAAGTTCTTTATCAGAAATAACCATCTTGTTAAGATTCTCAGCGTCGAATTGAATAGACTTAGGATTTATAATCTTAGCTGAACCGCAGGCCTTTTCTAAATCTGAAAGCGAATGTCCTTCATAGCCTCCAAAAGTAACAAATGGGATAACAGTCTTACCTGCAAGACTGTTATTTTCAAGGAAAGCAGACACTGCAGGAGATATTGTATACCACCATGTAGGAGAACCTATTATTATCCTGTCATATTTAGAAAGGTCGTGTGATAGAGGCTGAAGTTCAGGTCTGTACCCATTTTCAACTTCCTCTTTGCCCTGTGTCATAATATCGTCATATGAACCTGTGTATTTCTTGATAGTGAGAATAGGCTCGATATCATATGATTTTGCTTCTGCGATTTTTTCTGCAATCTTTTTAGTATTGCCCATACTCTGTGAATAATAGAGGACAAGTGCCTTTTTCTTTCTTTTGAAGAACATTTTATACCCCTTCGTTAGTTATAAAAACTAATTATATATAAGCCCGATTAATTGTAATCTGGGTCACAATTTTAAATTATATACATTATCATTATAAAATAAAGTATATAAAAATATATATACTATGATATTTAAACATTAGACATGAAAATTAATTTTGGAACAAAGTTCATTTTATACTAAATTCATATGGCTGCATAGATATTATTACGTTTTTTTATATTTTACGCTTCGTCAGTCCGGCAAGATTACATTCTGATAAATACCAAGGATCACAATATTCAATATATATATTATAGCGTTATAGAAAAAAGATACAATTGTAAACAGTTTCACAGGTGTATGAAAGTGAAATTAGAGAAAAATTGACAAATAATAGTCGAGTAGTTTGTAAGAAGTTACAGAAAATAATAATTTACTCTCAAAAAGCTGTAAATAATAACTAAAATATGCTAATAATAGTCTTACAAGTTCTTTGTAAACGTTTACAATCCAAATAACAATTTAATATGGGAGGTTGATTATGAAGAAAATCAGTAAAGCAAGATTTCTTGCTGCTGTAATGGTCATACCATTAGTGACCACTATGGCAACTACTGCTTTATTGCCAGGTGCATCTTTTGCTTCACATGCAGAGGAATCATATCAGGCAGTAGCAGTTTCGTCCGTAGTGCTGGACAAGGATAGTCTTGAAATTGAAGTGGGGCAAAAGGCATCGTTGTCAGCAACAGTATATCCTGCCGAAGCTACTAATAGTGATCTTGAATGGTCATCATCTGATGAAGCGATAGCAAGTGTTGATGATGGGGAAGTAACGGGCATAGCAAAAGGGAATGCAACTATAACAGTAACAACCAAAGATGGCGGATACATAGCACAGTGTGCTGTGGAAGTTACTGATTCTAGCCAAAATGATGAAGACATGACTAATGATGATATAAATAATGCTTCAGATATAAGCGATACAGAAGATACAAATAGTGAAGATACAAATAGTGAAGATTCAGATGGCGTAGAGAAATCTGATGTTGAAGAAGCTGAATCTATTACAGATAGTGTTAGTTCAGATGATGAGCAGGACATTAAAAATGACGTAGAGTATCTTGGTCAAGGTAAGCCGTCAGATTCCAATGACGGCTATCAGCACGAATATGACGTATGGGACTTTGCAGGGGATTATCTTGAAGATACAGAAGTGACAACTTATAACAATCTGCTATCTGAAGATATAATTAATGGCTTCTATGATGAATCTGTTACAGAAGGCTCTACAGGAGTTACGCTTGGAAGCTTTGATACAGGTACAGGATTATCTTTTTACAGTGCCAAAACTAACAATAGATTAAGATCTACCAATGAGAATATCTCAAGATATGATGACAAGAGTAAGACAGATGCAGAAGGAAACACATATCGAGGATATATCTATTCTAATAGCAGTAGTACAAATGCTACAGGTCTTAAAATATCATCTCTAAAAAAAGGAGATATAGTTTATGTCCTTGCCGGTTCTAATAGCAATGCTGCAACATACGCCTGGGGACAGGATATAGAAGAAGACCCCCTTCAGACAGCAAGCTATACAAAAGCTGCCGGTCTTGAAGAGCTTGTATTCTATGCAAGTGCAGACGGCGATTATTATCTTTGGTGCTTGGATGAGAAACTTGTTGTGGCAAGAGTATATGTAGAACATGCAGGGGATGTTACAGTAACAGGCGATATTGATGTGCCGGCATCTTTCGACGTTGACACGGCAACACTTGTTTTTACACAGAAGACACCTTCAGGTGATGAACTTACATCTATGACAACAGATGTAGAATGCAAGGATGGCTCATATTCATATAGCCTTGTACTTAATAAGATGTATGACTACTCAGTAGAGCTTAAAGGAGCAAATGGTTATGTAATAGACTCTACAAAGTTAACAGATGGAGTAATATCAATAGATAATGTATCTGACGATAAAATAACAGTCGATCTTGCTGTTACAAAAGTAGATATCGTTACATTAACCGGTCAGTTTATGAATCTGTCTGTAGAAGATGCTCTGAACCTGGAACTTATAATTACAAATCATGATAAAGACAGGCCATATACACCGGTTCTTACCAAAGTAACTGACACCAATGAGTTTACGCTTGAACTTGAAAAGGGGCAGGTATACGATCTTGAAGCACAGGGTGTTGACGATTATGAACTTGTAACGACATCTATAACTGCAGATGAAGACGGTGAGATGGATATAGTATTTAAAGCTAAGGATATGCATCTTGTAGATGTTATTGTGACAGGACCGTCCCAGGAAGAGCTTGAAGATCTTAAACTTACATTTACTATACTGAAAACTCCTATAACAGGAGAATTGGGCAATTACATATATAGCTTTACAGGTCAGGATGTAATCGACGGTAATATAGCTCTTCGCGATGGTCAGTATCACATAGAAGCTACGCTTACAGGATATGAGATGTCGCTTACTTCTGATCTAAAGGTTGCAAGCGCAGATACAACAAAAGAGATTGTAATGAATAAAGTCTCTGATAATAATGCGATAGCCTATTTGGAAAAGATAACAGTTGGTACCGATAAAGACTATAAGACTATCAATGAAGCTCTGGATGCTGTTCGAAACATGGACAGAGATGCAAGCACTCAGAGAGTGACCATAGAGATAGATCCGGGTGATTATCAGGAGATGCTTGTAATAGATGTTGATAATGTATCACTTATCAATTCCAGTGGTGATAATGCAAGTATAGAACTTGCAGATTCCGGAGTATCTATTACTGACAATGCAGTCAGGATCACATCTTATTATGGCCATGGATATACTTATTATTCCATGGACAAGGATTATAGATATAACGAAGAAGTACTTAAAGTTAACCAAGAAAATGGATATCCTACTGTAACTAATCCTGGTTCTGGAACAGCAACAATGTGGAATGCTACAGTGTATGTTAATGCTGATGGATTTGAAGCAGACGGAATCATATTCGAAAACTCATTCAACCAGTATGTATCAGAGCTTGCTGCTGCAGATACTATCGTAGCACAGGAAGGAGCTAAGGAAGGATCTGATGGAAGCAGAGATACTCTGGAACAGGGAAGTACTGTAGTACAGCAGAAATCATATGTAGAAAGAGCTGCAGCTCTTGCACTTGGTAATAGTCTTTCTGATATAGTGCTTACAAATTGTAAGGTTGTAGGACGTCAGGATACTCTATATGGTGGCAAGAATACATACGCAGAGTTCAATAACTGTAGTATATACGGCGCTGTAGACTATATATATGGCGGTATGACAGCAATCTTTTATCAGTGCGATCTTGTGTTTAATACAACTGATGATAAAAATGATGTCGGCTATATAACAGCTGCCCAGCAGACTTCAGGTAGAGGATATCTGATGTACGAGTGCCATATTACAAGTGTAGAAGCCGGCGTTGATGTTGACGAAAGGTATTATAGCTATACTACAAGTAAACCCGGATACTTTGGAAGACCATGGCAGGCAGGAAGCAGTGAAGTAGTATTCTATAACACAACAATTGACGCATGTGATAATGCACTTGCATCTACATATAACAGTGAATCCCTTATCCAGCCGGCAGGATGGCTTAACTCACTTGGCGGAGAAGGAATGATGTATGAGTACGGAACAATAGAAGCTTGTGGTGTTTCGTATTCTGCAGACAGGATTCCATCATGGACATCTTGGACCACTTCTGACAGCGTTCTTACAAGCCCTTATCTTGCAGATGGCACCAAGATAACACTTGATGCTTTTAGAAAAAATAAATCAGAAGAAACAGAGCATTCATGGGAATTCTCCACATATGGATCTTCAGTTTCTACAGACTATAATACTGCAAGCGTTGCTGCTGATGGAACTATCACAGTAGCATCAACCAATGGTAAAGGTAAGCTCGTACCTGCTTCAACAGACGGTCTTGCTTTCTACTATACGACAATAGATGCAGATAGTGAGAACTTTACATTAGAAGCTGATATCACAGTGGACAGCTAGAAGCTTTCCAATGGACAGGAAGGTTTTGGTATTATGGCAGCTGATGCTGTCGGTGTAAACGGCGATACATCAACATTCTGGAATAACTCTTATATGCTTGCTGTAACTAAGGTTTCATATACAGGGGACAATGGTAATGCATATACTATGAAAATAGGTGTAGGAGCTCAGGAAAAGAAAGGTGTTACAGCTGATAACCTTGAGACCATAAAAGGCGGAGATGTAAGCGCATTTTCAAGTACTATGTACACACTTGAAACAAGCGCTGCTGATCAGGGGCTTGAAGCAGGCACTTATAATATGTGCGGCAATTATACCAATACATCCGGCATGACAGATGTAGCAAATCTTACAACAACATTCCATATGTCCATTAGAAGGAATAACACAGGTTATGTATTAACATACTCTGACCTTCAAGGCAATGTAATAGGATCACAGCTCTTCTATCATCCTGATGAAGGTGATAACCTTACAATGATAGATTCAGATCATATATATGTAGGCTTCTTTGCTGCTAGAAATGCAACTATCAAGGTTACTAATGCAAATCTTACTACAGTTGCACCTTCAGATGATGATGCAAGAGAAGATCATCCTCTTACATATACAGATCTTGTAGCTGGATTTGAATCAGCAGATTTTGCTAATAAGGCTTCATATGAACTTGTATATTATGGCAATGCTGATGGAAAGCTTTCTATTACAGATGAAGATGGGAATGTAGTTCTTGAAGAAACAGACGTTACCGCAAATACTAAAGTAAAAACAAATGTTACCTTAAAGGATGGCTCTAATACTTACATTGGGACATTTACACCTGATTCGGATTTTAGATTCGATACTTATGAAGTATTAACATCATACGATACCGTAACATTTACCATCTCGGTCAACTATGACAAAGGAAGCAGATACGTTTATTATGTTAGCCCTGATGGAAGTGCAGATGCCATAGGATCAAAAGAAGAACCGATGGATATCTATACAGCAGTCAAGGTTGTAGAACCGGGAGATAAGATTCTTTTATCAGGAGGCACCTACAATCTTACAAGTACAATAGTTGTAGAAAGAGGCATAAGCGGAACAGAAGATAAGTTCATATATATGATCGCTGATCCTAAAGCTTCTCAAAGGCCTGTATTTGACTTTGGAGAAAACTGTGCTGGTATGATAATTGCAGGCGATTACTGGTATTTCCAGGGATTTGATGTAACCAGATCACAGAATGCGCAGAAAGGACTTCAGCTATCAGGTTCTCATAATACACTTGACGATATTCATGCTTATAAGAACGGTAATACAGGAATTCAGGTGAGTCGTTATAAGAGTACAGATACATATGAAGACTGGCCTTCATACAATACCATTCTTAACTGTACATCATTCCTTAATGCTGATGCAGGATATGAAGATGCTGATGGATTTGCAGCTAAGCTTACAGTTGGAGAAGGCAATGTATTTGATGGATGTATTGCTGCTTATAATGCAGATGATGGCTGGGATCTTTTTGCCAAAGTTGAAACAGGTGCAATCGGAACTGTAACTATCCAAAACAGCGTAGCTTACATGAACGGATATGTACTTGATGAAGAAGGTAACCTTGTAGATGCAGGTAATGGTAACGGATTTAAGATGGGAGGATCTTCTATCACAGGAGGTCACAAACTTATAAACAGCGTTGCATTCTGTAATAAGGCCAAAGGTATCGATTCTAACAGCTGTCCTGATATACAGGTTACAAACAGTACATCTTTTAATAACGGATCATACAATGTTGCATTCTATACCAATGATGCTGCAAATACAGCATTTATAGCAAATGGAGTTATTTCATACAGAAATGATGGCGTTCAAGATGATCAGCTCAAGCTAAAAGGCACGCAAGATGAAACATTAGTATATGGTACATCGAACTATTATATGATAAACGGAGTATCAACCAATACTGAAGGCACACTTGTTGATGATACATGGTTTGAATCTGTTGACGCTGATGCAGCTATCGGATCATCTATGACTTCTAATGCTACAGACCTTATCAGCGGTATAACACGTAATGAAGATGGAACTATCAATATGAACGGATTCCTGGTTCTTTCAGATACAGCCATGACTGATACAGGAGCTAATGTAGAAGGAGAAGCATCTGCCAGTGTAGAAGTAACCAGGGAAGAAGAAAATGGTGTAAAAGAAGCTGGTGAAAATGAGCCAATTGAAAATGAGACTTCTGAGGAACTTGGTGGACGATTTGTAAGAAAGTGGTGGAATGTTTATTATCAGCTTTCAGACGGAACATACCTTACAGGCCTTCATATGATTGATGGTCAGCTGTATTTCTTCTTTGATAGCGGAGTAATGGCATATAGCAGCTTTATTACAGTTTCTGATAAGACCTACTACTTTGATGGCAATGGACATGCAGTCAAAGGCTTTATGATACAGTGGATCTGGAATACCTATTACTTTGATGAAAACTATGTAATGAAAGATGACGAATTCTTTGAAGTATCAGGAGTTACATACTATGCCGGAGAAGATGGACGCATTGTAAAAGACGCTTTTGTTAATCTTACAAAAGATGACGGAAGCATAGCTACATACTTCTTTGATGATCATGGTCATATGGCTACAGGCTTTGTTACAAGATGGATCTGGAATACATATTATTTTGGCAGCGACGGTATTATGGTTACCAATGAATTTGTAACAGCTAATGGTAATACATACTACTTCGGCGCCGACGGCCTTATGGTCAGATACTGGCAGAATATAGACGGCAAGCAGTATTACTTTGGAGATAACGGAGTAATGGTCAAAGGATGCGTTGAGCTATGGTGGAATATATATGTATTCGATGAAAACGGAGCGCTGATTGAAAGTCATAGCGTCTACGAAAGAGCTTATAGCCTGGCGAAGAGATTATTTGGTGGGAAGCTCGTAAAAATTTGATACATAGCAATCGTTATGACTAATAACATAGGATTGTGATGAAAATCTTGAAATCAGCTGCTTGCAGCAATGCAAGCAGCTGATTTTTTAAATAGCATAAATATAGTGAAATTCAGAATAGAGATCAAGGGCGAAGAATATACAAGTAAAAAATCGTCAAATAGGATAGCATAAGTGATTTTATAACGACGCAGTGCCAATAAGAAGACAAAAAAAATCCGGCCACATTTTAAAGAAATAAGCGGCCGGAAATATTGTGATTTACTTGAATACAACAAATATAGCAAAACAAATGCTATACATAATAGAAAGTGTAGTATGACGATATATCATTCGTAATCTGATACATAACTTTCGACAGTTTCGATAACATCTGCAACAAAATCTATATCATCAACGACTGAATCAGTCATCTCAAGTGAATGATTAACTTCAGGTATTTCTACAAGCTCTATGTGCTTTTGAGCACAGAGATTTTCTATAGTTTCATTATCTGCCCATGGATCTTTAGTCCCGTGAAATGCAAGTCCATAACCATCCTGAACGTAATCAAAGGTTTCTTTGAGAGGAGTATAGTAGATCTGTCCTGCAAGTATGTTATTCTCAAGTGCATATTTTGCAGCCATGATGGTACCTATACTCTTAGAGAAGAAGAATATACAGTCATCCTCTCCTGTGTACTTATCAAAATCAACTTTAGAAAGCTGCTCACAGGTCTGCTTCCAGGCTATATCGAAGCATTCCTTCATTTTATCTTCATCCCCTCTGACATTAGAAGGGAAATCTGTATAATCAAGCGCGATAACATCAAAGCCATGAGTCTTGGCAAGCTTCTGGCTATAGTATAGTAAAGGTTTCTGGTTTGTATAACCAATCCCCGGGAAAATAACTGCAAGTTTCAAAATATTACTCCTTTCTAGCTAGTCTTTTCGTAAACTTACCACTTGGACGGTACAGAAATCTCAAAGTGGCAAGCTTAAGTAGTTTATTTGTATTCTTAGTATTTAACAAACACCGTATCCATTATATAAGAGAAATAACAATACTTCTACAACTTATTAACTGCAACTTCGCACTTGCCAAACTGAGGTAGTGAGCTTCATAAAATTGAACCATTTACCGTTCGTCTAATAAAATGTGCATTTCGTCGGAAAAATGACACAAAGAGATTTTGAGGTGATAATATAGCACTTGTTCAAGACACATCCCTAAAAGTCTTTAAAAATCAGGAAACAATTATACATATTATTAAGTTATGAGAAGGAGCATAAGATGAATCAGACAAGCACATATATCAAAGATGAATATTGGAATAAGTTCTATTATCAGATGAGGGCATTTGTTATAGGAATGACTGTTGGCATGATCTACTGTGTAGCCGAAAGATGGGATATTTCAGTACTTGTGTCGAATATGAACTTTAGACATAGTAATGGATATGTAGTTAGCTCTCTTATGTTTGGATTATCTTTTCTTATCATATACACAGCTGCTGTATTCGTGCTCCCGTGGTTTAACAGAAGATCAGAGAATGTTAAAGTGCTGCTGGTTGTATTTTTCCCTATTACACTTTTTGTATCAAGCCTGATAGGAATTGTAGCGTTCATTCCATATACACTCCACTGCTTATATAGAGCTTATTTTTGATAGCCTTGATATTAAAGGTATGATCAGGGATACAAGAATAGCCAAAAACAAGCTGACCAAAGGTTAGATATATACCACAGGTTAGCTTGTTTTTTATTTTCTTAAAAAACCTTACTTGGCGATACTTCATGGTTCAAGCGGGAAGTATGAGCTATTTAAAATAAACTATTAAGTAATGAAAGTAATAATCCTGCTGCAAAAAGCGCTGCCAAAATTATAAGTGCATAGTACCATTTAATGCGTCCCATAGTGATATCTCCTATATATTTAATAAACAATACCCCTTATGCCATGTTATCATATATGGGGAGATTATTACTATGGATAATTCAAAAATAATATTTCATGTAGATGTTAATAGTGCGTTCCTGTCCTGGAGCGCTGTAAAATTGTTAAAAGACGATCCTGATGCCATAGACCTAAGGACAATCCCTTCAGCAGTGGGCGGCGATGTAGAAAGCAGGCATGGTATCATTACGGCCAAGTCTATACCTGCCAAAAAATACGGAATCGTAACAGGTGAACCTGTAGTCAAAGCCATGCAGAAATGTCCAAATCTTGTGATGGTACACAGTGACTTTAAGACATATCGCGAATACTCAGGTAAGTTTATAAGAATACTAAAAACATACTCGCCAATTATAGAGCAGGTCTCCATAGATGAAGCTTTCATCGATATGACAGACCAGATAAGCCAGATGTACAAATCCGCAGGAGATATAGACGCCGATACAGAAGAAAGTTACAAACAATTTGCACTTATCATTGCAGGAAGGATCAAAGATGAGATCCGGGATACGCTAGGATTTACAGTCAATGTAGGCATATCCTGTAATAAGCTTCTGGCCAAGATGGCGTCTGATTTTGAAAAGCCTGACAAGATCCATACTCTTTTTCCAGATGAGGTTCAAGCTAAGATGTGGCCGCTTCCTATAGGTGATCTGTATGGATGCGGCAAGCAGACATCTGCAAGGCTCTCTGAACTTGGGATGAAGACCATAGGGGATGTTGCGAAGACGGATCAAGGACTGCTTAAAGACTTACTTGGCATAAAGCAAGGAGAATACATATATAGAAGCTGTAATGGATATGGAAGTAGCCATATAAATCCTTATGAAGAGGATGCCAAGAGCTATTCTAATGAAACAACGACGAGATCTGATATTAATTTTTCCAATTATGAAAAAGAAATGCCCGGTATCCTTAAGTGGCTCTCAGAGAGCGTATCAAGGCGTCTTCAAAGAGACGGCGTATTCGCATCGACAGTATCTGTCAGTATTAAAACAGATTCCTTCCAGAGGCGATCAAAACAGGTGGGACTTGGAGATTCTACCAATGACCAGGAAGTATTGTTAAAAACATCTCTAAGACTCATGGATGAACTTGTTCTTGGTGAAAATGGAATATTCGCTCAGGGCTTTAGTATCAGACTTGTTGGCGTTGGAGCATCTGACCTTGATAAGGGAGAATACAGACAGATGAGTCTGTTCGATCTTGCAGGGCAAGGAAGTACAAATAATACGACTGATGCAGATAGAGCTGAGAAGCAGAGGAAACTTCGCCAGATGACTAAAGATATAGAAAAAAGATTTGGTGAAGGCGTGATCCATAAAGGAAGAAAGTAACTCATACGTAACAGGGCCACGGTGGCCTTTATATTATAAGGTAGGTGTCAAAAGTTCCTTTTGACACCATATGACCCTTAAGTCATTTTATCTATTGCTTAGATGTTCTTCTTCCATATTCCCATTTGAATATAGCGGCAAATATAATTACAGCATATCCAATGAAACTGAAAATATCAGGGATCTCACTTAGGAACAAGAATCCAAGTATTGCTGCAAATATTACCTGAGTATAATCGAATACAGAAATTGACTTGGCAGGAGCAAGCTGATATGCGGCAGTTATATTGAACTGAGCTATAGCGGCGGATATTCCTGCCATAATAAGGCATCCAAGCTGCCATAAAGCCATAGGCTTCCACTGCGCTATCATGAATGGAAGAGCAAGAAGGCATGAGAACAGTGAGAAGTAGAAGACGATAGTAGGCCCCGGTTGTCCGAGCTTACCCATCTTATGAACATATGCATATGCAGTGCCTGCGCCAAAGCCGCCGTATAATCCTACTAAAGCAGGCAGAGATGCAAATCCAAGCCCGGGTTTTATTATGAATAAAGCCCCGGAAAAAGCGAGAATAACACACAGCCAGTCAATCTTATTGGGGATCTCTTTCATAATAAAATAAGACATGATGATGGCAAAAAACGGTGAAAGCTTATTGAGCATATTGGCATCTGCTATTCCAAGATGATCTATAGCCCAGAAATTAGCTATAAGACCTGTTGTTCCAAAAAGGCATCTTAGAAACATAGAGGCTTTTGCCTTCTCAACTACTCTGAAACCCGTTCCTTTTTTGACAAGAGCATATACAGCTATAAAAAGAGCAACAAAGTTACGGAAAAAGGCTTTCTCCATGGTGGGAAGGTCTCCCGAAATCCTTACAAAGAAAGTCATGAAAGCAAAGCACAGAGCTGAGATCAGGATATGAATAATTGCAAGCCTTAGCTCCTTACCTGTTGGAGCTGAATTGTTGTGTTTGGATGTCTGAACCATTTTTAACCTCATGTCGCGAGCATAGCGAGTAACTAATGTAATACTATAACTCGATTTTAATAAAAGAAGAACAGCAGGACGTGAATCCGCTGTTCTTCTTTGAACAAATCATTTTAGAACACAATGATTATACAATATTGCTGCAATTATTCAAGAGCCTTAATGTAATGGCATACGACAAAAAGACATGTTTTCTTGAACGTAAATTACAGAAACACGCATTTACTGCGTGTTTCGTGATTCAATGAATCGGTTGGTAAATAGGCCCAATGCCGAAGGCATTCTCAATTGGCCTATTTACTGCATTTTTGAATCTTTGATTCAAAAATGTATGAATTCATAGACA
>JAEEGF012243237.1_pt1 | contig 38226 bp, 22 predicted proteins | sample 9134171 | NCBI WGS metagenome assembly JAEEGF01 (sample SAMN16246542, study PRJNA631951) | gut metagenome | biome: gut microbiome; feature: rumen; material: AP-attached | host: Bos | place: Iran: Karaj | collected 2018-10 | reverse complement strand
CATCTATTCAGACAGACAGCCCTCGTGCCCGTGATGCTTTTCACGGCTATGACAATGAGTGCAAAAAGTCCGTGGATATTTCAGAAATGGGGATCCCACTGGGCTTCTTATAATGATCAGCCAACTCTGAATTATGGTCAGCTATATAACGGCTTCCCAAAAGGCACTCATATTACAGATAATATATATGAGGGAGGTAATCAATTTGTCATAAGTGGTAAATCCAAGGAAAAATCCAAGATGATTATCATGTCGCTTTTTTCCTATACCGATAATGTTCCGTCTTATACTCGAAGGGAGGTAAAATGGCAGTATGAACTCTATTCGAAGGTTGACAAACCAGGACATTGTCAATCTGTTGCCGTATATTTAAGTGGGAATGAAATTATTAAGAACACTTCGATAGATTGGACTGAATATCATTCAAATGGGAGCGGCTCGGATTTCCTCCTCGATAGAAGATATGTGGGAGAGGAAGGACAGGAAAAGTTAGCCTCTGGAAAAACTTTTAGTCTTGACAATAGTAAATCCAGTGGAGCACGTTCTTGGACACCTACTGCAATGTTTGTGTATTCCATCTTCAATGGAGGCAAAGAAAAAAAATTTTCCCAAAATGCAAGCTTATCTACCACAGGTTTTGACGTTAAGGATTATTACTACAAGCACATCGCATTCTATCCTAACGGTAGCGACGATACTATGGCCGATCAGACCATAGAAAACAGCGGTCAGCTGAATGCCTGTACCATGAAACGCAACGGTTATTGTTTCATCGGATGGAATACCAAGGCAGACGGTAGTGGCACCTTTTACAGTGATAAGGCTACAATTACTGCCTCAGCATCGGACAAAGGACCGATGAGGCTGTATGCACAATGGATATCACCTGCAACAAGTCTCAGCGGTGTGTTTAACCAAAGTGAAAAAAAAGTGAACCTGTCGTGGAACGCAGGTTCCGTTCCCGGCAATTTCAAGGGTTACAAGTGGGTGGTCTATCGTGACGGTGAAAATCTTGGCGTATTAGAACCGGACAATCGTTCCTTCGACGATGAGACTATGACCACAGAATGTAACCATACCTACGATGTATATTTCGCTTCGAACGACTGGAAGGAAAATGACAAACGTGATGGAGCAAATGCATCGGTGAAGGTGGACTGCACGCGCAGGGTGCCCGTAAACAACCTTCAGGTTGAACAGGAAGATGACCGCCTTGTATTCACCTGGTCATCTGACGGCTACCCTGCAAACACCGGCAACCAATTCTTTATCTACATAGATAATGAGACAACTCCCGTTGATACCATTATCCCTTCTGACGGGCAGTGTATCTTCCACTGGGAACATCGCACTACAGACCAGCATGAAAACCGTCAGAACGGAATAGACTCCAATAGCGGATACCCTTTTACAGAAGAGCAGTTGAATGTCTGCACTCCTCATAAATACCGCATAGAAGGATGCATCGAATCCACGGTGCTCAACAAGGACTCCGTACTTAATAAGGCCATCGGCGAGGGTACAGATTTCTATGATCTGGATGCATCTAAAGGTGTGTATGAGGGTGTGGTAAAGCTGACGTGGCATGTCAACAATCAGGGTTCCAAAACAAAAACTTACACCATAAGTCGTCGCGAAGCGGAGAAACAGGAATCCGGATATATTGAACTGACTAAAATGAGCAGTACCGACGATTATCTCTCCTATACCGATGAGACGGCCTTGCCAGGTGTCTTCTACGACTACAAGATTTCCGTGGAAGATAAATGCTCTGACGGAAATATGTCCACCAACGAAATCCGTGATATCGGTTTCGTCAAAAGCACCGGCACAGTTACCGGACGTATTGCCTACGGCTCATCTGGCGTTGCTGTAAAGGGCGTGAATGTGGTGATGACGAAGACCGGTTCGGGAGATGATAACAAGAAGCAGTTCTACTCCATGTATTTCAACAGCAATGATGGCGTTGTGACGTGGAAGTACCCATCGGCAGAATATGCCACCGAACGGTTTGCTCAGAGGGATTTCTCCGTTCAGCTGTGGCTGTACCCCGAGTCTTTCGGCAATAGCTGTATCGTGAACTTCGGCAGCAGTGTGGGCCTGAACATGACGGCCAGTGGAGGGGTGACTTTCACTGACGGCACTGACACAAAAGCCTTCGACGGCATCGAGTTGACGCAGAACACCTATAACCACTTGACCCTGACCCGCAGCGGCACCCAGATGACGTGTTATGTCGTGACCATCAATGACAGGAACGAGCCTAATGTGCAGAAAGCTAGCATCGCCCTAACCGACGACCTGCAAGTCGGCACTCCAAAACAGTTTGAGTTGGGACACATCAAGGGCTCGGCCGACGAGTTCCGCCTGTGGACAAAGTCCCTCAGTGAAGATGACGTCATGGAGAATTATGACCACCTGCTTGTGGGCAATGAGGACAGTCTGGAAACCTACTGGACTTTCGATGAGGGCCTCAGCACGCAGTTCTTCGATTACTCGCGTAGCGGCACCGATTACCACAAGCACCATGGTACGGGTGTCCAGAATGCCACTCCATCAGGCCGCACGCCTTCAGCATTGGCACTCCGCGCCAAGACAGACGCAGACGGCAACTATGTCATTCAGGGCGTGCCCTTCAGCGGGGCCGGAACCACCTACACCGTCACCCCGCTATATGGCATCCATGACTTCAATCCCGGTAAGAGTGTGCTCTTTGTGGGTCAGAATGCGCTTGTCCACAACAAGACCGACTTTGAGGACGTCTCCTCCTTCCCCATGGAGGGCTATGTCTATTATGCCGGTACGAACATACCTGCCGAGGGTATTCAGCTCTACATCGACGGCGACCTGGTGACGGGTAACGGCGAAGTGAAGAAGACCGATGCCACAGGCTTCTACAGCATCAGCGTGCCCATCGGCAAGCACTATGTGGAGGCTAAACTCGACGGCCACACCATGGTGGCCGGCGGCCGCTTCCCCACACTTGGCACCTTCAACTTCGACCGTGCCGTAACGTATGACTTTGCCGACTCCACGCTGGTGAACTTCACCGGCCGCGTGGGCGGTGGAGAACGCAACGACACGCTGGCCGTGGGCTTCAGGGCATCGAAGAATAATATCGGTATTGCCACTGTGAAGCTGGAGTTGAACAACGAGTCGGTATCCTTCAACTGCGCCGACGACCACATCAGCTCCGCTGCAACCAATCGCACATGGGATAGCGACACTACGAGTATCAACAGTACTGCTTGGACGGGTACAGGTGCCGACTCCAAGTACATTTATATCCGCACTGACTCGCTGACGGGCGAGTTCTCTGCCCTGCTGCCGCCGCTGAAGTACTTCACCAAGAGCGTCAGCATAGACTCCAACCCGGATATAGAATTCTCGTCCCTGCCCGAGATTGACCTTACCAATACGCTCAAGGAATTGAACGACACATTAAACAGCCAAAGTTACTCCTATAACACCAAGCATGTGTGGACCTATTATGCGCAGCCACAACTTGATGTCAGCGAGACTGGCTTTAGACCCGGTGTATTCGGCATCCGCGAGAAGCACTATACCAACAACGACGATAGCGAGACCGTCATCAGCAACATCTGGTCCGTTCAGGATGATGGCTCCGTCAGCTATCTGCTGGGGTACCCCATCTACGAGACCGGTGATATGCGCAACTACGACTTCTATGCCTACGAACGCTACGTCAACCGTGACGGTGAGCAGGAGGTTACTGATATTATCCCCCTGAACGGCCAGACGTTGAAAATAACCAACGAGATGAGTTCTGAGCAGGCAGTGGTCTATCGGGTGGATGACCCTTCCTCATCAGAGTATAAGGTAGGTGACGTTGTGGATGTTCAGGACATTGAAATGGAACTGGACAGCATAGGATGCGGCAGGCTGAACTGGCAGGTGGGATACCCCAACATCACCAGCCCCTACACGCGTCATTTCTCTGTCAGTATGGTGCGTAACAACCGTACCTACGTACTCCACAATATGGACGCCATTGTACTGGGCGCCCTCACCAACGGTGACAACTTTATTACCAAAGGACCAGATGTGGTAAACTTTGTGCTGCGCGACCCGCCAGGGGCAAGGTCCAGGACCACATTGAAGAAAGGACAGATAGTCAGCAAGACACACTATTATACCGAACGTGGGTATGGTGACCACAGTTTGATATTTAATATAGTACATGGAACAGAATCAATGGTAGGTACAGGTGTGGGAATTTTGAGTATCGTTAAGTCTAAGATAGAACAACAAGGAGATGCCGGCGTTCACACCAATTGGGAGCATCAGCACAATAAAGACACTACCACCACTGTCACCACTGTTGAATCCGTATCTACCAGTGCCACCTATCCCTATGTAGGCAGTGCCGGTGACGTCTATGTGGGCACATCCTACAACATGATTGTGGGTTCATGCCGAAACCTGCTGATACGCTTGGACGCCGACACCCAGCAGTATGTCATTGCGCTGGAGGACGCCCTTTCGCTGGGTCAGGAGATAGCCACGTCCTTCAAGTACAGCCAGTATGAGATAGAGACGGTGATGATACCCAAGTGGGTGGAACAGCGTAACGCTTTCCTAACGCCAGTCGCTACAAAAGCAAAGGCCGAAGCATACCAGAATACCAGCAAAAAAACAGTCTATCTGTCGTGGATAGAAGAAGGGAAGGCGGGTTATGGTGAAGAGGGGAACTACCGCTTTGTGGCACCGAAGAACCCGGACGAAATATGTATTGACAGCGTACAGTGGTGCAATAATCAGATAGAGCTTTGGCGCAAGTGCATCAAGGATAACGAGGAGAAAAAGGTAAAAGCCATAGAAGATAGCAATGCGGAGAATTTCTCCATTGACGGTGGAACCTCATATACTTATTCCAGACGCGATGCCGTAACAAAGAACGATAGTAGAACAGACAATTGGAAAATGGGACTTGTAGGCGGCTTCCACAGTGCATTTTCAATGAGTGCCGGGGCAAAATTTGGTTGTTACTATAACTTCATGACTGAGATAGGCGGTGGCTATATCAAAGGTGATGGTACCAAGACCGAGTCATTCACCGAGTGGGAGTACCATGTGGAGGACGGCAACCGCGACACGGACCTTTCCATCAACAAATACACCTCCGACACAAATGGCTATAGTGACTTCTTCTATCTGTATGGCGGACAAACCTACAATCCTTTCGAGGACAAGGAAGTGACCAAATACTATAATCCGGGAACACCCATTGGCAACGGCACAGAGCAGATGGAACAGCCCAGCATGAGCATCAGCATCACGGGGCAGAACCCATCCAAGAATGTTACTGTAACGGATATTGCATCGGGACAGGAGGCACACCTGACGCTGCATTGTACCAACATGGCGCGTGTGCACCAGGGCACGAATTTCAGCTACAACGTGGTGGTGCCCGAGGCTGCCAATACCAACGGTCTGCAGATACTGATGGACGGTGTGCCCATCAGCGGACGCTCCATTTCATTGCCACAGGGCGAGACTGTGACAAAGCAAATCACCATCCGGCAGACGGACCAGAGCATACTGGATTACGAGGGCATACGCCTGCGCTTCGGTTCGCAATATCAGCCAGGGCTTATCCATGATGACGTAACCATCAACGCCCACTTCAAGCCCTCGTCGTCGCCCATCGACCTGGCTATCACAGAGCCGGTGCTGAACACCGAGAGCGAGGAAGGAAAGTTGTCGCTGAAACTGACTAACTTCGACCGTCAGTTCAAAAACCTGCGCAACGTGGGCGTGCAGTACCGCTTCGAGGGCAATACGCAGTGGACAGACCTTCACACATGGGTTACCGACAAGGCAGACTCCACCGGCACCAGTTTCAACATGCTGCCTGAGACGGGCGACATCCGCTACGCCGTGGATATGTCGAGTGACGTGAGCTATCCCGAGGGCAACTACGAGTTCCGTGCCTTCACTACCACGCCCTACGGCACGGATCAGGTGCAGGTGTTCAGTGATGTGGTTAAAGTAGTGAAGGACCTGACGCGTCCGCGCAACCTCTTCACGCCAGCACCGTCGAACGGCATACTGAACTACGGTGACCAGATGGCCATTGAGTTCAACGAGGACATCGTGCCGGGCTACGTGAGCGACAAGAATGTGATCGTGACGGCCAAGCTGAACCAGCAGACGGTGAACCACGAGGTGGCACTGCATCTGCAGCCCGATGGCGACGCGCCCAAGACGGAGAACCCTGTATTCCTGAGCGGCGACTTCGCTTTGGACTTCTGGTTCAACTGGCACGAAAGCGGTACCCTTATGCACAGTGGGGCTGATAATAAGAAATTTGCCCTGGGCATTGACAAAGGCAATCACTTTGTGATAACCGTTGCCGGTGATTCACTCACCAGCACCGCTACGCTGCCCAAGGACGAGTGGATATTCCTGGCACTGAACTTCAAGGCCGATAGCCTCACCTTCGACGTACTGGCACTGTATAATGACAAGGATGGTAAAGAGCAGTCTGTTAAACTGTTCAATAACCTTCCCGTGACAACAGCTGTCACTCAGACCGTTAATGCAGCCAGCGACAACTACCTCTACCTGGGTAATATCAATGCCGATATGCATGCATTAAGCCTCTACGACATCAGTCACGGTGTGGATGCTGCCGCTGCTGTGAAGAACCAGACCAAGGACGGCTATGTGTATGGACTGGTAAACTACTGGCCTATGGAAGAGGGGCACGGCAACATGGCTGCTGACATGCGGCACACACACAACTTCATCGTGCCCGACTCCTGGAAGCTGGAGAACGTGAACTATGCATTACATACCGGTGATACCGAGGGTGCCACGGCTAATATTTCGAATGCGGCCACCACGCACGGCGACAGTTATGCCATTGAAATGTGGTATAAGCGCGGCAATGTCCCTGAAGCAGCCACCAATCAAGATCAGGAGGTGGTGTTCCAAATGGACGGCTTGCAGCTGAGTTACAATGAAGAGAAGGATCTGGTACTGAAATACGGAAATAAGACACAGAAGGTGGCCAGCCACGAGGACTTCCCCAATGATACCGAATGGCGACACATGGCACTGAACGTGGTACGCGGACAGGCTGCCAGCTTCTACCTGAACGGTCAGCGGACGGCTGTCATTGCCGAAGCCGATGTGCCTCCTATCCAGGGTTCACAGCTCATCATTGGTCAGAACGCCAAGGATGCTGAGGTGGACGAGGTACGCATCTGGCATGCTGCCCTAAGCGAGAGCCGCCTTACCGGTAATATCTACAATGCCATAGATACTGCCGATGTATATTCACGCGGACTGGTGGCCTACTATCCCTTTGAGGAGCCTGGCAATGTGAACGGCGTGGATACAAAGGTGCCAACCATGCAGAATATGGCCAAAGGCAAGACTGATATTAAAATGTCAGCCGGCATATCAGAACTTGTCCTTGCCACTCCACCCGTGAAGAATGCTCCGGAGGAGTCACGGCTCATTGCTTCGCCTGTGGCATCGGAGCGCAAGGTGGTCATCAACCTGACAGGAGCCGGCATCAGTCCGCGCGATATTGAGGGAACAACGCTTAACATCACTGTAGATAAGATTCATGACCTGCACGGAAACACGTCGCTGCCTATACGATGGACGGCCTTTGTACGACAGAACACGCTGACGTGGACGAAGGACTCGGTGAACATCTACAAGATGTACGGCGATGACTATACCTTCGATGTCGATATCGAGAACAAGTGCGGTAACGTAGAGTACTATACCTTATATAATATGCCGCAGTGGCTCTCGGTAGTAGGCAGTGAGCAGGAAGATGATATACAGCCGTTGCGCAAGAAAACATTGCGCTTCATGGTCAATCCGCTAGTAAACATCGGTAACTATGACGTGACCATCGGCTTGCAGGGTAATAACGAGATTCTGGAACCTCTGCGTATCGTCATGAAGGTGCGTGGCGAGATGCCCGACTGGGCGGTTGACCCAATGGAGTATGAGAACCAGATGACCATTACGGGACAGGTGCGCATAGGAGGTATTCTGGTGGAGAATCCCGACAGCCGCGTGGCAGCATTCATCAACGGCGAATGCCGTGGTGTGGCTGCTCCCAAACAGATTCGCGGAACCGCCTATGTACCATTGTCTATCTATGGTACTGCCCAGCAGGAGATTAACGGAGTGCCGGCTAATCTGGACCTGGAACAGCCTGTCACCTTCCGTATCTGGGATGCCAGCACGGGCGTGACCTACACGAAGGTGAGCCTTATCCTGCCGGATAACACCCAGACGAAAGATACACTACACTTCAATCCTGTGAATAGCTACGGTACCTTCGACCATCCCGTCATCTTTACCCAAAGCCTGTACATAGAGCAACCCCTCAACCTAAAGCAGGGATGGAACTGGTTCTCGTTGGGTGTGAAGCCTGATGAAAAGAAAAACAGTGTACCGAATGTCTTCGGGGATCTGACGTCATGGATCGTACGCCTGAAAGACCAGAGCACAGGTACCGCCTACTGCGATGGCTCTTCCTGGAAAGGCAACTTGAAGCAGGTATCTGCCAATAAGATGTATAAGATGTTCCTGAGCCGTAGGGACGGAAGCAAAGAGCTGCCACAGCCCTTCATCGTCACCGGTGAACAGGTGCCACTCTCGGAAAATGCTGTGAATCTGAAGTGTGGCTGGAACTGGATTCCCTATACGCCTACCGTAACGATGACCCTTGATGAGGCTCTGGCAGGTGCCAACCCGAAAGTGGGCGATATGGTGAAGTCACAGTACGGCTTTGCATGCTATGGCCCCTACGGATGGGAAGGTAACCTGGAAGCCATGGAGAGCGGAAAGGGATACCTCTACAAGAGCGTTGATACTGAGACGAAGATGTTTGTCTATCCCATTGTGGCCAATGGACGTCAGATGGCTCGCGGAATACACAGAGCACGCAGGGCACCGGCTGTCTTTACGCCGGTAGATCCTACAAGTTATCCGGACAATATGTCTATGGTAATCAAGCTTGTCAGTCATGATGAACCTGTTGCTAATGCAGAGGTGGCTGCCTTTATTGGTGAGGAATGTCGCGGAGTCGCTACCGGCGAAGATGGTCTTTACTACCTGCTCATAGCAGGAGAGGGTAGTGGACAGCCCATTGAACTGTGCGTTGCCTATGGTGACGAGATTCTGAGACTGAATCCATCAATCACCTACAGTAGCGACGGCAATGTGGGCACACCGTGGGAACCTCTGGTGATTGACCTGCAGGACACTCACACCGGTATTAACGGCATTATGGCAGATGATGGCGATGAGGAGGATTGGTACAGCTTGCAGGGTGTCAAGCTGCAACGCAAGCCGATACGTCGCGGTGTTTATCTGCGCGGACAAGTGAAAACCACTGTCACGCAGTAAGGAATTACGAAACTGCTATCCAACAAAGGGTAGCAGTTTCTTCTTTTATTGAACATTAATGGTTAATGGTTATTGAAATTTAGGGGCAAGGGGCAAGGAGCAAGTTAAAAGTTGGTTTACCGTTTACCGTTTACCGTTTACGGTTTATTGGTTATTGGTTATTGGGAATTGAAATAATGTTCAATGTTCAATGAACAAAACTTTCTACTTTCAACTTATTAAACTGACTCTAAACTCTAAACTTTAAAATAAGGTTCTGTCTAAATATCTGTGTGAGATCTGTGTGAGAATAAAAAAAGGGTACCTTGTGCAGACACCCTTGATTATATATTAAGATGTATGTATCAATAGCAGAGAGCAGAGATGATACCACCAACTACTGCGGCACCAACAACACCTGCTACTACAGCTCCGGGAGATACATGGCAGTGATGGAAGTGTGCTACGGGATGACCGAAGTAGTAGTCGGGCTCGTAGTATGTGTCATACCAGTACCAGTCAGAACCACGGAGGTAACCCCAGCGACCACGCTCGTAGCGGATGCGTCCTTCCCAACGTGGATCAAAGTAACGACCACCGATGTAGATGTGACGGGCAGGACGATGCTCTACCACTACATGAGGGCGAGGAGCCATTCCGTGGTGGCGACCAATATTGTGACGACCACCACGCATCTCCATACGACCATCGTGATGCATTACCATCTCTCTGTTGTGACCGCCAGGATTGTATCCGTCACGACCACCACGGAAGTCACCACCTCTACGACCCTGAGCATTTACATTAACACTTGCCATGCACATCATGGCTGCCATTATCATCATGTAGAAATTGTTGCGCTTCATAACTGTATAATTTTAAATGTTTGTAAATCCGTTTTCTATCTTGTTTGCAATGGCAAAGGTACGGCATTTACAAAAGGGTAAAAACTGATTATCCCTAAACGCAAGGGGGAATTCTCCTAAAGGTGATAGAGAAGCTCCCCCTACCGCCCCCCATGGGGGGATAGTTGAGAGTTTAGAGTCAGTTCAAAGCATTGAACATTAATGGCTAATAACCTCTGCACTTAATTTGCGGATTATCGATTTCCTTACAAAATTTTTGTGGTTTCGGGAAATTATCATACCTTTGCACACAAGAACTGATATCATGAAGGGTAATACCTAGAAAGATACTTACTATAACTAAACCGAATAATACCATTGTCCATAATCATAAATTAATAAATATAACCATGAAACAAAAACTAATCTTATTACTTTGTACCCTTCTGAGTACTCTTGGTGCTTGGGCGATTGATGTGAAGATTGCCAGTACCGGCAGCGGACTTCCTTCCTCAGCAGGTTTCGGCTCTTTCTCCGGCCAGGTGTTTACTACAGCCACCGGTTCAGGACTGGCCGGCGTAACTGTTACAGCTGCATCTGGTGTAACCATTGGTGAGCAAGCTGTCAATGTTGCCGATTATGGCAATTGCTTTAAGATTGTAACTGCTGCCGGAGCTACGGATTACCGTATTACTCTGGCTGCCCCCGAGGGCTATGTCATTACGGGTTATAGTCTTTCCTGTTCAGCTAATTCCTATACTGCAGCTCATACGCTGACCTCTGAGGATGGCACTGTTTCTGTAGTGGCAAGTTCTCCTCCATATAACAGCCCTACAGGACCAAAGGCTTTCGAGGTGACAGGACTGGATGTGCAGTCCACCTATTTTACCATTAACACTGCCAATAAAGGCAACACGCTCTTTCTGCCGCAGTTCAGCATTATGGTAGTGCCCGTCGGTACGAAAGTCGTGGATGTTACCTACGACCTTTACGAGAGTGATGGCGTAACGAAGGTGGGCAGTGTAGTCGTGCAGCAAGAGGCAGGCAGCACTCCTGTCATTCCTGAGGATATAACATCGAACACATTCTTCACCTATGACTATGTGGGTACCATCGGTGATGAGAATTGCACCATCAAGGTGACACGTACCCTGAAGGAAGGCATCGTATATCCCATCTCAAAGCTCAGTAACACAAAGGCATATAAGATTGTTGTTCCAAGAGGCACCTACACAGTAAACAATGGCCAGTTGGCTAATACTGTCAAGAATGCTTCCTATCCTGTCAACTACTTTTCCCTCATCAAATACGAGGATAAGTATTATATGTGGAGCGTTGAGGCAAATAAGTTCGTTGCCGGTGACGGGGCCAAACTGACAGATATGCCCGTTCCCGTAACATTTGCGGCATCAACCACACCTTCCTTCCAGATTAAACACGGTTCTAATACGATGAACGCAACATCCGGTTTCGCTACCGGAGGCGCCTTTGACAGCTGGAGTACGGCAGACGAAGGTAATAAGTGCGTTATCTATGAGGTAGAAGATTTCGACCCCACAGATGTCCTTTCGACCATTGAGTTGTATCATTCTGCAGTAGAGCTTAACTTTGCTGTTAGTGTAACCGGTACTACAGAGGCAGAGAATACCCGTGTGGGTAAGTTTACGTTGTCTGTCAATAGCGAGTCAGTGAATAAATATCTCTATGCTGACACGAAGCCACAGTCACTGGGCAGCCTTCCTCCTGCCCTGATCACTGCTACGGCAACAAGCTATCGCGGCTATGAGTTCACGGGCTTCAGTGTCGGAGATGTTGATTACGGTACCTCCATTGAGATTGGTGAACTGGCCAATCTGCCTGCAGGCTCAACCATTGTGGCTAACTATACGGCATCAACGGGCAACGGTCTCAACCTGTGGTTCGACTACAGCGACGATAACAGTGCGGCATACCGTATTCCTGCTATTATACGTACACAGAGCGGTCGTCTCATTGCCTTCTCTGATTATCGTCCCGGTTTCAGGGATGTAGGTCAGGGGGCTACCAGCATCGAGCGTCGTTACAGCGACGATAACGGTGAGACATGGAGTCCCGCACTTCGCATAGCAGAGGGCCACTGGGGCGTAAATCAGCAGAATGTCATTGAGTGGAGTTTCGGCGATGCTGCTGTTGTAGCTGACAATACGCCCGGTAACTCAGGTAATGAAGTGCTGATGATTTCCTGCGGTGGTAACATGACTTGGCCGTCCTCTGTTTATAACACGGATCTCTCGCAGGCACAGCAGGGTTGCGTAAGATGGCGTTCAACGGACGGCGGTGTTACATGGAGCAACTATGAATACATCATGCCCGACATTATGCAGGCATTCGTGGATGCAGGCCTCCGTGCACAGGACGGCAGCAGCGGCATCGTACGTGCCTTCTTCACCAGCGGAAAGATTACACAGTCTGTCCGTAAGGCTGCAGGGGCCAAGTACAACCGTATCTACAGTGCCGTTGATATACCTGACCAGAACGTAGTGATGTACTCCGACGACTTCGGAGAGACATGGAAGGTGCTTGGCAATCAGGTTGCCAATAACGGCGATGAGGCTCATTTGGTTGAACTTCCTGACGGCGGACTCCTGCTCGTCGGACGTGGCGGCAGTTCACGTTGGGTGAACGTATTCAACTATACCGATTTTGATTCTGCAGAAGGTAAGTGGGGCCCCACAGGTCAGTGGAACAATGCCGTGGCTACTTCCTGCAACGGTGACGTCGAACTGGTGGAGGCTTATGATTCATACGGTGTGAAGAATACCGTTATCGTTGAGACGGCCCCCATGTACAGCAGTCAGCGTCGTGAAATCCAGTACTACTACATCGCTCTGCCCAAGGCCACAGGCTTCAGCACGACTGACTTCTCTACCGTTGGCGGTGCAAGCTGGACAAAGGGTATGAACGTGTCACCCAACTGGAGTGCCTACTCTTCTCTCCTTAACAATGGCGACGGTACCTTCGACATCCTCTTTGAGGAGAGTGCCAAGAACGAGACAAGAGGTCCTTCGGGCTATTGTATAGTCTACCAGCAGGGACACAGCATCCAGGATATTACGAACAAGATGTTCTTCGTTAATAAGGAGCAGGCTGAAGCTGAGGCCGTGAAGTCTCCACGACCCGGTCACTTCTACCGTTTCAAAGGTTCTGCTTCCAATGCCTACATCACAGGAACAGCTCCGCTTACTACCACAGCAGCTACTGACGCTTCAACCATCTGGTACTTAGGTACAGAAGGTCTGGTATCCTATTCTACCGGTCAGTATCTTGACGGTGGTACCAAGTCTCTGGCTGCTATAGGCACCAGCTATAAGGCAGCTATTGAACCTAATAGCTTCTATAACGGAAAATACACTATCCGCACTAACAACTACTACAGCTACGACAGGGAAACCAACCATAGCATAGACCGTGGTTCTGGCTATAATAATGATGTACGCTACGCCTGGATTGTAGAGGATGTTACAAGTCTGCCAGTCAGCATCCCGGAAGTAGGCTATGCTACATTGTTTGCTCCTGTTGCGTTGGAGATTCCTGATGGCATAAAAGCCTATTACGGTGCAGATAAGGGCGAGTTCCTGCTATGTACCAAGATAGAGGACGGTATTATTCCTGCCAATACGGGTGTTATCCTGGCCGGTGAGGCAGGTAGCTATAGCTTTAACGTTACGAATGGCGGAGAGGCTACCAGCATTCTTACCGGAACAGTTGCTACAATCAACCGCCCGGCGAACAGCTATATCTTTACAAATGGTACTCAAGGTGTTGCTTTCTACAAGGATGGTGCCAATGTCATTCCTGGCTTCAAGGCATATCTGGCAGCTGAGACTGGCGCTGATGTTAAGGTGTTCAGGTTTGATGAAAAGGAAACGGGTCTCACCCCAATCCTCTCTAAAGGTGAGGAAGTTATTTACGACCTCTCCGGAAGAAAATTGTCCAATGGATTACGGAAGGGCGTTTACATTGTGAATGGAAAGAAGGCGGTGTTTTAATTAAGTGAAGAGTGAAGAATTTTATTAATTGAGCATTGAACATTGAGCATTGAACATTGAGCATTGAACATTGAACATTGAGCATTGAACATTGAGCATTATTGGTACTCTCTTGCCCCTTGCCCCTTGCTCCTAACCCCTAACCCCTAAAAACTGAAGATTATGAAAAAGAAATATATAATACCAAAGTATTTGGTTGAACAATCAGAATGCTTTATATTCATTGCAGAATCGTCACAGAACTGGGATTTAAAAGATGAAGGTGCTGGTAATAATCCCAGCCTTAGTAAGGAATCTGTCTTCTCTGACGATGATGAATGGGGGGAGGAATGACAGTCCTCCCGCCCCTTCCTATATAATCTGTAACCATTAACTTTCAAAAACAAGAAAAAATAAAAAACCTTTAAGATAATTCTTTTGTACTTTCGAAAAAATATTGTACTTTTGCACCCGCGAAACTCTAATACAGGTTGAACCATATTTTAACCTATGTTTCTCAGGGTAAAAGATAAACGTACATAAATAATGATGAAAAGAAAGCTACTTGCTGCTGCACTGTTGGCAGTGGCAACACTACAGGCTAATGCCAGCCAGGCTGTTACACCGCTATGGCTGAGGGATGTTCAGGTCAGTCCTGACGGTTCACAGGTTCTCTTTTGTTACAAGGGGGATATCTATAAGGTCTCTACTGATGGCGGAACAGCCATACAACTGACTACACAGGACAGCTATGAATGCTCTCCCGTATGGAGTGCCGACGGTAAGCAGATTGCTTTTGCCAGCGACAGACACGGCAATTTGGATGTCTATGTTATGTCGGCAGAGGGCGGTTCGGCTACACGACTGACCTATAACAGTGTGGCAGAGGTGCCTCAGGCTTTCACGCCCGACGGCAAGTGGGTATTCTTTGGCGCCCAGATTCAGGATCCTGCAACAAGTGTGATGTTCCCCTCCAGCTCGCTGCCCGAGTTGTACAAGGTTCCCGTAAAGGGAGGTCGTACCCTGCAGGTGATAGGAACGCCCGCTGAGATGCTGAGCTTTGCCCCTGATGGCAAGAGCTTCTACTATCAGGACCGCAAGGGCTATGAGGATGAATGGCGTAAGCACCATACCTCTTCCATTACCCGTGATGTTTGGTTCTATGATGCCCAGAGCGGTAAGCATACCAATGTAACGGCTCATGCCGGCGAAGACCGTAACCCTGTTGTCAGTGCCGATGGCAAGACACTCTACTTCCTGAGCGAACGCAATGGCGGTAGCATGAATGTGTACTGTATTGAGGTGCAAGGAGCAAGGAGCAAGGGGCAAGAAACAATGTTCAATGTTCAATGTTCAATGTTCAATGAAATAAAGGCTGTAACTACCTTCAAGACTCATCCGGTACGTTTCCTGAGCGCTGCCAAGAATGGACTGCTGTGCTATACCTATAACGGAGAAATCTATACGCAGAAGAATGGCGAGAAGCCCAAGAAGCTGAACATTACGCTGACACGCGATGATGAGGCTGTTATAGCAGACCTTAGTTTCTCAAGCGGTGCCCGCCAGTCGGTAGTCAGCAAGGACGGCAAGCAGATTGCCTTTGTGGTACGTGGCGAAGTCTTTGTTACCAGTACCGAATATTCTACTACCCGCAGAATATCACAGACAGCAGGTGCTGAGGGCGATGTTGACTTTGCTCCTGATGGTAGGACAGTAGCCTATGCATCCGAGCGCAACGGCAACTGGCAGCTCTATACCGCCAGCATAGTCAGGGACGAGGATCTGAACTTTGCCAACGCTACACTGATTAAGGAGGAGAGTGTGTTCCCCGAACTGCCTGCATTGAAGCTTGATGGTAAGCCCGACTTCTCGCAGGTGGAGCGTAGATATCCTAAGTACAGTCCTGATGGCAAGAAACTGGCCTTTATAGAGGACCGCATTAAACTGAAGGTGGTGGACCTGAAGACCAAGAAGGTGACACAGGTTACGGACGGCAGTAAGTGGTACAACCTGGGTGGGGGATTTGAATATGAATGGAGTCCCGATGGCAAGTGGTTTGTGATAGGCTATATTGCCAATCGTCGTGACCCCTATCAGGATATGGGTATTGTCAGTGCCGAGGGTGGTGAGATTCATCCTATCACACAGAGCGCTTACATTAGTGGCAACCCCCGTTGGGTGATGGACGGCAAGGCTATCCTCTTCGAGAGCGAACGCTATGGTATGCGTAGTCACGCCTCGTGGGGTAGTCAGCAGGATGTGTTCCTGGCCTTCCTGACACAGGATGCCTATGACCGTTACCGTCTCTCTCCTGAAGACTATGCGCTGTTGAAAGAATTGGAGAAAAAGAATAAAGACAAAGATAAGGATAAAAAAAGCCTACCCTCAACCCCTCCCGAAGGGAAGGGAGATATTAAAAAAGATGAAAAGGTAAAAGATAAAAATGAGGAGAAGGGTGATTCTACCAAGTTGCTGAAGATAGAGTTTGAGGGGTTGGAGGACCGTATTGTCCGTCTGACACCTAACAGCAGCAAGTTGGGGGATGCCATTATCAGCAAGGATGGAGAGAGCCTGTACTACTTCTCGGCCTTTGAGGGTTCTCCCGACCTGTGGAAGATGGATTTGCGCAAGCATGAGACCAAATTGCTGAGCAAGGGCGGAAGCGGATCCCTGCAGATGGATAAGGACGGCAACCTGTACTCGTTGGGTAGCAGCATGAAGAAGATTGAGAAGGGAGACAAGACTACCTCTATCACCTACAATGCCCAGATGAAGTTGGATCTGGCTGCCGAGCGCGAATATATGCTGCGTCATGTTGCCAAGCAGATCAACAAAAAGATATTCCGCACCGACTATAATGGTTGCGACTGGGATTTGATGGTGCAGAACTATGCCCGCTTCTTGCCGCACATCTCTAACAACTACGACTTTGCCGAGATGCTGAGCGAGTTGTTGGGTGAGTTGAACGTCAGTCATACAGGCGGACGATACTACCCCTCTGCTAAGGGTGATGCTACGGCTCACTTGGGATTGGTCTTCGATATGACAGAAGCTAGAGATGGTATGAAGATTACTGCTGTATTGGAGGACGGCCCGTTCTGTCGCGCCAACAGCAAGGTGAAGGTAGGTGATGTCATTACTGCCATCAATGGGGAGCCTCTGACCAAGGATACCGATCTGGCTCAGTTGCTGAACCGGTGCAAGGGCAAGAAGACGCTGGTAAGTCTGAAGGGTAGCGCCGGCACATGGGACGAGGTAGTGCTGCCTATTAGTGCGGCTGATCAGTCCGACCTTCTGTACAAGCGCTGGATTAAGAGTCGTGCTGCCGAGGTGGAGCGTCTCTCTAACGGACGCTTAGGCTATGTACACATAGAGGGAATGGATGATGCAAGCTACCGCGATGTCTATTCAGATATCTTGGGTAAATACAATCTGAAGGAAGGTATTGTCATTGACACCCGTTTCAACGGCGGTGGTCGTCTGCATGAGGATATAGAGATTCTCTTCTCCGGTCACAAGTACTTCACGCAGGTGATTCGCGGCAGGGAGGCCTGTGATATGCCCAGTCGCAGATACAACCATCCCAGCATTATGCTGCAGGCTGAGGGCAACTATAGCAATGCTCACGGAACGCCATGGGTGTACAGTCATCAGAAGATAGGTAAGCTGGTAGGCGCTCCTGTCCCTGGTACCATGAGTTCGGTGAACTGGGAGACCTTGCAGGATGCTACGCTGGTATTCGGCGTACCCGTCATAGGCTATCAGTTGCCGGACGGTTCTTATCTGGAGAATACACAGTTGGAGCCTGATGTGCCCGTACTGAACCTGCCTGAGACAGTTGTCACGGGTACCGACCTGCAGTTAGAGGCCGCAGTACGTGAGTTGCTGAAAGAACTTTAGCGGAGGAATCTTCCGTCGCGATAGACAGTTGGGGCGATCTTCTTCTTTGCCTTGAAGAACTTGGCAAAGGCTATTTGGGAAGTGAACCCCAACTGCTGTGATATCTGCTGGATAGTCAGGGAGGTGGTAGAGAGCAATTGCTCGCACTCCTGCAAGAGGTAATCGTCTATTACCTGCTTGGGCGACCGTCCGCAGACGGTATTGGTAATCTGTGAAAGATAGCGCGTAGAAATAGACAGCTGTGTGGCGTAGAAGGTTACGTCATGTGCCGTTGTGTAATGCTCGGAGAGTAGTGTCATAAACTGGTTGTACAGGTTATGGGGCTGTAATGAACGGGGTTGTGCTGAGGCATAGACCACTTGGCTGTGCATATAGTTATGAGCATTGGTGATGGCCGTGGGTACATCATCCTCCTGTGCCAGATGTGTAGCAACGGCGGTAGAGAGGGTTCCGCCTATGCCATGTCGCTGCCATCCCTCAATATTCACAGAAGAGAAGAACTTCTGACAGTCGGGACCGGAGAGCAGGGCATTGATGCGCCCCTTGGCAAAGGTTCCGCCACGGAGCAGTACCCACTGAGGCCCCATCTGATGCAGCAGGGTGGCGGCCTCTGTCATATCAGTATCCGTGCTGATGCGTCGACCTAACAGAATCTCGGCATCCGTACATTTTATAATAAGAAGCTTGCAGATGGGGAAGAGGTGCTGTCGGTATGCTACCAGGGAATCATTGGACATAAGCAGTCCGCCATGAGAAGCCAGGATAACAGGTGAGCATACGATGTTAGGGCACGCCAGAATCTCCTGACTGATGGCGCGTATGGTCTCGGCATTATCCATCATTCCTATCTTTATGGCATGCGGGAGCTCCTCCTCATAAATAGCCTTCACCTGACCCAGCACAAGGTCGGTGGGCAACTGGTGAATGCCTGTAATACCCATAGAGTTCTGTATGGTAACAGCTGTTACTACTGTAACGGCATAGCCGCCGAGGTCCTTGATGGTTCGTACATCGCCCTGAATGCCGGCATGTCCCATACTGTCTGAACCGTTGATACAAAGCACTGATTTCATTTTTCTTTTATTTTATTGTATTAGGGGCAAGGGGCAGGGAGCAAGGGGCAAGAGGATAGTTCTACACATCCTTTGTGGCCGCTGTTTCGATATATCGTTATAACGTTATTTCGATTTATTCTAATCGGACGGCTCCCTTTCCTTTGGGGAGGGTCGGGGTGGGGTTTCTTGCCCCATGCTCCTTGCCCCTTGCCCCTAAATATATTGCAAAGGTAAGACAAAAACATTACCTACCCAAATAAGTATTCCGATTTTGGCAATATTTCTTCTTTGTAAGGGATGTTTTGCCATATAGGAAGGGATTTTTCACGTTCTGCGGCACTTAGCAGTACCTTTGCAGCAGAAAAGGCCCCCCGACACCCTTAGGGGGAGTTAAACCGATTATTCAGATTACTTATATAATTAAAATTTCAACTTTCGGAAGTTCCCCTTCCTCAAGTTTCTTGGGGCAAGGAGCAAGGGGCAAGGGGCAAGAGATTTGAATTGAAAGATAAAAGATAAAAAGATAAAAGAGAAAAAATATAATAACCTAGGGATGGAGGAAAAGGAGAGCACAAGTGTATAACTATCCTCTTGCTCCCTGCCCCTTGTCCCTTGCTCCTAAAAAAGGAAGCTCAGCTTCCGAAACTTAAATTAAAATAAAAATGGAAGACAGAGTACAATTGAACCGCAACCTGGCTCAGATGCTGAAGGGCGGAGTGATAATGGATGTAACAACACCAGAACAGGCTAAGATTGCCGAAGAGGCAGGTGCCTGTGCAGTAATGGCACTGGAGCGTATCCCTGCAGACATTCGTGCTGCCGGTGGTGTAAGCAGAATGAGCGACCCCAAGATGATACGTGGTATTCAGGAGGCCGTATCTATCCCTGTTATGGCCAAGTGTCGTATCGGTCACTTTGCTGAGGCTCAGATTCTGGAGGCTATAGAAATTGACTATATTGACGAGAGTGAGGTACTTTCACCAGCTGATGATATCTACCACATCGATAAGCGTAAGTTCAAGGTTCCCTTTGTCTGTGGTGCCAAGGACCTGGGTGAGGCCTTGCGTCGTATCAACGAGGGTGCTACCATGATCCGTACCAAGGGTGAGCCCGGTACAGGTGATATCATTCAGGCTGTACGACACATGCGCATGATGCAGAGCGAGATTCGTCGTTTGGTAAGCATGAGCGAGGATGAGCTGTATGAGGCTGCCAAGCAGTTGCGTGTTCCCTATGAGTTGGTACAGTATGTACACGAGAACGGCAAGTTGCCCGTAGTAAACTTTGCTGCCGGTGGTGTTGCAACACCTGCCGATGCTGCCCTGATGATGCAGTTAGGTGCCGAGGGCGTATTCGTAGGAAGTGGTATCTTCAAGAGCGGTAATCCTGTTAAGCGTGCTCAGGCAATAGTAAAGGCTGTTACCAACTACAACAATCCCAAGATTCTGGCTGAGTTGAGCGAGGACTTAGGTGAGGCTATGGTTGGCATCAACGAGCAGGAGATTGAATTGCTAATGGCAGAGAGAGGAAAATGAGAATAGGTGTATTAGCACTGCAGGGAGCCTTTGTAGAGCATGAGCAGATGTTGCAACGCTTGGGTGTTGAGACATTCGAGATACGACATCTGTCGGATTGGCAGCAGCTAATGGCCGGCCTTATCCTGCCCGGTGGTGAAAGTACCGCTATGATGAGGGTGATGAAGGATGAGGGTCTTATGGAGCCCATCCAGAAGGCCATCAAGGACGGATTGCCTGTATTGGGTACCTGCGCCGGAATGATTTTGCTGGACGACCAACATCTGGGCTGTATGGATGTTACGGTAAAGCGTAATGCCTACGGTCGTCAGTTGGGAAGCTTCCAGACCACCTATAATATAAAAGGTATAGGAGATGTGTCTATGGTCTTCATCCGCGCTCCTTACATAGAGCGCTGCGGTGAAGGGGTAGAGGTCCTTTCTACCTTGGACGGGCATGTTGTGGCAGCTAAGGAGAAGAATATGCTGGCATGCTCCTTCCATCCTGAACTGACGGAGGACACGCGTCTGCACGAATACTGGTTAAAGGAATTCGTACAGCAGAAGGACTAAATCCGGGAAGTATTGAAAGCAACTCCCAAGTGGGAGATGATATCTGAGGGGAGTAGCGACTCCATGCTATTCCCGTCGGCAAGAGCCAAATCAGCCGCCAAGGCGTGTATCCATACGCCTATGACGGCTGCTTCTTTTGCGGTATAGTGCTGTGCCATCAGGGCCAGGATAATGCCGGTAAGTACATCACCGGAACCGCCTACCGCCATACCCGCATTGCCATGCAGGGTATTCTCGTACATCTGAGCCGTATTGTCTGTAGGCACATAGATGCATGTGTGGTGGCCTTTCAGTACAATAACCAACTGATATTGTGCAGCCAACTCTGCGGGGTCGGTACCCAGTCGTTTCATTTCGCCGGGGTGAGGTGTCAGAATGCTGCCTTTGGGAATTTGTGGGAACCAGTGCGGATTCTCTGCCAGTATGTTCAGCGCATCGGCATCAAGAACCATGGGGATTTTGGGATTCATAAGCATTAGGCGATGTAATGCCCATTGCGTCTGTACGTGTTGACCTATACCCGGACCAATACCTACAACCTCGGTTCCAAGGGGAACCTCTACGTAGGTGTGATGTGTGTAGTGCTGGTCGGCCTGACACTTAGCCTCGGGTAAGCCCTGTTGCATAATGGCGTAACCGCATTCAGGGACATGGACGGTCAGTAGTCCTACACCACTGCGCATGCATGCTCGTGCCGAAAGGAGAGCTGCTCCTATCATACCAACGCTCCCGACTACGAGAGAGGCTCTGCCGTAATCGCCTTTATGACTGAAAGGGTCTCTGGTCTTCAGCCATTCGGATATAAGTGCTTCTGTGATGGGATGAATCTGCATTATAGACGAATCTTACCGCCTTGGATATAAGGACCTTTGGTAGGCTTATGAGTGAGACGATGGCCGCTTAGGTCGTAGATTGCTTGAGAATCTTGCTCCTTGCTCCTTGCTCCTTGCTCCTCAATTTGGATGATTCCGACCTCATCTTCCCCATTATAGTAATTGCCTTCCTGGGTGCGTCGTACAATCTCGTGACTGGACAGGAGGACTGGATAGTTGTCTTTGCCTAATGTCTGGAAGTAAACGGGGCTGTCGGTCTCTCCGTTATTGAGGTTGTAGCACAACTCGCCTGACTGAGCTGCTTTGGTTGCCATTGTACCCCAGTAGCAGTTGTTCAGCTCGGCTGTGGTAGCATTGGTGAAGTCCTCTCCCAGTGTATAGCAGTTATTGAAGCAGGTGTTCCAGGCGCCTTCTCCGACAAACTGTGCCGCCATCTTGCCATTGGTGCTCACCTGAATAGTACCTGCCACATAACAGTTGTCTATCTGTGTCTGCATCAGTGTACCTGCCAGAGCGCCACAGGTCTGGGCACCTGTCCCTGTAATAGATACGTTGGCTATTCCTAAGTTGCTAATCTGTGCTCTATAGCAACGACCAAAGAGACCACCTTCGTAGGCTGTCTGCAGGGTCATGTTGCGGACCTCGAATCCTTGTCCGTTGAAGGTTCCTCCGTAGCTGTTGGTGCGGAAGTCGTTCAACTCAGTCATATTATCAGAATAAAGTCCTATAGGCTGGAAGGTAGTTACGCCTGCCATGTTGATGTCTGTAGTAAGCTGTGCGTCAAGGGTTCGCATGCCCTCGTTCACCAGAACGGAGAAGCTGCAGAGATCCTGTGGTGTGCTAATCTGCATGACGTTGTCTATGTATTTGGGCAGTCCGTCTAATGCTACCATTTGCTGAAGTAGATTGTCGATATCACTATTGGTAAAGCTACCTTCTGTGTAACCCTTTGTAGCAGTATCCAGCAACTGCGTCACTTGGCTATACTGCTGTTCGGTAAGCAGTTTGTTGTCAATTAGCAGATTGGCTGTATTCTCTGTCTGCAAAGTATTTCTCATCAGGTTGATGTATGCGGCACGACTATTACAAACGTCCTCAAGAAGCTCACCGTAATATTTCAGGGTTTCCATTATCTTGCTCCAGTTCACTGTATTAGCATAGGCTTCCCCTGCGACACTCTTTATTAGTGATAAGTTGCATGAGGGATGCTGGACGTAGTCTTCGATGTCCGTGCTATGGCATTTATATGCTGTCTCAAGGATAAATTGCATATCTGTGTGTAAACTTGAACAAGCACTATGTGCTTCGTTATCATCTTTTCCTCGATAGAACAGATGCATGTTGCTGAAAATAGTAAGATCAGTGGAAGAGGCAAGGTTTCTTCCGACAATCTTAATGTTCAGTTCTCCATCTTGTGATCTTGCAATAACTTTGTTTGTGGGATATTCGGGTAATAGCATGTATTCGTAGGATGATATGAATACATTCTTCATGTCGTTCATGTATATCATACTGCCATGTAACATGCTCTGAGGCATTGCCTCGGCAGCGAAGTAACCGTCAATCTCAAGCTCATAGATGCCATCGGGCAGGTCGGTGATGGTCTGCTCCAGTGTGAACTCACAGCCTTGGGACTGTACCTCGAAGGTGCCGTCTGCTTTCTCCTGAACAGTAAGGCTTCCTCCCTGCTGCGTAAGCGTCCACCCATTGAATTGGTCTTGGAAGGTAGGGTTCTGCAGCAGGTTGGTTATCTCCTGATTGATGCTCAGTTCGTCGATGGCCATCGTGGGTAAGCAACACAGGACGGCTATTATGGATATCGTAAATGTTATATAATTGCGTCTCATTATTATTCTTATTTGAGAAGTTATTATATGAATTGGCAACAAAAGTAGGCCTTTTTGACGGAAATAACAAGATTGTGAGGTGCTAATTTTACTGAATGGCTAAAATGTGGAGCATGAACATGCAAATACAAAGAATGAAGAGTTAAATTTGTACAAGATGCTTGGGTGTTTCGGATAAAAAAGTTATTTTTGCAGAGATGAAAATAATTAACAATATGAAGAAAATTCTACTCTTGCTGATTACATGTCCACTGTTTGCCAGTCATGCTCAGATAACTGATGCATATAATATGGTTGTGAATACCAACGATGGTAACAAGGCTGTTTATGCCACCAACCAAATAGATAGCGTGACCTTTACTGCAGAACAGGGGACTGTGGTAACGCCGCAGAGTAAAGTCAGGATTAGAAAGAACGTTGTCTTTCTGGGCCATAGTATTTGGAGGAACGATAATTATACAGTAAAGTACGGCAACTCAGGTTCGTTCGTTACACCCTTCTCGGGTAGCTTTAAGGGAAGAGGATACCAGACATTGCTGAAGGAGGTGTTCGAGTTCGACAACAGTTATTCGCCTGGTCCTAATGGAGGATATAGCGGTTTCTCGTTGGGCGCGCAGTCTGCCACGGATGCCAGTAGTGTGGCAGTGACAGCCCTTAATAGTAACAATGGATGGCCTTCTGCTAAGAATGCTATCTGGACGGTTGACTTCATTACCAACGACTTCAAGCGTAACATCCCCTTGGGGAAACTGGATGATTATAGGAATGCTACAGGACCTACCACGTTCTATGGCGCAGCCCGTCAGTTGTTCGACAAGATAAAGCAGTTGAGCGGTGACGACGTGATTATTGTCTTTGCCAATGCCTTGCCCAGAAACAATAGCAACTATACCAGCACCAGTAAGAACTCGGCAGGATGTACGCTGGCCGACTATGAGTTGGCCCTGCTGACTATAGCTGCCATCAGTACCAATATGTATTTTGTTGATCAGAACCGACTCTCAGGCATTACGGATGCCAACCTGCCGGCTGTAACGGCAGATGGCCTTCACCTGAACAATCTGGGTTACCAGTTGGCTGTGCAACCCTGGATAGCGGTGTTCAGGATGCTGGCGAACACTTGTCCCTAATTACTTGCCTCTTGCCCCTTAAAAATACCTGAAAATGAAGGCACTGATTGCCACCATAATGACTTTACTCTTGTACCAGCCTGAACTATCAGGGCAGGTGCTATTCCCGTGCACTCAGACACTGCAGGACCCGTACGGCATCTGTACCCATGTAACCCGTAAGGGATGGGACTACGAGATTAGGGATCGTGAAATGGATATGCTAAGGGATGCAAGGGTGGGGTGGATACGTTCTGATCTGGACTTCGGGACGGCCTTTAGTGCTTCAGGGGAATTTCATCCGGAGGTCTTTGAGAGTGTGCTGAACAGTGCCGACCATAACGACCTGCAGATGCTGGGGATTCTGACGTGGTTGGACAAATATCCGTGGGACGACCCTGACTATCATCACTATATAGATACTCTGGCATTCCGCTTCAATGGCAAAATCCGTTATTGGGAGATGCTCAATGAGGTGAATCTGATGAAAGGCGTTAAGAATCTGCCGGAGAAATATGTGAAGAGTCTGAAGACTGTATACGAATGCCTGAAGGATAGAAGCCCCCAGAATCAGGTGGTGCTCAGCGGACTGGCAGAGATGCAGGGTAACTTCTTTGAGGAACTGTGTAAACTGAAGGCACAGGACTATTATGATGTAATGAATTTTCATTCTTATTTTAGTCCGGAGGAACTGATTCCCTGCCTTGAGAAGATTGCCCGGTTGATGGAGCATTACGACTTCCGTAAGCACATCTGGCTGACGGAATGCGGTATGAGCACGAATCTTGATGCGGAAACTTCGGAAGGGTTCTATACCGACCTCCTGCCTGCTGCCCTGAAGCGCATAAATATCCAGGAATCGATGGTTACCGTTGGGTATCTGCAAGACAGGGCAACGGGCTATAAAACCCTAAATGATGCACAGGTGGAATTGTATCTGAAGCCCAGGGCCAAACGTGTTCTGCCAATTGACTTCATGCACCTGAGAGGCTTGCACCCGTCGCGCGTCCCTGTACTGATAGCCACTACCGATGAGTACTTCCCGCTGGATTATTTCCCCCTGCTTGTGGATTATGTCAGAAAAGGCGGCACCATTGTGTTGGCTGGCGGCATGCCGTTCTATTATAATTCCTCATTGCCATCGAAGGCCTGGTTTGAAAGGCATGTCTTGCGTACGAAGCTGTATCCCATTCTGCATATGTCACCCTTGAATAACCGGTATGATCCGGTGACCTTTGAGTACCTGAGTGATATCCCGCCCTGTTCAGACCGTTGTGCTGATGCCGACTTTGAATATGAATGGCCCATCAATGCGGCCCATCCTGCCCGTTATCTGAGTGCAGAGAGTCTGCATCCGGGGGATTCCCTGATAAGCCTGATATCTGCCGGTACGGAGCGGATAAAAGGTACTGTGGCAGGAATCTATAAGCTCAATTCGGATGATCTGACAGGCAACATAGTATTCCAGACCCGTATGTACTGTCATCCCATTCCCGACAAGGAGGAAGAGCAGGCTCGAAGGGTAGCCAGAACATATCTGCTGGCCTTTGCCTACGGGGTTGACAGGGTCTTCTGGTATAACTTCCGTTCTAAGGAGGCTGACATGTACGAACGTGAAGACTGCTTCGGGCTGCTCCATGCAGATTTTTCGGAGAAACTCTCCATGCAGGCATACCGTACCCTGACGAGGTTCTGTCCTGATGGTAGTACGCGTCCGTTGTTGAAACAAAATGACAATATTTTTCGCGCTCAATGGGTGACGCCCGACAAGCGTATTGTACGTGCCATCTGGTCGCCATACCAGACAATGAGCTATTCCTATAAGCTCCCTCCCAAGGCAACTGTGTACAATCACCTGGGTCAGGTAGTGCGATGCACGGACAATAAACTAACACTTTCAGATGCCGTTCTCTTTATCGTTGAGTAAAGCGCAATTACGTTGTGCCAAAGATGATAACTTATGTTATTTTTTTTAATTTAGCGATTAAAATAGTTGATAATCCGATAAATTGTTGTACCTTTGCACACGATTTAAAGGAATGATAATTTAAAGTTTATTTAGGAAACGAAATTATGGGTGAAATAAAAGTTGTCAAGGTAGAGAATTCTAAGCAGATGGATGCATTTGTTCAGCTGCCTAAAAGACTTTATGCAGACAACCAATACTATGTCCCCGATTTGGATAGCGATATCCGTGACATGTTCAACCCTAAGAAAAATACTGCTCTCAAGTACGCCGACATTCAGGCTTTCCTGGCTTACAGAGACGGAAAGGTTGTGGGGCGTATTGCCGGAATCATCAATAGAAATGCCAATGAGCGCTGGAAGAAAAGTTGTGTTCGCTTCGGACTTATAGAGTTCGAGGATGATATTGCTGTATCAGATGCTCTTCTGAAGGCTGTTGAGCAGTGGGGTGCTGAACGCGGAATGACGCAGATTCAGGGCCCGATGGGAATCATTGACTTTGACAAAGAAGGAATGCTGGTTGAGGATTTTGATCTCTTGGGCAGCATGATAGATATATACAATCCTCCCTATTATCCCCAGCACATGGAGAAACTGGGCTACCAGAAGGAGGTTGACTGGCTGCAGGTGCGTGTGGAGATACCCAAGGAGGTTCCTGCCAGATATGCCCGTGTTGCCAAGTTGTCTAAGGAGATGTTCGGTCTGAAGGTGAGGAAAGTAAGTCGCAGGGAGATTATGGGAGAGCAGGGACAGCGTGTGTTCCATCTGATGAACGAGGCATATGCACCTATCTTCGGGTATAGCGACCTGACGGAGGAGATGGTGACCGACCTTATCAAGAAGTACATCCCCATTCTGGATCCCGAACTCATCACAACGGTTGAGAACGAAAAGGGAGAAATGGTCTGTGCTGCCGTAACAACGGGAAGCCTTTCTCATACCCTCCGTAAATCAAACGGCAAGTTGCTGCCTTTCGGATGGGTTCATTTCCTGAAGACGCTCCTCTTTAAGAACGAGGATACAGTGAACATGATGCTGATAGCCGTTCGTCCTGATATGCAGGGCTTGGGCGTGAATGCGTTGGTGTTTGAAGACCTGATTCCCATCTACAACCGCAAGGGGTATAAGTATGCCGAGACAGGACCGCAGTTGGAGGACAATGTAAAGGAACTGTCGCAGTGGAAGCCTCTGAATCCTAAGATGCAGAAGCGCAGAAGATGCTGGATTAAATCGATTGAAAACAAATAAACAGAAGAATATAAAATTAGATTATGAATAGAGTTGTAATAACCGGTATGGGTATTTGGTCTTGTCTGGGTCAGAACCTGGATGATGTACGTGATGCCCTGTACCATGGAAAGAGTGGTATCATATTCAGTCAGGAAAGAAAGGACGCTGGTTTCCGTTCTGCATTGTGTGCAGATGTTCCTGCCGTTAATATCAAGAAACTTTTGGCACGTAACGTTCGCCAGTTTATGCCAGAGGAGGCTCAGTATGCATACGTGGCTACTCAGCAGGCTTTGGAGAACGCTAAGATAGATCAGGACTTCCTGGATGCTCACGAGGTAGGTATTATCTATGGTAACGACTCTGTAGCAGAGAGTACCATGATTGCCTTGGATAAGTTCCGCGAGTTTAAGGACACCTCTGCCTGCGGTAGTGGTGCTATCTTCCAGAGTATGAACAGTACTGTTACCATGAACCTGGCATGTCTGTTCAAGTTGCGTGGTATCAACCTGACATCATCTGCTGCCTGTGCTTCCAGCTCTCTGGCTATTGGTAATGCTTATCTGCTGATCAAGGAAGGTCTGCAGGATTGTGTTATCTGCGGTGGTGCTCAGGAGGCTAACATGTACTGTGTTGCCAGCTTCGATGGTATCCAGGCATTCTCTACACGTGAGGATGAGCCTACCAAGGCTTGCCGTCCCTTCGACCGCGACCGTGACGGTCTGGTTCCCGGCGGTGGTGCTGCTACATTGATTCTGGAAAGCTACGAGCATGCCGTTAAGCGTGGTGCTCCTATCATTGCCGAGATTGTAGGCTGGGGCTTCAGCGGTAACGGTGATCATATCTCTACTCCTAACGTAGCCGGTCCTGCCCGTTCACTGGAGTTGGCTCTGAAGAACGGCGGCATTGATCCTCGTATGATTGGTTATGTTAACGCTCATGCTACCAGTACACATGCAGGTGACGGTCGTGAGGCTATGGCTATCGCCCAGTGCTTTGGCGACTACAAGGTGCCCGTTACCAGTACCAAGAGTCAGACCGGTCACGAGATGTGGATGGCAGGTGCCAGCGAGTGTATCTACTCTACACTGATGATGAAGAACGGCTTCATTGCCGGTAGCTTGAACTTCGAGAACCCCGATGAGGAGACTGCTTGCGTAAATGTCATTCCTCAGACCATTGAGACAGGCTTTGATATGTTCCTGAGCAACAGCTTCGGCTTTGGCGGAACCAACAGCACCCTCATTGTGAAGGACTTTAAAGGATAAAACATAAAAGGTTAGCGGTTAAGGGTTAGCGGTTAGCGAAATCTTAATTATCAATATTCAATTAAAAAAGGTTATCGTTATCGTTGACGTTATCGTTGAAACATTAATACATTTTTTTACAAATAACTATTTAAGATCATGACAAGAGAAGAAATCATTGAAAAGACAATCGAGACTTTGACAGACGAGTTTGATGTAAATGAGGAAGAAATCGTCGAGGACGCTCCTATCTATCAGACCCTGCATCTCGACAGCCTGAGTCTTGTTGACCTGGTAGCTGTTGTACAGTACACCTTTAAGGTTAAGATTCCCGCAGAGGATCTTCCCAATGTAAAGACCTTCGGTAATCTGTATGATTACATCGAGAGCCACATGGCATAATCTGATCGCATGACAGATATCAAGAATCTCATACCTCAGCGCTCGCCAATCATGATGGTTGACGAGTTGCTTGAGGCTCATGATGATGTGGCACGCTGCAGCCTTACCATCAGGGAGGATAACTTCTTCCTGGAACCTGACGGTGCTATTGCTGAACCGGGTGTGATAGAGCATATCGCACAGTCGGCTTCGGCTTTTGCCGGTTATAGCGCTATGCAGGCCGGTGCAACAGAACCGCCAGTAGGTTATATTGGCGAGGTGAAGCGTTTCAGATTGAATCGCAGACCCTGCAAGGGGGAGACTCTGGTTACTACCATTACTATGGGACCCACCGTTGCTGGTGTTACTATCATCAGTGGCGAGACGGTTTCCGGCGAGGAGACAATTGCAACCACTCAAATGAAGATTTATGTTGCTGGAGAATAAATATTACAAGGTTTTACGCGCGCGTAAGGAGAATGATGGGAAGGCTGTCTATCATGTAGCCCTCCTGCCTGACTGCAACGTGTATCAGGGACATTTCCCTGGCAATCCTGTATGTCCAGGTGTTTGTAATATCCAGACTATAAAGGAGTGTGCATCATTACTTGTTGGTAAGGAGTTACGCATCTCGTCTATCAAACAATGTCTGCTTACGGCAATTGCCACTCCAACGGTTTGTCCCGAGGTAGATGTGCAGGTTGAGGTGAAAGAGACAGACGGAAGTTACACCATTGTTGCCAGTATCTCTGACGAGGAGAGGCAGTATATGACCTTCAAAGGTGAAGGTGTATGATGTTATAATCATAGGCAGCGGTCTGGGAGGTCTGGTTTGTGCCAACCTGCTCAGCAAGAAAGGGCAGAAAGTGCTCGTTCTTGAGCGTCAGCATCAGCCTGGTGGCTGCTTGCAGAGCTATCGTAGAGGTTCTATGATGTATGACACCGGTCTTCACTATGTAGGAGGTCTGGCAGAGGGACAGCCTTTGCATGATATCTTCAAGGAACTGGGTCTGTTGTCGCTGCCTTGGCAGAGACTGGATACAGACGGGTTCGACCGTATCATGGTGGGCGACCACGAGTACCGTTTCGCTGAAGGCTTCGAGAATTTTGTGGAGGCCCTTGCCAAGGATTTCCCTGAGGACAAGGAGAGCCTGCAGCAATATGTCTCACTTTTGCAGTGTACCGACGAGGAATGGATGCAGAAGACAAATGCCTATGATTATCTCAGCGGCATTGTCCGTAATCCGTTGCTACTGAGCGTATTGAGCGGTGCTTGCCTGAAGATGGAGTTGAAGCGTGATACGTTACCTCTCTTTACCTTCGTACATGGTAATGCGCCCTTCATACAGAGTAGCTGGAGGCTGAAAGGCGACGGCAATCTTATGGTCCGTAAGCTGATAGACAACTTTACCCGTCAAGGCGGAGAGATAGTCTGCGACGCAGAGGTCGAGGAATTGGTAGAGAAAGACGGCATGATAAGGAAGGCTGTATGTAAGAACGGCCAGACTTATGAGGCACGATACTTCATTAGCGATGCCCATCCTTCGGTAACACTTTCTTTAGTGAAAGAGAGTCAGTTACTGAAGAAGGTATATCGCCGTAGAATAGATAATTTAGAAAACACGAATGGCATGTTTACGGCTCAGCTGCTGCTGAAGCCCGGAGAGGTGCCATATTTTAACTATAACGAGTTCCTGTATGACGGACTCGAGGCATGGGACGGACGTGGCTATATGGTCAGCTGCCGTGTTCCTGAGGACGGGTCTGCCTACGCACGTCAGATTGATATCCTCACGCCCATGAATATATGCGAGTGTGCAGCATGGACAGATACCCGTTGCATGCGTCGCGGAGAGGAATATCTGCAGTTCAAGGCACAGAAAGCCCGGCAGTGCATAGCTGTTGCGGAACGTTTCCTGCCTGGTCTGCATGAACACATACAGGAGGTTCATACCAGCACGCCGCTCACGTATAGGGATTACAACCTGACGCCTGACGGCAGTGCCTATGGGATACGCAAGGATGCTGCGGCTCCGCTCTTGACAGTATTGTCACCGCGTACAAGTATTCCCAATTTACTGCTTACTGGTCAGAACCTTATGCTGCATGGCCTGCATGGGGTAACAATGACCGCAATGTACACAACAAAAGAAATTATAGATTAGATTATATATATATGAAACGTCAGATAACACTCTTTCTGCTCATGATAGCTGTTGCCATACCGTCTCTTGCTCAGATGGTTACGGGTAAAGTCATTGATGCACTTGATGATGAGCCCATGGAGCAGGCACAGATTTGGTATAAGGACAAGCCAAACGGAAAGATACTTACCGATGCTAGCGGTAACTATAAGATCCGATTCCGTCCCGGAACCCTTGTCTTTCATGCTTTCGGCTATCAGGATGTTGAGGTAGTGGTAAAGAAGGCGCGCGTCTTGAACGTTAAGCTTTCGATGAATGCCAAGGATATAAAGACAGTTACCGTCGAGGCAGAGAAAAAGAAATACGTCCGTAAGGGTAATCCTGCCGTTGAACTGATGCAGAAGGTTATGGCTGCCCGTAAGAGTGCGGATATCCATGATGCTGATTATGCCAGTTTTGACAGGTACGTTAGCACTACAATGGCGCTTAACGATGTGGATACTACTACATTGGATGCCGAGGACTTCAAGAAGGTCAATCTTTCTGCCGAATTTGCCGAGTACTGTCCTGAAACGGGCAAGATGATTCTGCCTATCAGCTTTGAGGAGCGTGCTACCAAGGAATACTACCGCAAGGACGGAGACCGACGCAAGAGTATTGTCATGGGCGAGCGCAAAGAGAGCCTTCTGGACCTCCTGCAAGCTACGGAGTTCATAGAGTCTAAGATTAAGACCAATCTGATAGACGTTGACATCTACAAGGATCAGACCGTAATCTTCCAGCACAACTTCATCAGTCCCTTAGGTGGCGCTGCTGCTATGCGATTCTATCATTATGCAATAGCCGATACCGTGGAGTGTGACGGAGATTCCTGCATTATTGTTAACTTCCAGCCTGCCAACAAGCAGGACTTCGGATGGAACGGTAACCTCTATATCATGAACGATAGCACTTATCGTGTTAAGCGTGCCCGTATGGGTATGCCTATGGATAACAGTGTTAACTTCGTGAAGCATCTGACATTGGATCAGGAGTTTGAGAGTCTGCCTTCCGGTCAGCAGTTCTGTACCAGCAACCGTATGATTATGCAGGTTGTACTGACAGAGAAGATCAAGAAGATGCACATCGAGCATTATGCCCATTACAGCAATATCAGCAATGAGCCTTTCTCGGATGAGTACATCAATTTCCTTGGCGATGAGAAGGTTGAGAAGGGCGCCAAGCATAGAACAGAGGATTTCTGGGCAGAGTACAGACCTGATACGCTTACACATGGACAGATGCATATCAACGATCTGAAACGCAAGTTCACAGACCGTAAAGCCGTTCGTGCCGTGCTCTATGTCATGAAGGTCTTCCTGGATAACTACCTTGAGACAAGTGCCGACCCCAATCGTCCCAGCAAGGTGGATATAGGTCCCTTCTTCTCAACCTTCGGTAGTAACTGGGCAGAGGGCTTCCGCCTGCGTCTGGGTGCTCAGACCACAGGAGCTTTCAATAAGCACCTGTTCCTAAGCGGATGGGGTAAGTATGGTTTTAAGGATCATAAGTTCAAGGGAGAGGGTAAGATAGCGTACTCCTTTATCGAGAAGGAGAAAGACCTGATAGCCTATCCCAGACGTGATATCTCATTCACCTATACCCGTGATATCCAGAGTCCTTCTGATAAGTTCCTGCAGTACGACAAGGATAATACCTTTATGACCCTTGCATGGCAGAAGACTCATCTGCAGAGCTACTTCGAGCGTTACCGTGCAGAGGCTATCTTCGAGTACGAGAATGGTCTGGCCTTGAACGGTCACTTCAATCGCGAGTGGAACACCGGTGCAGGTGACTTATTCTTCCTGACAAACAAGGACTGGAGAACAATCGAGGCAAAGGGACTGGAACCGGAATCACGCACTGTTACTTACACCGAGTTCAGCGTCGGAGCTTCTTATCAGCCCGGTCTTAAGGTGTTGAATACTCGTACCAAGCGTTACCTCTCTAATCTGGAGGCTCCTAAGTATGGAATACAACATACTGTAGGTGTAAAGGGATTCCTGGGTGGCGACTATAATTACAACATGACGGAGTTCACCTTCAGCAAGCGTTTCTGGCTGAACTCATGGGGTAGTGTAGATGGTCTTATTCATGCTTCCTTCCAGTGGAACAGGGTTCCCTTCCCCTTGCTTATCATTCCCGAGGCTAACCTCAGCTACATCCGTAGCCGTAACACCTTCAACCTGGTTGGCAACATGGAGTTCCTGCACGACCGCGCTGTGACTACTATGTGGCGCTGGGATCTCAATGGTAAGATCTTCAACCGTATCCCTCTGCTCAAGAAACTCAAGTGGCGTGAGTCAATAGCCTTGAATACCATGTGGGGTTATCTTACCGACAAGAACAATCCTCTTCTTCCTGAAAACATGGAGGATGATTACCTTTTCCGATTCCCAGGTGAAAGAGTGACTAATAATGGTGTCACCGAATATAGATATACTTCAAGGCCCATGAACAGCTGGAAGCCTTACATCGAGGCAGCTGTGGGAATACATAACATTCTAAAGTTTCTCTCGTTCGAGTACACCCATCGTTTCACATACGTTGGTCCCGATACACAGAGATGGGGCTTCCGCTTCTACTTCGAGGCAGGGTTCTAGTTTAGTTCATTATTCATAGTTACAAGAGCTAGAAAAGATATAATTTTCTCAATTTTCAATTCTCAATCTGATATGAAGTACGCATTAGTTACAGGAGCAAGTCGTGGCCTCGGTCGTGCCATTGCCGTCCGTCTGGCCCAGTTAGGATATAACATTCTTATCAACTACGCAGGTAATACTGCTGCTGCCGAGGAGACCCTTCGTTTGGTTCGCGAGGCAGGAACAGATGGTGAGCTGTGGTGCTTTGATGTTGCCGACCGCGTGAAGGCAACCTCTACCATTCAGGCTTGGCAGGAGGCTCACGAGGATGAGTACATCGAGGTCTGCGTGAACAATGCCGGTATCCGTCGTGACGGTGTAATGGCTCTTATGCCCTTCGAGGATTATACTCGTGTAATAGACATTACCCTGCAGGGATTCTTCAATGTTACACAGCCCCTGTTGCCCGCTATGCAGTTCCATAAGTTTGGTCGTATCATCAATATGGCCAGTGTAAGTGGTATCAAGGGCCTTCCCGGTCAGACCAACTACTCAGCTGCCAAGGGCGGTATCATCGCTGCTACCAAGGCACTGGCTCAGGAGGTTGCCAAGAAGAATGTTACCGTTAATGCCCTGGCTCCCGGCTTTATCAAGACGGATATGGTAGAGGGATTGGACGAGGCAAGTCTCAAGAAGACTATTCCTGCCGGTCGTTTTGGTCAGCCCGAGGAGGTTGCCGAAGCTGTTGCCTTCCTGGTATCTCCTATGGCAGGTTATGTTACAGGTAATGTTATCTCCATCAATGGAGGACTTTATACTTAGTGAATTCATAATTCATAATTCACAATTCATAATTCTTATCTCTTAATTCAAAATTAATTGTAAGACAATCTCTGTGATATATGAAAAGACTTATTTTCATTCTTTCATTCTTTCATTTCTTCATCCTTGCTGCTCTGGCAGCAACACCTGAGGGTCGTTTGTTCCAGTTTGAGCGTAGTACCAATCGTAACTACATCTGCTATGATGTGAACCTGAAGGATGGAAAGTTGAATATGAAGGAACCTGTAAATCCCTACTGGATAAGAGCCGAAGAGGGTGGGGAGAAGAAAGAACTCTCATTCCTGCAGTTTAAGTTTGCCTTTGGCTATAAGGTGGACAGTACCAAGGATAATGAGGCCACTATACATCTTTCTCCGTATAAGAACCTGCCCATCCGCATCTGCAAACGCAACGGCAAGTGGATAGCATTGGTAAAGATGGAGGGTACTGAGATGCAGCTGACCAAGATGTTTGCCCAGATGAAGGGAGAGTCGCTCACCTGTCTGTATGTAGATGTAACCGGTATTGCCAACGGCAAGGTGGTAACGAAGCGTATTAATAATAAATAGCCCACCGTCGCCCTTTAGGGGCGAGGGATTCAAAATTCAAAAAGCGCTAACCTCTAACCACTAACCGCTCAAAAAGATGAAGAAAGAACTAACTGATATTTGCGAGATTCGCGTTAAGTTCAGCGAGATGGATGCTATGCTGCGTGTGTGGCATGGTAACTATGTCAAGTACTTCGAGGACGGGCGCGAGTCCTTCGGACGTCATTACCCTGGTATTGGCTATGAGGTGATGTTAGCAGCTAATATTCCTGCTCCGGTATATGATGTGCATGTCCGTCATTTGGCTCCTTTGGGAATGAATGATGTGGCAGTGATACATACTATATACATCCGTAAGCCCGGGGCACGACTCGACTTCAAATATCAGATTTTCCGTCAGAGCGATGGCGTTCTCTGTTGTGAGGGTTCCACCACTCAGCTCTTTATAGATCCGCAGGGCCAACTTCTCTTAGAAGAACCGCAGTATTTCATAGATTGGAAGAAGAAATACTTGTGATAACCATACAGAAAGGATCAACTGAAATTCTCGGTTGGTCCTTTCTTTTTATCTAACGTCTAGCGTCTAACTAAATATACACAAACAAATAGAGCATTACTAACCCTATGATTAATAATATCAAAGCCACCAATAGAGACATGGCGGCTATGGCTACTCGCCAGATAGTGCCCCAATAGCTGAAACCGAACAACTGCTTAAGGGGAATAATCATCAACATCAGGGTTAGTAACGTGTAGATTATTTCTCCCTTCATGCTGAAACACAACAGTGAGGGTATAATGCCGAAGATTATAAGCATATTCACGACGTATACCATTGCCACAAAACACTCAGAAAGGCGTATGTCCGGTATGTTAGGGCCATGGCGGAACAGTAGCCAGAGCGGTATGGAGAAGACCAGCAGGCAAATAAGAAAGAATACCGACAGGTGCTGTTCCATCCATTCAGAACCTTTCTCCGCTATACGGTTAAACTCTTCGTTAGCCAGTTCTGTTTTCTCTGCCTCTTTTGTGGTGGCCTTGTCTGGTTGCTGCGTGACTTTTATCTCTATCTTATTAGCCTTCTCCTGTTCTGTATTTGTTCCATACACCAGTTCATTAGCCTCTTTCTTCTGCTGTTTTATGCGGTTCACACCCTGGATGTTTAAGCCGGTATCTACTACCAGCGAAAGGGCACAGAGCAGAAAGAACATCTGGAAGGGTGGGAAGTAGGCCATCTGCATGCCATTCAGATAGTCGCGAATCATATAGCCGGGTCGCAATAGGAGGTCGCGGATGCTTCGGAACATACCCCGATTGCCTAAGCCCCATACATCCAGGAATAGCATGAATGCATTCTTGAAGGAGTATCGACCTATCTTGGCCGACTGTCCGCAACGTGGGCAGTAGTTGCCCTGGTAGTGTGTGCCGCAGGTAGCGCAGTCGTGCTGTTCCTCAGAGAGCGGTGCCACCTGATAGGGCCGTAGTTTCCACTCCTTAAATCGTCTGAATAGTTCTTTCATTTTTGGTCGTTTTATTGTTTGGCGCCGCTAGCGTCTAAAGTATAATTCTCAATTACCAGGGCTTTATCAGACTCCTCTCATTCTAGCCTCCAGCCATTGGCAGAGGTACTCCACCTGCTCCTTGGTGTTACCCATGAAGACGGCGCACTCCTTATGCCCTTCGAACTGCGGCTCCACACCATCCATGGAACTGAGGGCTGCTACAGTGACCAGCTCCCGTTCAGCAGGGGTGAGTTGATCGGAGGCATAGATGTCGCCGAAGAGGTGCGACTTCATGTAATAGTCTGCCTGCGGACAGAAGGTATAATCCCAAGGTGTGCCACCTTCATCGCGGGTTTGCATCTCGGTGCCCTGCTTCAGTGCCAAGGCGGCATCGTCCCATGCGCTGGGACGTACGAAGGGTTTGCCCTCGCTGTCCTCAATTCCTTGTGCCTTGCGCTCTCCAATCACCCGTTCCAGCACACCCAGTGCATTCAGCGAGCGGGGGAAACCCGTATAGGCATAGAGTTGCGAGAAGGCATCTTTCAACTCATTAATGGTTACGCCGCCGTCCAGTGCCTGGTGGATAGCAGGATCAAGGCGAACCAAATCGCCTCGGGCCTCCAGTGCGGCACAGGCACACAGTAACAGCATCCTTTGAGAAACGGGGTTTTGCTTCATTTTTGCTTTCTTCAGATTTGCTTGT
>JAEEGF012373673.1_pt1 | contig 38248 bp, 32 predicted proteins | sample 9134171 | NCBI WGS metagenome assembly JAEEGF01 (sample SAMN16246542, study PRJNA631951) | gut metagenome | biome: gut microbiome; feature: rumen; material: AP-attached | host: Bos | place: Iran: Karaj | collected 2018-10 | reverse complement strand
GAGCGCATGACCGAGCGCATGAGTAGCCAGACGCTGATGCAAATCAACGAGCAGAAATATCAGTATATCAGGGACGGCGTGCCCGTGACGCGCGTAAAACCCAATGGCGAGACCGAAGAAGTGCGTGCCAAGGTCATCGACTTCAACGCGCCTGACAAGAATGAGTTCCTCTGCGTGCGCGAGCTGTGGGTGCATGGCGCCCTCTATCGCCGCCGTGCTGACATTGTGGGCTTCGTCAACGGCATCCCCTTGCTTTTCATGGAGCTGAAAAACCATGACGTGGAGGTGGTGGATGCCTTCAATATGAACTACCGCGACTACCTCGATACCATACCGCAACTGTTCTACCACAACGCTTTCATCATGTTCAGCAATGGCTTGGAGGCGCGGGTGGGCACCATCGACTCGAAGTGGGAGTTTTTCCACGAATGGAAACGCCTCAACGAGATGGAGGAGGGCAACATCGAGTTGCCTACCATGTTGCGTGGCATCTGCAAGAAAGAGAACTTCCTCGACCTGCTGGAGAACTTCATCCTCTACGACCACTCGGGTGGCACCACGGTAAAGATTTTGGCCCGCAACCACCAATATCTCGGTGTGAACCAAGCCGTTGAGATGTATCGCAACCGCCAGTACCTCAATGGCAAGTTGGGCGTGTTTTGGCATACCCAAGGTAGCGGTAAGAGTTATTCGATGGTGTTCCTGTCGCAGAAGATACGCCGCAAGTTTGAAGGCTCGCCGACCATCGTCGTTCTCACCGACCGCGACGAGTTGAACAAGCAAATCAGCGACACCTTCGAGAACTGCGGTCTGTTGGGCAAGGTGAAAGCCGAGAAGTTCATCGCGTCGAGCGGCGAGAACCTGAAAGCCAAGCTGAGAGGCAATCCATCTTTCATCTTCTCGCTAATCCAAAAGTTCAACGACCCCAATGCCGAGCCCATCCATCCCGACCACGACATCATAGTGATGAGCGACGAGGCGCACCGCACGCAAAACGGCATCTTCGCCGATAACCTGATGCACCTGCTGCCCACGGCACATCGCATCGGATTCACGGGCACGCCCTTGCTTTCCAACGACAACATCACTGCCCGCACTTTTGGCGGCTATGTCAGCATATACGACTTCAAGCGCGCTGTGGACGACAAGGCTACCGTGCCTTTGTTCTACGAGAACCGTGGCGAGAAGCTAAAGGACTTGAAGAACCCCGAAATCAACGAGGAGATTGCCGCTGCCTTGGAGCAGGCTGGCGACATGGATGCCTCGCAGTTGGCCAAACTGGAACGGGAGTTTTCCAAAGAAGTCCACCTGCTGACCGCCAAGAGTAGGCTGCGTATCGTGGCACAAGACTTCGTGAAGCACTACAGCGACCTCTGGACTTCGGGCAAGGCCATGTTCGTCTGCTACAACAAAGTGACTTGTGTGCGTATGTACGACTATGCCCAGGAATACTGGCAGCGCGAAATCAAGGCTTTGGAGCAGACCATTGCTGCCTGCACCTCACAACAGGAAGTGCAAGAGTTGCACCGCAAGTTGGAGTGGATGAAGGAGACCGAGATGGCCGTGGTCGTCTCGCAAGAACAGAACGAGATTCAGACCTTCGAGAAGTGGGGCTTGGACATCAAAACACACCGCGAGAAGATGGAGAAGCGCGAACTCGACAAAGAGTTCAAGGACGCCGACTCGAAGCTCCGCATCGTCTTCGTCTGCGCCATGTGGCTGACGGGCTTTGACGTGAAGACCTTGTCGTGTCTCTACATCGACAAACCCATGAAAGCCCACACGCTGATGCAGACCATCGCTCGCGCCAACCGTGTGGCTGAGGGCAAGACCAACGGCCTCATCATCGACTATATGGGCATCGTGAAAGCCTTGCGGCAGGCCTTGGCCGACTATACCGCAAACCCCGATGGTGGCACCAATGGCAACGACCCAACCCTCGACAAAAAAGAACTTATCAAGCATGTCATGGAAACCATGGCAGCGGCCGCGGCATTCTTGAAAGAACATGGCTTTGAGTTAAAACAACTGATCGAAGCGGAAAGTTTCTATAAGCTCTCGTCGCTGAAAGAGGCTGCCAACGCCATGTGTGAGACTTTGGAAATCAGGAAGACTTACTGCACCTTTGCCACGACCTTGCTGAAACTGTGGAAATACCTCGATCGCGAGGATATTACTCCAGAGATGAAGCAACAAAAGGATGCTATTGAAGCCATTTACAAGGAGTTGCAGAAAAAACGCAAGCACGCCGACATCACCGACCTCAGTGTGACCATCAACGAGATTGTGAATGAGCATCTTGAAGTGGAAAACCTTACAATCTCTGAAGGTGATAGCCGTCGTTTCGACATCAGCGGCATCAATTTCGACTTGCTCAGGAGTGAGTTTGCCAGAAGCAAGGAGAAAAACCTGGTGATGAAGGACATACAAGAACTGTTGCAAGAGCGGATTGCAAAAATGATGGCTGCTAATCCTTCGCGTATTAACTTCTATGAGCGGTACCAGCAAATCATCAAAGACTACAACCAAGAGCAGAACCGTGCCACGATAGAAAAGACCTTTGAGGAACTGATGAAATTGTCGCACGACCTGACCGAAGAGGAAAAGCGCTACGTCAGGGAAGGCTTTGAGAACGATGAGCAACTCTCGATGTATGATGTGCTCTTCAAGGAAGACTTGACCAAGGAGGACATCAAAAAGCTGAAGACAGTGGCTGTGGACTTACTCGCCAAAATCAAGCAATTGTTGAAAGAGATGGACCATCCGTTCGACAAGGCTGAGACGCGCGCCATCATCAATGTGGCCATTCGTGACTTGTTGTATGAAGAGCTTCCTTATAGTTATCCTGACGACAGCATCGCGTATTATCAAGGTGTGGTGTACGACTATGTCTATCGACAGTATGGCGGGGTGGCGTAAGATCTTAACACGTTAAAATAGGCAAAGATAGGGGAGCTGTTTTGGTGATGAAGAAATGAGAAAAAGAATGTCACACAAAGGTTATATCTACATGTATACTTTCCCCAATGGAAAGGTATATATTGGACAAACCACTACAAGTGTGGAGAAACGTTGGCAGGAACATGTGAGTAATTCGAAAACTCTACGTTCAAAGATGATATGTGATGCCGCAATTAAGAAATACGGCAAGGAAAACATAAAGATAGAAGTGTTGGAAGAAGTAGAAGTTGATGAAACAAAACCTACACTGCTTGTTGAAAAACTAAATCAATTAGAAAAAAAGTACATTTCAAAATATGAATCAACGGACATAAAAAAAGGATACAACATCCTTTTAGGAGGGGAGAGAAAGCCGTTAGGACAAAAGATCCTTGATGAAAAATGGTATGAATTGTATGAAAAACAAGGATGGGGTGAGTCGTTGTCGTATTTTGCTTTTATGCTTTTCGATTGTATTAAACCGAAAATATGTGAAACACATGAAAGGTTAAATAAAGAAGAAAGGTATGTTTGGTATGGTTATAAATTTATGGATTATACAACTATGAAAAACACAACCTTTTGTGGTTATTTTAAAAGATACAGAGACTATCCTTTCGTATATGATATTGGTGATTTTGATTACGATGAGAATGGTAATTTGTTAGAACCGATTGGTGCTGAGAAAGAATATTATTTATTTGACAAGTTGATCAAAAGAGCTATTGAGGATAACTGGATTGAAGATATCAGACAAACCATCTGGAAAGAAGTTATGAAAAACAAAAAGAAAACCATAAAGGAGTACAAACTTAAATGCAGTAATTGAAGGATAACCTATGGACAAACAAAAATACAACAACTACCCGCTGGCCATCAGCCAGATACTCGGCCTGATTGAGGCCAATGATATTGCCATCCCTGAGATTCAGCGTCCTTTTGTTTGGCGTAAGTCACAGGTACGCGACCTGATGGATTCCCTTTATAAGGGTTATCCAACGGGCTATATCATCATTTGGAAGAACCCATCTGTGAAGCTTAAGAATGGTACTTTGTCGGAAGGCAAGAAGGTCCTTATCGACGGCCAACAGCGCATTACTGCACTGATGACAGCCATCGCTGGAAAAACCATCGTGTTCGATGACTACAGCGAAGGTCGGGTAAAGATTGCGTTCGACCCATTTGCCGCCATCTCTGACAATCCTGATGCGGAGTTGTTTGCTGTACAAACGCCGGCGCATCTCAAGAGTAAGCGTTGGATACCAGATATCGCCGAATTGTTTAAACCTGATTTCTCTAGTTTTAAGTTTATCAACCAGTATGTTGCTGACAACCCCGAAATGGATCAAGAGGAGTTGCATAAAGTGTTGGAGAGCCTGAAAAACCTTCAACATTGTAACATCGGCGTGATTGAGCTGGATGCCTCGTTGGATATCGATATCGTCACAGACATCTTCATCCGTATCAACTCAAAGGGTACTGCACTCAGTCAAGGCGACTTTGTCATGTCAAAGATTGCTGCCGACGAGATTCACGGCGGGAATACGCTGCGTAAGGTGATTGACTACTTCGCCCACCTTTGCAAGGATGGCACATTTTACAATAAGATTAAGGAAAAAGACGTGGCCTTTGCCAATTCAGGTTATCTGAACAAACTGGAATGGCTCAAAGATGACAAGGAAACCGTCTATGATCCTGAGTGCGACGACGTGCTCCGTGTTGCTTTCATGCATCGATGCAAGAGGGCCAAACTTGCCGACCTCGTAGCCATGCTTTCGGGACGTGATTTTGAGACCCGGGAATTCAAAGAAGAAATTGTAGAGAGTACTTATCAAGAATTGGAGGCGGGAGTCAACAATGTCATCAATGGCTACAACTTTAGTCAATTCATGTTGGCCATTCGTTCGGCAGGCTTTACATCTAAGAAACTGGTGAATTCAGTAATGGCCATTGACTTTGCATACGCTATTTATCTGCTCCTGCAAGAATCCAAGGAGATTCCTGTTGATGAAATTAAAAGCGTTGTGCAGCGTTGGTACGTGCTTTCGGTGCTCACGGGCCGTTACAGCGCCTCTCCTGAGACTTCATTCGCAAAAGACATTCGTGCCATTGGTGAAAATGGCGTCAAGGCTACCCTGAAAGCCATTGAGGACGCTACTTTGTCGGACAACTTCTGGAATATACAACTCGACCAGAACTTGACCTATGTGTCATCCATCAACCCGACCTATCAGGTGTTTCTCGCTGCGCAGAACTACTTCAAGAAAGACTCTTTATTGTCGCATATTCCAGTTGGTGAGCTTGTGAACTTGGGCGGCGACATTCACCACATCTTCCCGAAGCAATACCTTGTGGACAATGGCTTCGACAAGTACGCATACAATCAAGTGGCCAACTATGCCTATCTAGATACCCCCATCAACATTAAGATTGGCAAGAAAGCCCCCAAAGTCTATTTGAACGAAGCTCTTGACGCTATCAAGGGCACACAGGAAACCACCTTCAAATCCATCAAAAGCGAAACGGAGTTCTATCAGAACCTTGAAGACAACTGCATACCTGCTAAAATCCTTGAGATGGATTATACTAACTACCAAGACTTCCTTGAAACCCGTCGAGCAAAGATGACGGAGCTGATTAGGAAGTATTATTATAGTTTGTAAGCTGAACGCCTGCGTGACTTTATCTTGAGTCATAGGCAAAGAAGTTGAAATTAATTATATTAATTAATTGCTATAATTAAAATATTGTGGTTATCTTTGCTGGCCAATTCGAAAAACATTGCCCAACATGAATAATTTGACTACTTTTGCATTGCGTTTTATACCAAATAACGAACTTAATATGACAACTCAAGGATCCCAAAATCAGCATTGTGAAACACTTCTGAGCATGCGTGAAAAAGCTTTAGCTTTGGTAGAAAATGCTGAAAGTGAAGAACTGCTCGCTGAAGTCATTGCTATTCTAAGCGGGTCCTCATTGCCATGTGCCTATACTCACGAACAAATGGAAGTTTCGTTGCAAGCTGCCGAAACTGATTTCCGAAATGGAAACTATGAGTCTCACTCATCCATTTGCGAGCGTTATGGCGTTTAAAATCCATTGGTTGAGGCAGGCATCAAAAGATATCGATGCTATCTTTCAATTCTATAGCCAGTATGCCAGCCAACAAGTGGCACAGCGTAGAATTAGTAAGATTGTTCGTTGTATTGATAGTCTTGAAAAAATGCCCTATTTAGGCAGGATAGACGAAGAATTCACTCGTGGTTTATGTTATAGGTATTTGGTGGTAACCTATAAGGTCTATTACTTTGTAGAAGGTGATGGCGTGTATATCGCATCAGTGTGGGATTGTCGAAAAGGTCGCTATATATAAAACATTATTGTTGTCTTTGTGGACAAATTCGAAAAACATTGCCCAACATGAATAATTTGACTGTTTTTGCAAAAACCGACCCACTGATTGGATCGGAAAACCAGTGCTTCATGATTGATGATTTGAATAATCAAACGGATGAATTAGAGGAATTGCTTGACCAGATTGAGGCTCAAAGTACCACACTTTCACCGTGCCAATACACGGTTGAGCAAGTCATTCAACGTGTGCTTCAGGCTTCTGCAGATGTTGATGCTAAAAAAGGGTTACTCTCGCAAGAAGAATTTGAAAAGCAAGTGCGTTCATGGTACCATTAATTTGGACTGAACCAGCACGAAATGATTTGGAATCTATTTTCGGTTATTTTAAGGCCATCTCAACAAAGGTGGCAATTCATTATTCGGAAGAATTTATTAAGTTTCAGGCAATAATCTAAAGAAAGTTTAGTATCTTGATGGACAAAAAACTAACTTTTTTCGAAAAACCCTTGCAAGTTGAAAAAAAGTTTGTATTTTTGCAGCAACCATTCTCACCGCGCGAGCTGAAAGGCAGCGTACCAGGGTGAGACTTTTTTTGGGGGCATGACCGTCGAGATGCAATATGCCAGGGTTTGATTTTTATAGTATTAGCTTATGGATTATAATAAGATTGCACTCGACACGCCCGATTTGCTTGCTATGTTAAAACAGCGCGGGCTCCAAGTTCCTAATGAACAGGAAGCACTTGACATTCTTTCAGTTATTAGTTATTTCCGATTGGCCTGCTATTTTCGACCAATGGAAATTGACAAACGTACGCATGAGTTCCGACAAGGTGCTACCTTAGAACAAGCATTAACACTATACTCTTTCGACACCATACTAAGAGATAAGGTGTTTGGAGCCATTGGGCAAATTGAAGTGGCACTCCGTTCTCGTGTCAACCACCATTTCTCGCGTCACCATACCCCTTTTTGGTTTACTCAAGTGGATATGGCAACAGATGGACATCTTTTTACTGAACATTTAAGCAGTGTTGATCGTGAATTGCATAGAAGTAAAGAGGAGTTCATTAAAGAGCACTTTGAACGATATGATAGACCGTCTTTCCCACCGGCTTGGAAGACGTTGGAGACGGTTTCTTTCGGGACGCTATCTAAACTTTACCAAAACTTCTTCGATAAAACTGATAAAAAAGCCGTTGCCGCGGATTTTGGACTTCCACAACATGAATTCTTGATCAGTTGGTTAGAAAGCTTAACCGTACTTCGCAATTTATGCGCTCATCATGCTAGAATCTGGAACCGTCGGTTTGCGTTGAAACCGCAGATGCCCAAAACATTGTCTGGCCACAAATGGCTGACGATTTTTTCTTTTCCACCTGACAAGATATATCCACAACTATGCTGCATTGCCTATTTGCTCAATGCTATTGATCCACATAATGCTTTTGCTAACAACATTCAAAAACTAATGATAGACTACCCTTCGATTGATGCAACCGCCTTGGGTTTCCCAAAAAGATGGGAACAAGAACCTCTTTGGAGGGTGGAATAATTCCATCCAAGGAAATATTGTCGATTATAAAATATATGACTACTTTTGCAATATGCCCCCAATCCTATATATGAAAACCTTCCAGGAACTGACCACGGACGAACTCTACGAGCTGTTGCGGGTGCGCAGCGAGGTGTTCGTGGTGGAACAAAACTGTGTCTATCAAGATCTGGACGGCGACGACCAACAATCCCTCCACCTGTGGCTGACCGTGGTGGAGAAGGTGTCAGCTTCAAGCAATTATCCGAAACTTTCTTGCTCGATGTCATCCCACATATCCAGATGACCTGGATGAAAGGGTAACCTTTTTCGAGGGGAGGAAAGAAGGAATCCATCTGGAAATAGAACAATATGCAATTTTCTACTATAGCTAAAAATTAATTAAAAATAGTGTATGAATTAGAATATTGTTATTATCTTTGCAAACTTATTGTTTGTGAGATTATGGAAGAAAACGGATTGGTGGCTCTAACCGAAGAATACTTAATGTCGAAGATCTACGTCATTAGAGGAGTGCAAGTGATGCTCGATGTGGATTTGGCAGCTATTTATGGATATACCACGAAAAATTTTAACCGTCAAGTTAAAAACAATATTAATCGTTTCGATGATGATTTTAGATTTCAACTTACAGATACAGAGGTGGATATCTTGAGGTGCAAAAACTGCACCTCAAGTTGGGGTGGTACCAGATACCAACCTTATGCTTTCACTGAGTTGGGGATTTATGCGCTTATGATGGTCCTAAAAGGCAATCTTGCTATTGACCAAAGCAAGAAACTAATAAGGTTGTTTAAAAAACTGAAGGATTATGCCTTTCAGATTCAAAATATATTGCCTGCTTCCGATATGCGAACGCTTGCTGTACAAACCCAGCATAACACTGAAGACATCTGACAAATACAGCAACAGGTCAATGATTTAACCATTGTGGTTAAGGACTTCACCGACCCTAACATCAAAAGGGATTATCTTTTCTATAATGGCCAGACCGTTGAAGCAGATCTGGCGTATGCCGAGATCTATTCATACGCTAAGAAAACAATCCATGTCATCGACAATTACATCAGTCTGAAAACGTTTGTTTTATTGAAATCGGTTTCGGCAGGGGTAAGAGTCACCGTTTTCAGCGACAACGTGAATCATGGTCTTCATCCGACCGAGTTAGCTGATTTTAAACGAGAATACCAAATGTTGACATTACCCTGAAACCCTCAGGTGGGATTTATCACGATCGTTACATATTCATTGATCATGGAACATCAAACGAAATGATTTTCCACTGCGGAGGCTCATCAAAAGACGGAGGCAAGAGGATAACATCCATTAGCCGAGTCGAAGACGTGATGCTTTATCAATGATTGATGATTTGAATAATCAAACGGATGAATTAGAGGAATTGCTTGACCAGATCGAGGCTCAAAGCACAACACCTCCACCGTGCCAATACACGGTTGAGGAAGCTATTCAGCGTGTGCTTCAGGCTTCTGCAGATGTTGATGCTAAAAAAGGGTTACTCTCGCAAGAATAATTTGAAAAGCAAGTGCGTTCATGGTACCATTGATTTTATATGAAAATGAAGTGTGTTCCATTCTTATGATTTGGGACTGAAAAAGGAATCCTAAACTATTATTATCCGATGATAGATTTAGTTCCATTGTTTGAGTTGGTCATTTTTAATCTTATATTTGCCACCTAATTGTTTTAATCAAACATGAAAAGTGGTGCCCATTGGGGTTTTTGTCTGTAGTGCAGTACTGAATGGAGTTGACACACAACATCATGAGGTTTATAGTGACCAATTATTTGCCGCCATTCAAAGCTACAATATTCCTTTTCTACAAAATCTATCTATAATGGATAGCTTTTGTCCGTTTTTACCTCAGAATCGCATTATTGACAATATCTCTGCAAAAAATATTTCCCAAAGACTTGACTTTTCAAAAAGATTGCGTATTTTTGCAATGTCAGAAATGACTAATCCGGTACTTTCCGAGTGGGGGTAAGCCCTTATCGACCCTGCCCCAATTTATAAAAGAGCCACCATCTAAGGTGGCTTTTTTACTTCATGTATTTCTGTCTGAACAAAAATAGGTAGAAGGCATTCTTGGTGAAACGACGTGAAATAGAGATCGTTTTCTTCCCTTTGTATATTAATACTTCGACAGCAGAAGGGGTAGTTTCAAAATAGTTTTTGATTTGAATGGCCATTAGCCTTGGATTATAAGCGGTACAAACATTTACGAGTACGCGGTTTGTCTGATTGGTTGAATCCACGAGTCTGTTGTCAAGCGAGGCTTTCCCGGAAATCGTTTTTAAATCATACATCTTATAGACTCCTTTGTTCTCAAAAATAAAGTCAGCGGTTTTTGTTCCTTTGGGATTTGGAAGAATGAAAACCTTATTGCCGCGTGACACAGCTTTCCGAGCGGCATCAAGGAGGGAAGGCCAATCATCATGATGGCTGGCTTCTGCGGCAAATATGTTTTTCTCCCCATTAACTGGTTTGAATATATTGAGACGAGTCAGCCATTTCAATTGACGGACAAATTCAGCACCTCTAATGAAGTGCAACTTTGCCAATTCCTGAGAAATGTCATATTTGGGCATTGTTTCTCCATTGATAGCATAAGATGCTATTTTAACTAATATATATTAATAATATATTCTAAATAGTAAATCTAATTATTCGAAATCGTTTGCAAAATTACTATAATATTATAAAAAGTCAACCATTTTTGATAAGATTCTAAAGAGAATTTCTGGTTTGATTTCATTTTCAAGGGAATTTCCTATTTTTGCTGACTAAACCTTCATTCAAGGTAAAGCTGAACGATTACAAAACAACTCTACTAATACCAACCAATGCCCCCAATTCTACATAAGAAAACCTTTCAGGAATTGACCACGCACGAACTCTACGAGCTGCTTCGAGTGCGTAGCGAAGTGTTCGTGGTGGAACAAAACTGTGTCTATCAAGATCTGGACGGCGACGACCAACAATCCCTCCACCTGTGGCTGACCGTGGGAGAGAAGGTGGTGGCCTTGGCACGAGTGTGTCCTGCTGGCACCCACATGGAAGCGGTCTCCATCGGTAGGGTCATCACCACCGAAAGGGGCAAAGGCTATGGCAAACAGATCATGCTTCATGCCATCGATGCCGCTGTCGAGCATTTCGGTGCGACCCGCATCACCATCGAGGCACAGGAGTACGCCAAGGGATTCTACGAAGGGATCGGCTTCCGGCAGTCATCCGAGACCTTCATGCTCGACGGCATCCCGCATATCCAAATGACCTGGACGAAAGGCTGAAACACTTTGCGCCATGAACAAGATCCTCCTGTCTTACCTGATTGCCATCAATGCCATGGGTCTCTTCCTTTATGGCTTGGACAAACTCTTTTCTAAACAGAAATCTAGAAAATCCACGCCAACAAGACATACATCCAGTGGGCAGCGATACCTGCGCAAAGGCCGCCGATGGTGTGAGCGCCGATGGCCTTGCCGATGAGCTTGCGGTAGCCCAAGGAGTCGAGCATGGCAGCATGGGTGGAGAGGAATCCGCTCCAGCACATTCCGATGGCAGTGAACACAGCGATGACGTTGTTGTCAATGATGCCCTCGGTGATGAAACGTGGCACCAAGCCGATGGCGGCTCCCACTGCGCCCAAAGCGGTCATGGGGAAGGAGATCAAAGCCCCGTGCTTGAAACCAAAGAGCCAGTCGAAGATGAAGTTGATCTTGTTGGCCGCCCAGCTGATCACAGGAACGCCCTCATAAGCTACGCCAAGATACTCGCCGTGCTCTCCCGAGGCACCGAAAGTCAACATCATCACGATGGTGGAGATGCACAACACTCCTGGGATGATAGCGAAACCGATGCTCACACCGTCTTTGCCACCATCGAGCAACGAGTTGAGGAAACGCATAAACACTCCACCTTCGCTCTTGTAGGAGATCTGCTGCTCGTCGCCCTCGGAGTTGCCGTCAACAGGAGCGTCCAGTTCAGGATAGGCCTTTAAGGTGGAACGTTGCATCAACCTCGTGGAGATGATGCTACCCACCACAGCGCCAAACAAGCCGATCAAGGCTCCCTTGCCGAAGCCCAGACCCGTCATGAAGGCAACGACCACCAAACCCATGCCGAAGGCAGTGCCAAAGTTGGTGAGCGAGACAAGCTGGTATTTCTTGAAATAACGGTTGAAGTTCTTGTCGTGGGCCAAGGTGATGATAGCTGGGTTGTCGCTGAGGAAAGTCATGATGGCACCCAAAGCCGCCACACCAGGCAAGTTGTAGAGAGGCCTCATTAACGGTCGCAAGAGGTTTTCCAACAGACGCACCACGCCAAACTCGGTGAGCAGCTTGCTGATGGCACCCATCAACACACAGATGGCCATGATGTAAAACACCGTCTCTAACAAAAGGTGATAGGCGGTCTGCATGAAAGTGTTGAGCATCTTCGGAAGGCTCATCTTGTAAGCAAGCAGCCCAAAGAAAGCGAAGAAGATGATGAGGAAGATGATGGCTTCCACACTACGTTTGGTGGTGAAGCGGAGGGGGCGTTTCAACGCGTTCTCCACTTTCTTGAAAAGTTTCTCCACCCGATGATGGTAGAATAGGGTGCTTCTCTTCTCGGTGTTGTATTTCGTTTTGGCCATGATGGGTTATTTTTTTATTGCATGAAGGAGATCGACTTTCCAGGTGAGGCCGAGGTTGGCTTGGAACTTGCTGGCACCGTCAATGCTGGTGTGCGATCCGCAGAGGTGCAGGCGGAGGTTGCGGCTTTCCATGGGATAAAACTCAAAACCAACACTCTCGAAATCGACTTTGGTGCCGGGTTCCACGTAAAAGTCGTACGGGTCGGTGTTGGGTAGCTGGGCTTGGTTGTAGTCGTAGCCAGCCTTGGCAAACACGATCCATTTCTTGCCAATGTCAACGCCGATGCCGAAGATGGCCGTGATGTCCTGACCAAAGAAATGTTCTTGCTCAAACGAAGCACGGTTCAACACGTCGAGGTACATCTCCACACCATCAAACATCAGCTTGTTGCCTAACGATATATAATTAATGAATTTGCCTTGGGTGTATTCAATCATGTTGGCTGAATAGGAAGTCTTGAAATGCCCAAAATCGCCATACCACATTAAATTATAGGAATAGATACTTTGCATGGCAGCGTTGATGAAAGGCGAGTTGCATACCTGTAAGAGCAGATGATGCTTGCCGGAATTAGTGACGTAGTTGAGTGAAGCACCCACCTCGTAGCAGCACACCTGGTTCCAGAACTCAGTGCCATAGTAAATGTCGATGGGGTTGGAGTCGTACTCCCAACCACCGATGGCCACCACCTGTTTGCCTGCCGAAAGGAAAAGGTTGTCGGTGAAGTTCCAGTTCAGATAGGCCCAGTCGGTGCCCTGAAAGAAGGTGTTGGCAAAACCGATGTTAGGAGTGTTAAGCCGTTGGCGGAGATGATAAGAGAACTTGCTGCCGATGGTTCCATCCAAAGCAACTACCAAATACTTACCGGCAAAGCCGTGGTCACTAGAAGGTGAAATGGTGTCGTTCCCCATGTTATAATCCACGGTGAAATCTGCACGGGTGTTCAAATGCAAATTGTCGAGCGTGAAGATGGGTTTTTTCTCTTGGGAATAAGCTTGGGCAATGAAAAGAAATCCCAATGCAACAATAAGTAACGATTTTCTCATGGGTCATGTATAAAATTGTGCAAAAGTACGAATTTTAGTAAAGCTAATCAGGTTTTTTGTTACTTTTGTCCTTGTTAAAATTGATGTATCATGAAAAGAATTGCTTTATTCCTTCTTTTGGTCATGGCTCTCGGTATCATGAGCTGCAACCATTCATCGAATACGAACACCAAGGCGGCATCGAGTTTTGCCGCGGCAGAACTAGTCACCCTCGAATTCGGGAAGCTGTCGTTTTACGATTTGAAGAAACAATCGGCCATACCCTATACGGCTGAAACCGACAGCGTGATCAATATTGTCTATGACAATGCAAACCACTTGTATTATACGGTGTCGAAAAACCAGAACTTGACACTGAAGATGCTCGACCTTAACGAAAAGGACCCTCAGCCCAAGGTCTGCGCCGACTGGCAGCTCACCTTGAACGACATCACGGATTACATGTTGAATGATCTCTCTGGCATTTATTTAAGTCCAGACCAAAAGCAGATCAGGATAAATCACCATGCCGGTATGGATGAAGACTTCTTGACCGATACCAGAAGCTGCGACTTGGCTACAGGCAAGATGACTGAAATGACGTATGAGGAACTGTCGCATGAGCAAAATGACAGAAACAATCTCCAAGGCGAACGCTTTGTCGCTGACAACAAAGTCTTCTATCACATCAATCCCGATGGCAGCAAGACGGCTTTGAGCGACAAGATTAACTTCGTCGATTGCTTTGGTTCTGAAGAAGAGGCTAACGATCTGGAATTCAGCGTTGACCGGGTGGATCCTACAGGAAAGAAAGTGATTTATTCCGCAGTAGTTTATTGGGGAGAAGGCTGGGGCTTCTACTGTCTGTCGAATCTGGATGGTAGCGGTCAGAAACTGCTTGAGGGTGCTAGTATCTGGCAAATTATTCCGAATTGGCTGAGCGATGGTTCGCTGGTTTATGTTGGTGAAGAACCTCGTCCCCTGGATGATCCCGACTATGAAGAATGGAACACCACCAGACACTGCATCAAGTTGATGGCTCCTGATGGGAGCACTAAGACCATCGGACATGGAAGCGACTTTGCCATCAAACCTAGTGCTTCTATGCCCGAACCTCAAACCAATGCCGAGTACATTAACCCTGAGGGAAGCGACATGGTGATTCTCGACAATGGGAAGTTGATTATCTACAACTCCCAAACTGATAAGTTCATCCCATTGGAAACAGAAAAAGACTCTGTGGTCAATGCGGCATTCATGGGTGATGACAATCTCTATTATACAGTAGTTATTGGCGATAATCTCTACCTGAAGAACTATTATTTCTCGCCATACAGCATGGAACCGAGTTTCCAAGCTGACTGGGAGTTGAAGTTAAATGACTGTGTTTCTGAAACTTATGGTGAAACTGCTCGTCTGATGACCTATCCCTCCTTGTTCCGCGTTGGCTTGCCTTTCGATTTCAGCTGGGATTTCTACTCGTTCGCCAACACGAAGTTTTATGATCCCGTGAGCCGGACGAAATGGGAAGGATGGAAGGAGGATGAAGAGACAGACAGTTTCGATGCGGATTTCATGAAATGGGATGAGGACATGTCGAGATTCACTACCCAGAATAACGACTTTTACTATACCGGTAATGGATCCAACGTATGCTTGACCAACAAGATTGATTTCAAGCAATACGCTTCCGATCTCAGCTACTATGAAGAACCCGAGTTTATGTTCTATAGCATTGACCCGACGAATAAGAATGTTTGTTTCTCGGGTATCATTGAATATGGTGACTTGGGCCATGGTCCTTTGTGTCTCGCATCGCTCGATGGCAAGCTCCAAATGGCCTTTGAAGACACTGATGCTGCTGACATGACCTATGGTTGGCTGAACGACGGATCACTGGTCTTTGTGGGCAGCGAACCTAGACCCACCGACGATCCAAATTATGACGCAGAGTACAACACCACCAAACCCTGCATCAAAAGAGTGAGTCCTGATGGTAAAGTCAGCGTTCTCTCTCACGCTTCGAGTTTCGTTACCTTGCATTAATTTAAAAATGAGATAGTTATGATTGAATTAGATGACAATTTCACTCTTGCCAATCTAGGCAATGTGCAAAAAGAGGCCTTTGAGGTGCTCTACAACAAGAACCGTGTATCTTCTTGGGAAGGTTGCATGTATGTCACTCCTGACAAGATCTATTATCTTGTAAATCCTGCCAGCATGGCTGGAAAATCGATTGCTGACATTGGCGGAGCTCCCAAGTCGTGGTGCATCGATTTGAGCGAAATCGCCTCGTACGGCAAATATGGTCTGGGCGGTTTCAAGATTACCTTGAAAGATGGCAAGGAACTCCGTTTCACCAACGTGTTCCGGAAACTGCGCAACCAGATCACTGAATGCCTCGACCAGCGGTTGGGGAAATAACGGAAAAGGACCCCAAAAGAAAAGACCTAACTGACATATGTCAATTAGGTCTTTTTTGTTTTCGTGACCCGGCTGGGGCTCGAACCCAGGACCCCAACATTAAAAGTGTTGTGCTCTACCTGCTGAGCTACCGAGTCAACCGCTCTTGTGTTTTGTGGCTGCAAAAGTACGGCTTTTTTTTCATTAAGCAAGCATTTTTGCAAAAAGTTTTTTTCTCTATTCCAAGATACCCTTACCTTGGCGGACAATCATGATCTCATCTTCAGTGCAATCTACCACCGTACTGGCCACAAATTCACCAGCCCCACCATCAATAATGATGTCCACCAGATCCTGATACTTTTCGTTTATTTCCTCAGGATCAGTGAAATAACGACCAGACTCGTCTTCCTCGTCAACCAATGAAGTGGTCATGATGGGGGAGCCGAACTCTTCGACCAGATTGGTGATGATAGGTTGGTCGGGGATGCGGATGCCCACCGTCTTTTTCTTGCTCTGGAAAATCCTTGGGATGTTGTTGTTGGCATTAAGGATGAAGGTGAAAGGTCCGGGAAGGTTCCGTTTCATCATCTTATAAACCTCATTGTTGATGGGCTTGGTGAACTCGCTCAACATGCTGAGGTCATGGAAGATGAAGGAGAAATTTGCCTTCTCTTTCTTGATGCCCTTGATGCGACAGATGCGCTCCAACACCTTGGGACTCCGAATGTTACCGCCAACACCATAGATGGTATCCGTTGGGAAGATGATCACACCGTCATCGTTGAGGCACTCAAGAATCATCTTGACATACCGAGGGTTGGGATTTGTTGGATGTAGCTTTAAAAACATGCTTGAAAATTTTGGGCGCAAAATTACAAAAAATAATAAAATGTTTTTACTTTTGCGACTTCAAAAAAAGCAATTACTATGGGAGGTTTCTTCGGCGTCGTTTCCAAACGACCTTGCGCCACGGATTTGTTCTATGGCGTTGACTATCATTCACATCTCGGAACAAAAAGAGCTGGTATGGTTACACGCGTGGGCGACCAGTTCTTCCGCTCTATCCACGACATTGAGAACAGCTACTTCCGGACGAAGTTCTGCGACGAGCTGTCTAAGTTCCAAGGCAATCTCGGTATCGGAGTCATCAGCGACACAGACGCTCAGCCTATTGTCGTAAACTCTCATCTGGGACGCTTTGGCATCGTTACCGTAGGTAAAATTAATAACCTCGACGAGCTTGTCCAGCACTGCCTCGACAACAAGCAGCAGTTCACTGAACTTAGCTCGGGGAGGACTAATCCCACGGAGCTCATCGCCCTGCTCATCACCCAAGGCAAAGACTTTGCCGACGGCATCCAGAACGTATATAATATGGTGAAGGGATCGTGCTCAATGTTGATTCTCTGCGAAGACGGCATCATCGCTGCTCGCGACTTCTACGGACGAACCCCTATCGTCATCGGAAAGGACGGCAGTGGCTATGCTGTTGCCTTCGACAGCCACAGCTATGTCAACCTCGACTACACTACGGTGCGTTTTGTCGGACCAGGAGAGGTGGTGAAGGTGACCCTCGATGGCATGGAGACCCTTCTGCCTGCACAGCCTAAAAAGCAGGTCTGCTCCTTCCTTTGGATCTATTATGGCTTCCCGGCAACGGACTACGAGAACATTAACGTCGAAGAGATGCGCTATAAAGGGGGACAAGCCCTGGGCGCTTCCGACAATGTGGAGGCAGACTATGTGTCGGCCATTCCTGACTCGGGCATTGGCATGGCCGTGGGTTACTCCAACGGCAAATGCTTGCCTTATAAAAGAGGTGTGGTGAAATACACTCCCACCTGGTCGCGTAGCTTCATGCCCGTTAACCAGTCTGAACGTGAACATGTGGCCAAGATGAAGCTCATCCCTAACCGCGCCGTGCTGAAAGGGAAGAGGGTGGTATTTTGCGACGACTCCATCGTGAGAGGTACCCAGCTGAGAGACAATGTGAAGATGCTCTATGACTATGGCGCCGACAAGGTCCATGTCAGAATTAGCTGCCCACCGCTGCTGTATGGTTGCCCTTTCCTGAACTTCTCCGCTTCAAAGACCGAAATGGAGCTTCTTACCCGTAGGGTGGTCGAGAAACTGGAAGGCGACTCCATCAAAAACTTTGATCAATATATCAAGACCGACACCAAAGAATATGCCGACATGGTCGATGAGATTCGCCGTCATCTTGGTGTTGACTCCTTGAAATTCAACAATATCGATACCATCGTTGAAGCTATCGGGTTGCCTAAATGCGACCTGTGTACTCATTGCTTTGATGGGTCGAGTTACGGACAATAAGAAAAATTCTCGCTTTTTGCTTGTCAATTAAAGAAAAGTCCGTACTTTTGCATCGGGTAAGTCTTATACGACCAGCTCCTGCTGAAATCCCCCAGGACCGGAAGGTAGCAAGGGTAGGTGGTTGTAGCGGTGCGATGTAAGTAGCTTACCCTTTTTTTGTTTATATTTGCAAAAAAAATCGAATCATGGATCTCTCAATCGTCATACCGTTGCTCAATGAGGCGGAATCGCTGCCTGAACTGGAAGCGTGGATTCGCCGTGTCGTCGAAAAGGAAAACCTCAGCTACGAGATCGTCTTCGTCGATGACGGCTCTACCGACAACTCCTGGAAGATTATCAGGGACCTGGCAGCGAACAACCCTAACGTCCACGCTTTGCGCTTCCGCAAGAACTATGGCAAGTCACCCGCACTCAACGAGGGTTTTAAAGTAGTTCAGGGCGACGTGGTCATCACCATGGATGCCGATTTGCAGGATAGCCCTGACGAGATTCCAGAACTGTATCGCATGATCAAGGAAGACGGCTATGACCTGGTGTCGGGTTGGAAGAAGGTGCGCTATGACTCGAAGGTGATGAAGAACATCCCGTCAAAGTTCTTCAACTGGACCACCCGCCGCATGTCGGGCATCAAACTCCACGACTTCAACTGCGGCCTCAAGGCCTATCGTCTCGACCTGGTGAAGAGCATACAAGTGTATGGAGAGATGCACCGCTATATCCCAGTCATCGCCAAAATGAACGGCTTCTCCAATATAGGGGAGAAAGTGGTCCACCATCAAAAACGTAAATATGGTAGCAGCAAGTTCGGAATGAGCCGTTTCGTGCGCGGGTACCTCGACCTCATTACCATCAACTTCATCTCGAAATTCAGCAACCGCCCCATGCATTTCTTCGGACTGCTGGGTTCGCTGACTTTTTTGGCGGGATTCATCATTGCCATCTATCTGGTCTGCACCAAATACTTCGGCCACAATTATGTTGCCATGACCAACCGCCCGCTGTTCTATCTTGGCATCTTGGCCATGATCGTGGGTGTGCAGCTTTTCAGCACAGGCTTCCTCGCTGAGATGATCACCTCAACCCAACGCGAGAAACGAGTTTATTCCATTTCGGAAAAAATCTAGTTGAAAGGTGAAAATTGAAAATTGAAAATTGAAAGGTGAAAGGTTTTACTTTCGACCGAAGGTACCTTTCACCTTTCACCTTTCACCTTAATAAAGGTCATCAATGCTCCCATCGTAGCTGTCGCCACCGAAGGAGTCGCCGAACTCGTCGAACTCATCGAATTCGTCGTCGTATTCGTCCTCGAACTCATCAAACGGACTGTCGTCGGGGATGTCGGCGTTGTCCCAGTCGAAGTCTTCCTCAAGCTTCGCCTCGCTGAAATCGTCCTCTTCATCCATGTTTTTCATGAACTCGTCAATCTCATCGTCACTCATCTTGTCAAAATTCATGTCCAACAAAGCGGAGTCGTTGACAGCTCGGCCAAGCGACTTGAGCTCGCGTTTCACCGAGGGAGAGACATAGAACTCGTCGATGTTCTCTTCACAGTATTTGATGTATTTGGGGTCTTTCTGATAGACTTCAGCAATCGTCATGCCTTCGTATTTGCCAAAGGTGAAGACGGAATCAAGATCGTAGAATTTCATAATTCGATGACAATAAAACGCGGCAAATATACGTCTATTTTTAATATCTTTGCCTAATTTTTCATTCATGAAGAAACACTTTTTTAATCGCAAACAAAAAAAGGAATTGTTCGAATGAAACCTGACTGGAAACATGACATCGACATGGACTGGTCCTTGATGTTGGACCGTGATGGAGTCATCAATCGCCGCATCATCGACGGCTATGTAACCTCATGGTCGGAATTCGAGTTCCTTCCTGGGGTGTTGGAAGCGTTGCGCATTCTGGCACAGCGTTTTAAATACATCTTTATCATCACCAATCAACAGGGTGTAGGGAAGGGCCTGATGACCATGGAACAGGTCGATGAGGTCCACGATCGTATGTGTGAAGCCATCGAGGAACAGGGAGGTCGCATCGACGGTATCCTAGTCTGTCCACAGCTCGCCGACGAGCCCGACAACTACCGAAAACCCAATCCGCAGATGGCTTTCATGGCCCAAGAGATTGCGCCTGACCTTGACTTGAATAGATGTATCATGGTAGGTGATAGCCTTTCCGACATCGAATTTGGACGCAATGCGGGTACCCGCACCGTCTTTATCGGCACCGACGAACACCTCGCCGATGACCATTTTGATTCTTTATTACAGTTTTCCCAAGAATTTGCATCATGACCCCAACCATCATATTCACCGTATTCGTCGTCTATACAGCGCTGCTCTTTGTCATCGCGCATTTCACCTCTAAGAAATCCAACAACGACACGTTTTTCAAAGGCAACCGAAAATCCCCTTGGTTTGTGGTCGCCTACGGAATGATTGGTGCCTCGTTGTCAGGCGTGACTTTCATGTCGGTCCCCGGAGGGGTGTACTCCGGGCAGTTCACTTACTTTGGTATCGTGTTAGGCTACGTCATTGGCTATGCAGTCATAGCACTTGTGCTTTTGCCGCTTTATTACAAACTGAATTTGACCTCTATATATTCCTATTTGGAGATGCGTTTTGGCGTGCATTCTGAACGGACGGGAGCAGCGTTCTTCCTGCTTTCGCGACTTTTGGGATCGGCTTTACGAATGTATCTCGTTGTCTTTGTGCTCTATGAATATGTGTTTAAGGCCTGGAATATCCCATTCTGGATACCAGCGGTGGTCTTCATTGGTATCATCTTGCTTTACACATTCAAAGGAGGCATTAAGACGGTGGTCTGGACCGATACCTTGCAAACAACATTCTTGATTTTGGCCGCAGTGATGACGGTGGTCTATATTACCAAGAATCTTGGCATTGGCATCGGCGACATCCTGAAGGCTTCGGAGGCAGAAGGCTACACCAAGATGTTTGAGACGGAATGGACGCACAACAAATTTTGGCTGAAGCAGATCCTCAGTGGAGCTTTCATTACCATCACCATGACAGGACTTGACCAGGATATGATGCAGAAGAATCTGACTTGCAAGAACTTACGTGATGCTCAAAAGAACGTGATGACTTCTTCTGGGCTCTTTATCCTTGTCAACATCATCTTTTTAAGCCTGGGTGCTGCACTTATCTACTATGCTCATCAAACGGGTTTCGCCTTGCCTGTCAACGAGAGTGGGGTGGTGGTCAACGACAAGATCTTCCCTTCAGTAGCGTTCTCATTGAGCTCATTCACAGCCATCGTCTTTGTCTTAGGCTTGGTGGCAGCAGGTTATTCCAGTGCCGATGGCACCTTGACAGCGTTGACGACGACCTTCTGTTATGATTTCTTGCACTTCGAGAAAAAGAATTTCACCGAACAGCAGGTCACCCGATACCGCAAATGGATCCATGTGGCTTTTGCCTTGCTTTACCTTTTGGTAATCATCATGTTCCGTCCTTTCCATAACGAGTCGCTCATCGATAAGGTGTTCGACATTGCTGGTTTGACCTATGGGCCTTTGCTGGGTCTTTATACCTTTGGGCTTTTCGTCAAGAACCGTAAAGTCATGGATAAGGCGGTGCCTTTCATCGCCATAGCTTCGCCTATCATCAGCTATCTGCTGAAGACATATTCAAAAGATATTCTTTGGGGTTATCAATTCGGATTCGAGATTCTCATCGTCAATGGTCTGTTGACCTTCCTTGGCTTACTCCTCTTCAGTAAGAAACAAGTTTAATTACTATCTTTTTCACCTTTCACCTTTCACCTTTCACCTCTCAATTCTCAATTCCCAACCCCGTAACCTGTCCAGTATTGGGATCAAGGCTAAGTCTGGTGTTGCCAAGGGGTGCCAGCATGAACACACCTAATTGGGCGATGGTCTCACGGCTTTCGACGAGCACTTGGTCGCCGATGCTCACTTTCACATTGGCGAGTTCAGGGATGCGATAGAACAGCTTGTTTTCGATGCTAAGCGACTCCACTGCCGATTGGCTTGGGGCGTTCATAGTGGCTGTGGTTTGCAGCGACTGGGTCTGTACGGTGATGACGTTTCCGTAGCCACCCATTCCGACGGTGAGTCCCTCTTCGGAGGAGAATTTGGCGACGCTTTGCGTGTTGACTTCCTTATTGGGTGTGACATACACTGTCTTGACGATGGTCTTGCTGACTTTCTTTCCGACGAAGAGGCTGAGGTAGTCGTTCTCCATGGCATCAAGGTCAGCGTACATCTGACGGTAAGTGTCGAGGTTAAAGGCGGTCTCTTGGAATCCAGTGATGAGTTTAAGTTTCTCGTCACGAATCTTGTTGATCATGTCAGCAGCGGAACGAGCCATCTGTTCGGCACCGCGAACATTGCCTGAACCATATTGGTATTTGAAGCCAACATTGACCGGAGTCTCAGGCTTGCAGCAGGGAGCGGCAACCTCTTGGACGGGCTGGGGACATTCCACACCAACACCTTGCAGGATGCCTTGCGGGGTCAAGCAGAAAGTAGCCGTGTTGTCCTTCTTGGGCGACATGGAAACAAAGAAAGTAGCGCTGGGGTCGGCTTCAGCACGAGTGCTCATCCTCACTTCTTTGATGGTATAAACCGTCTCGTCTTCCACGACATAATCCTCGGCTCCGATGTAATGCACATAGTCGCTGTACGGACCTTGCATCATCTGAGTCTCCTCAATGACGAAGTCGAGTTGTAGCACCGTGCGTGGCAAAGAGTAAAACAGTCCCCGTTGCTGACCTGGCATGGCAGCCTTGGCATGGGTGGTTACGTATTGTGCATGGGCATTACCGAGACCGATGGCAAGCATGGTCACGACGAACATTAGGCTTTTCAGGTGTTTCATAATGCGTATTCCTTTAGTAAATTCATTAAGAGGTTTCAAAAGTAAGAAAAAATATTCTTAGTTTTGCAAAAAATACGACGATGATTGCATTTCCATATCAAAAAGAGCATGGTTTTTTCCTCATGGCGGGGCCTTGTGTCATCGAAGACGAGGAGTCACCTATCCGTATCGCTGGTACTTTGACTGAAATTTGTCAACGACTTGGCATCCCTTTTATCTTCAAGGCTTCGTATCGTAAAGCCAATCGCTCCCGTTGGGATTCGTTCACGGGTATTGGAGATGAGAAGGCGTTGAAGGTCCTGGACAAGATCCGTACGGAATGCGACATCCCAGTGGTCACTGACATCCATGCGGTCCCAGAAGCTGCTATGGCCGCCGAAGTCGCCGACATCCTTCAGATTCCAGCTTTCCTTTGCCGTCAGACTGACCTCCTTGAGGCAGCAGCCAAGACAGGGAAGGTGGTGAACATCAAAAAAGGCCAGTTCTTGTCGGGCGAGAGCATGGGTTTCGCTGTCGATAAGGTGCGCCATGCCGGAAACAACAAGGTGATGCTTACCGAACGAGGCTCCATGTTTGGTTATCAGGACTTGGTAATTGACTACCGCAACATCCCTGTGATGCAAAGTTTCGGAGTTCCCGTAGTACTTGACGTGACCCATTCGTTGCAGCAACCCAACCAGTCTTCAGGAGTCACAGGTGGCAAACCTGAGATGATAGGCATCATGGCCAAAGCAGGTATCGCTACTGGAGCTGATGGCATCTTCATGGAGACGCATCCAGAACCCTCAAGAGCTAAGTCCGACGGGGCTAACATGCTTGAACTGAGCAAGGTGGAATCGCTTCTACAACAGCTACTTAGAATCAAGCAAGCTTTATAGGCTTACACTTTTCTTTGGAAGATCTTGATGTCAAACAAGGGCGCGGCTGCGATGATGTGGTCGAAGATATCGCTTTGGATTTCCTCGTATTTAACCCATTCCTTGTCGAGGCTGAAGGCATACACCTCCAACGGAATACCGAACTCAGTGGGCTGAAGTTGGCGCACCATGAATGTCATGTTGTGGTTGAGACGATCGTTAGCGCTGATGTAGGCGGTGATATAAGCCCTGAAGATGCCTAAGTTGGTTTGTTGACGACCGTTGATGATGCACGAGGTGTCGATGTTGTTCGCCTTGTTGTATTCGGTGATGTCCTCTTCCTTCCTGTCGATGTATGGCTTGACACGCTCAATCTTGCGGTAACGCTCGATCATCTCGGGCGTGCAGAAATGCACACTGTTGGTGTCGATGGTGATGCTTCGCTTGATGCGCCTGCCTCCGCCTTCCGACATCCCTCGCCAGTTGGTGAACTGTTCCGTGACTAAGCTATAGGTCGGGATCGTGGTGATGGTGTTGTCGAAGTTCTGTACTTTCACTGTCGTGAGGTTGATCTCCATCACGGTGCCATCGGCTTTATCCATTACAATCCAATCGCCGATACGAAGCATATCATTGATTGTCAGTTGAATACTTCCAACGAATCCCAAGATGGTGTTTTGAAAGACCAAGATCAACACTGCCGAGATAGTACCTAATCCGATGAGGACTGAGCTGATTTTCTTTCCCATCAGGAAGGAGATGATAAGCAACACACAAGCGATGATGAGTATGATCTTGATGGTCTGTACCAATCCCGTGATGGGTTTCATTTTCGACAGCTTGTGCATGTTGTAGATGTCGTTGCCCACGTTCACTATAGAGAATAGCACCATGGTGATCACGATGATGTCATAGATATAGCTTAGGCTGATGATCGTATGGCATACGTTGGGGAAGTCGGGTAAGACCTGGGCGCTGAAAGATTTCACCATCACCGATGGAATCAGGTAGCATAGACGCATCAGCACTTTGTTGTTGATGATTTCATCATCGTATTTTGAAGGAGTTTTCAAGATAAAACGATAGACCGTTCGTTTGATGATGAATCGCGCTAAATACATCAAAAGAATGCTGATAACCAGCAAGATAATAAAAGCCAAGCCGTTGGAGACGACACTGGAATAGTAATCGTTTAAATGGATTCCGTGGGTGATGGTCTGGAGCAGCTCTAGGATCTTAGAAAACATGGCTATAATGATTATACGATGACGTTCAACGATAGGGGATTGATGCGGATATGCAGGTCTTTTTCGAACATGATCGACTCACCGTCAATGTTGACTACCGCGGCCTCAGGTCGAAGGATATCGACAGAGGGAGTCTGGATGATATCGACTTTGGGTGCCTTGTCCATGTTTTTGCTTAGGAAATACCCGCCGACGATGGGCAACTCCAAGGCGTTGGGTTTTCTGACGATGCAGATGTCAACCAGGCCATCCCACAAAGAAGCGTTGGGAGAAATCGGCACATCGTAGCCCATCTGGTTGGAGTTGGCAAATGAGATAAAGAAGGCTTTGGTGCTGAAGGTCCGGTCGGGGAGTACTATGGTGTAGTCTTTCTCGCCGAGTTTGAAATAGTTTTTGACGATATATCGGAAATAGGTCTCAAAGCCACGATGCTGGTCTTTGGCATAGTCGTCGGCCACCTGGGCGTCATAGCCAGTGCCAGAGATGCTGATGAACGGGACATCGTTGACCATGACGGTGTCGATTTGGCAGATGGCTTTACGATTGATCAGCTCAAGTGCTTTCAACGGATCAAGAGGGATGTGGAGACATCGGGAGAGGCCGTTGCCCGAGCCGCAGGGGATGATGGCGAGGGCGATATCGGTGCCGATGAGTTGGGTGCCTACCTCATTAATAGATCCGTCACCACCGGCAACAGCAACGATGTCATAATGCTGGTCAACAGCTTCTTGAGCCAACTTCACCGCATGACCTGCATACTCCGTCAGAGCAATGTCAACGTCGAAGCGGTTGCGGTCAAGACACTCATTGATTTGCTGCGGTAGATGCTCCTTGTGGGTCTTGCCCGAGATTGGGTTGATGATGAATCGTATCTTCTTTTTGCTCATGCAAAGCCTCCTTGTCGATATGGATTTGATTGAAGATGTGTCGGTTGTTGTATTCTTGGATGCGTTCTTTAAGCTTTAGCGAGAGATCCTCACATTGAATATGATCGACGAGGTTCTCGTCAAGGTTGGGATCGCGCTGGATGTTGAAGACTCCAATGGTATTGGTGCCATCTGACTGGATCAGGTAACGTCCATCGCTGTACTGGTAGGTCTGGTTTAGATAGGCTACGAACGATGGCTCGGTGAGGGTGTCAAACACGTTCCGTCCAAAGCTGAACACGGTGTCGTTCACGCCAAGAGCCGACAAGATGGAGAGGTTGAGGTCGCTCTGCTGCACCATCTCGTCAGTCTTCATGGCTGGAATCCTTGAGGGCATGAAGAAAGCGATAGGGATGGCATACATTCCCCAAAGGTTGCTGTATTGCGCCATGTAATGCTCGGTGTTGGCATGGTCAGCCGTGATGACAAACAGTGTGCTGTCATACCAAGGCTGGGTCGAGGCTTTCTCAAAGAAGTCGCGCAAGGCGCAGTCGGAGTAATAAACCGTCTTCTCGAAACCACTCCACAGATAAGCATCCTTGGGCAAAGTGAAGTCCTCGGGTAAGGTGTAAGGATGGTGCGATGATAAGGTATAGACCACCGTGGCGAATGGTTTCGGGAATGAACTCATGGTCTGGAGGGAATACTGTAAGAAAGGACCATCGAAAATGCCCCAACGACCATCAAAATCATCATCGTTGCCATATTCATTGCGGCCATAATAGCTGTCGAAGCCCGCATTGTGCGCATAAACATCAAAGTTCATGGTTCCATTGTTTCCTCCATGGAACATGGAAGTATGATACCCCAATGGTTTCAGCGATGTGCCAATGCCGTCCACCTGGTTGCTAAAATAAGGGGATGAGGTGAAATCGACTTCCATTAGCGAGGGGATTCCAGAAAGCAACGAGGGCAATGCCTCGATGGATCGACGTCCGTTGGCTCGACCATCAAAGGTGAGGCTCCGCTCCAACAAGGAATCAAGGAATGGAGTGAGGTGATACCTCCTTTCTGGATTGTAATAGGTAATCATCTCTTGTCCGAAACTCTCCAAAACGATATACACCAAGTTAGGAGTGTAGTCCAAGGTGTCGGCGATAAACCGGTTGGCTTCGAGTGAATAATGTATTGGAGTGAATTCCATCTCATCTTCATCGAAGAGATGAACCTCCTGCAAAGATTTGCTCGTGGAACTCTTTACGATGGTGAACGGCGTGTTGAGTACGATCGGAACGTTATGGGAGTCGGCATATTTCAAGGCAGTCATCATGTTGACGGGTTTGGCCTGAAGCCCTCCGCGACAAGCGATGGGAGTAAGGGCAGAAAAGACTAGCAGCGACATCCATTGGAAGAAATACCACCGGTTAGTGACCACTTGAGTTTGTTGCCTTAGCTTGGTGCGGTTGGCAACGACAATCAAAACCAGTACGAACAAGAGGCACAAAACCAACATGTACCAATAATCGACAATGACCTGACCTAGGATGGGACCAATGTTTTCGTCACTGTTTCCGAAAAATTGGAAGAACTCCGAAGTCATACGTTTGCCGATGAACCGGAAATAGATCACATCGATCATGTTGAAAAGGACAATGACCGAATTCGCCATCACATAATAGATGTCGATGATCTTATGCAATACCTTATTATATATGAATTTGCATGGCAGACAATAATAAAGGATCACCGGAATGTTGGCATAGGCGATGACCACAAGGTCGAAACGCATTCCCGAGAGATACAGTCGTAATGACTCGCCCAAGCTTAGGTGATTGAAGAAGTCGAGGTTGAAAAGATAGATCAGCCAACGGCTGAGTGAGAACAAGAGCAGGACCACGGAGAGGCGGATTAGCAACTTGAACACTGGAAGCGTCAGTCTGTTTTTATTCTTGTTACGGTTAGTATAATAGCTCATTGTATCTTTCATGATGAATCATGCAAAAATAGAGATTTATCTTGAATAGGCAATCGCTATTCAAGATTTAGTAGTATATTTGCTCAATCAAAACAAAATCAAATGAAGAAGCACATCCTCACTGTTCTACTGCTGTCGATGGTGTTGTTTGGGAAAGCCCAGGAGAGTTTTCCGCAGTATCCATCGCCTCTCGACATCCCACTTTATCTGAGTGCCACCTTTGGCGAGTTGCGCAACAATAGCTTTCATGCGGGTCTTGACATCAAGACGCAAGGGGTGGAAGGGAAAAAAGTGTATGCCGTTGCCGATGGCTATGTGAGCCGCATCGGAGTCTCTCCCTTCGGCTATGGCAACGTCGTCTATATCACCCATAACGACGGTTATACCTCGGTGTATGCTCACCTTCAAAAGTTCAACAAAGCCATCGCCAAGTATGTGAAAGACTACCAGTACCGAAACAAGACCTTTACTTCTACCATCTATCCCTCCAAGGATACTTTCCCTATCAAGGCTGGCGACTTTATTGGATTGACAGGCAACTCTGGAGGATCGGGCGGTCCCCATCTCCATTTCGAGATCCGTCATACGGCCAGCGAGAAACCGCTCAACCCACTATATTTTGGATTTAACATCGCCGACGATGTGCGACCCAACATCAAAGGCATCTCGGTATATCCAACTGACGAGGAGTCAACGGTGGAGGGCAAGGATACGCCATCCTACTTCTCGATTGAAGGAAAGAAGACCAACTATGTGCTGAAAGACAAGGAATACGTCTATGCCAATGGCAATGTTGCTTTTGGTGTCAACACCGACGACCAAGTGGGGACCTCGCCCAACAAGAACGGCCCCTTTGCCTACGAGCTTTACCTCGATGACGAACTGTGCTTTAAGTTTGCTTGCGACAGCTTCTCCTACAGCGAGCCAAAATACATCAATAGCCTGATCGACTACAAACGCTACAAAGAGAAAGGCAACCGTTATGTCCGTACCGAGGTCGATCCCTTCAACAAACTCTCCATGTACGACATGAAGAAAGGGGTGGCTCATGTGGAAGAAGGTGATACGGTAAAGGTTTGCTTCAAGATCTCCGACTTTGTCGGCAACACCTCCTTGGCCTCCTTTACCTTGGTGGGTACTGCACCTGTCGTGGTTGAAAAAGAACCCCTTTCCCGTAGCCAGTATTTTGTGAAGGCCGATGGAAGCCTTAACAACCGCATCGAGATCGACAACTTCCAAGTTGTCACTGAAAAGGGAACGCTCTTCAAAGATACTTGGATGAAAACCGGTGCCACCGACCCCAAAGGAAGCTGCTCGCGTTGCTACCGCTTTGGTGAATATACCCAAGCCGTGTTTAAACTCATCAAAGTGCGTATCAAACCCGATGAAAAATGGGCCAACAACAAGAAACTCTATGTTGCCTATATTGATGGAAATGGGAAGGTGTCTTCTCTCGGAGGAAAGATGGCTGCCGATGGTTTCTTTGAGACCAGTACCCGTAACCTCGGAGAGTATGTCCTGAAAATTGATTCGATTGCACCTGTTATTAAAGTATTGAATTTCAAAGAAAATGATACTATCACTTCAAGTAATACTTTAAAATGTAAGATTACTGACGACATGACGGGTATCGACAACTATAACCTCTATGCGAACGACAACTGGATCCTGGGACAGTATGATGCCAAGAACGACCTGCTCTACTATGAAGTCGATTCTCATATGAAAGCAGGAAAGAACGCAGTCAAGATTGTGGTAAAGGATGGCGTTGGCAACAAGACCACGAAGACCATCAACGTGTATAAAAAATAAAGAATTTGCAATGCATATGTAAATAATTTCTACTTTTGTAGAGTTATTTTACTTATGTATGCAAAATCAAATTAAAGAATCGTTAAGTCGTTGTTCGGCTTCCAATTATTATGAATTCATTCTAAATCAGTCTGAAACGACGGCTGAAGCTGCGTATTATTTGCTGAAATACCGGCTTGCGCAAGCCTTGAGGATCATTTATGAATCGCATGGCTATGGACTCATTGAGGATTTTAACGACACTATTGACGACTTCTTCCTTTATCTTTATGACGACAATCCCCGTTCCGATGCTCCTCCTTTTGCGATGCTCCGTAGCATAAAGAATAAGGATGCTTTTTTTGCCTGGGTGTTGAGCACTTATCGTAACTTTTTGCTTAACAAGGTGAAAGACGCTGAGCGTGAACGGGTAAACCAAACTGTTGCCATGATTATCAACCGAGAAGAAGAACGCCTGATCACGGAAGAACAGATGCGTCAGTACTTGGTCAATGCCATAGCCTATGCGGATCAGCAACTGGCAACGATGAAACGTTTTGTTCTTTACCGATTGCTGCTCTCGTTCCTTGACCATCGCAATGCCATCCCGCAAGAGGAGATGGCTCAAGCCTTGAAACTCAACGCCAGCACCTATCGCGTTTATACCAAACGTCAAAAGGATCGCTTCTTGAGATACATCAGCTTGCAAGAAGAAGGAGGAACGCTCGACCTTGATGTAGAACACATCGCCATGAGCGAAGAATTGTTAATTGGTTTTGAACATCTATATCAGGCTCTGGCTAAGTATTATCGTCTCACCCTCGAACAACTTCCCAATGCCGATGAGATTAACAATCTTCGGATGAGATACAGTCATGGCAAGGACGTCTTGATGCATGAACAACAAGCCGCTTATGGCAATAAAGAGTTTGAAAGCATCAAGGATCTTTATGAAAATATCAAAGGGTTTCTCTCTCGTTAAGCCAGGGGAGGATATTCGACATCTTCCAGGAAGAGGGCATGAGCGGGTACGGATTCCCCTGCAGAACAGCGGTCTTTTTTCTCGATGACTGAACGAAACCCTTCCACGTTGAGTCGGCCTTTCCCGACTTCAAGCATCGTTCCAACAATGGCTCTCACCATGTTGCGAAGGAATCGGTCCGCTTTGATGCGAAACACCAACAAGTCGTTTTGCCTGAACCACTGGGCTTCCATGATCTTGCAGTCGTTGGTCTTGACTTGGGTATGAAGCTTGCTGAAGCTGGTAAAGTCCGTGTAATCGAAAAGGCTGTCGGCGGCTTGCTGCATGGCCTCCACGTTTAAGTCGCCATAGAGGTAATAGGCATCCTCGAGATGAAATGGGTTTTTATGTTGGGTGAGATAATAATGGTAGGTACGCGACACCGCATCGAATCGTGCATGAAACTCTGCTGGAACCTCGTAGATGCGATAAACCACAATGTCGCGAGGCAGGAACATGTTTAAGCGATAGGCGAGATCCTCACAATTGTCAAGAGACTTCTCGGTGTCGAAATGTGCATAGTAGTTTCTTGCATGGACCCCTGTATCGGTACGACCGCATCCCGTGACGTTGATGGGTTGCCCAAGTTTCAGGCTAAGGCACCGTTCCAGTTCAGACTGCACTGTGAGCATGTCCGGCTGAATCTGCCATCCGCAGTAGCGTGATCCGTTATAGGCCAGATGGATAAAATACCTTTTCATGTCGCAAAATTACAAAATAGACTATCTTTGCCAACAAATTCCAGAAGAATGAGAACAAGTTTTTTATCCGATGACACGATCTGTGCAGTGGCAACTCCTTCGGGGATGGGCGCCATCGCAGTGGTCCGTATCTCAGGCCCGCAGGCGCATGAGATTGTTTGCCGATTGTTTTACCAGCACGACAAGCCTTTCCCCAAAGAGAAGATTGAAGGTTATCGGTCCTATTATGGGCATATCGTTATTCCTGATTCGTCAAAGGAGCCTGAGACCCTTGACGAGGTGTTGGTGACGTTTTTTGTCGCACCGCATTCGTTTACGGGTGAGGACTCGGTTGAGATCAGTGTGCATGGCTCGCTGTATGTGCAGCAACGTTTGATGGAGCTTCTGGTGGAACAAGGAGCAAGGATGGCCATGCCTGGGGAATACACGCGTCGTGCCTTCGTCAACCGTAAGTTCGACTTGGCCCAGGCTGAGGCGGTGGCTGACCTTATCGCTTCGCAAAGCGAGGCCGAACATCGCTTGGCCATGAACCAACTGAAAGGAGGCTTCTCGCAAGAATTGCGTGACTTGCGCTCACGTCTGGTGGAAATCACTTCGTTGATTGAACTTGAGCTGGACTTCTCCGAAGAGGACGTGGAATTTGCCGATCGGTCGAGGCTGAAAGCACTGCTTCAGACTACGCAAGATCATATCCATCGGTTGACAGAGTCATTCCGTTTGGGCAACGCCATTAAAAACGGAGTCCCAGTGGCCATCGTTGGAGCGACCAACACGGGCAAATCAACATTGCTCAATGCCTTGCTTCAAGAGGAACGTGCTATCGTATCCGACATTGCGGGCACCACTCGCGATAGCATCGAGGAGGTAATGAACATCAATGGTACTTTGTTCCGATTCATTGACACTGCAGGCATCCGTGAGACCGACGAGACCATCGAGAAGATCGGTATCGAGCGCACTTTCCGTAAGATCAATGAAGCCGATATCGTCTTGGGACTGATTGACATGACCGAAGGATTTGAGGCCATGACGGAAGCTGCCCGTCTCATCCTTGAAAAGACCGATCCCAAACAGCAAATTTTGGTCTTTCTCTTAAACAAGTCGGACCGTTGTCCGGAACTGGGGGCAGAGAGCATCGACCGTTTGAAGAACACGGTTTGTGAGTCTCAAAGTGAGTCGTCGAAACACATTTATATCCAAACCCTTTCGGCCAAGACCGGCAAAGGACTGGATCAGTTGCGTCATACTTTGGAAGAAATCCAACAGGGAAGGAGTGCTCATCAGGATACTACCTTGGTCAGCAATGTGCGCCATTTTGAGGCACTCAACCATGCCTCAGCAAGTTTGGATGCCGTTCGTCGTGGCCTTGAAGAAGGAATCCCCACTGACCTTGTGGCTCAAGACCTCCGCGAAGCGCTTTATTACCTTGGCACCATCACGGGTGAAATCACCACGGATGAGGTGCTTGGATCCGTGTTCAGCCGTTTTTGCGTGGGTAAATAAAAAACCAGGAGGATTGCTCCTCCTGGTTCTTAACCAAAATGTTTAACTATGAATTATCTAACCACAATCTTTGCGGACATCTTGCCTTGTGCATTCTCTAAAGTAATGACATACAGTCCGTACGAAAGGTTGTGAGGTATTCTGACGTTGCTTTGGGCAGCGATGTTCCTGGTCATCACTGGTTGGCCATGGAGGTTGTAAACCATCATCTTCATGCCCTGTGCTTCAGCATTCTCCACGATAATTTCGTGTTCGCGGTTCCAAACTTTGACATTCAAGGCTTCGCCTTCTTCAACACTCAATGAGATGAGGTCGAGGTAAACGGGGTTCTCAATGCCTCCAGTCAGGTTGGCAGTAGTAACCTCGCCCCAAATGCCGTCACCATTTTCGGTGTAGTATTCACCGATGACGTAGCTTTCCATATCCAACACCCAGATGATGTTGATACCCTTCTCGTTGTTATTCGGGATGATACCGCCGAAGTAGCCATCCTTACCAGCGACCTCTTCTTTATAGAAGTCGGCATACTGGTTGATGCTAGCGTAATCAATGCCCGTGGTCTCAACAGTGGTTGAATAGGTGGGACGGAAGTCATAGTCGTCGGAGAACATCATCACAAAGGTCATAGGATCCTCTTCCGAGGAGGCATAGAAGGCCGTACCTTCGTTGCCGCTGTTTCCTGTACCGAAGTTGAGCACCGTAGCGAAGTCTTCGGTAGTGAGGATGTGAGCAACATCGGTACCCCTTTGACCGTCGTTGAGTCGGATACGCAGATACACGTGATTGCCAGGAGTGAAACGAGTGTTGGCAGTAGGCTCGTTGATGAACCAAGCAAAGGCGTCACCGTTTTCATCGGTGGTAAACTCGCCATAATCGCCTTCAGTGGCAAGACTTGGGCTGGTGGTGCGATAGAATCCATTCGGATTAGCATAAATCACATTACCTGCACCTGGAGTCTCAGGACCATCGTTGTCGTCAACAAACTGATTAACATAACGATAGGTTGTATTAGGCTCTAAATTAGCAAGATAGACCGCGATGGCAATCGGGACTCTGTTGTTGTTGGAGCCGTTGTTGCCTTGGATATAGACCGGCATGAATGCATCAAGTCCAGGTTGATCAGCACTGAGGACATCACCAGAGAGTGCCACTGTGATGCTGACATCGCCTGAGCCTTCGATGGTGAGATCCGTCTCGTAATGACCAATCTCAGTACCATTCAAACGAACGTAAATCGTTGTCGGGTCAAGAGTGCCTACAACAGGGATGTAGAGGCTTGAAGAATACTCCTGGTCATCAAGAGAAATCTCGAAGTCGAAGTTGTTGGTGAAGTAAACCAAAACAGCACCTTCATCGGAGCCGGGGACAGGAGGCAGGTTGCCACCGGTCAGCACGAAGCTCTGTGATGCAGATGGGCCTTGACCTTCGAGATGAGTGAAACCAGACAATGCGTTCGGAGTGGCGTTGAGGTATGGATTCTCAGAAGTGCCGTTGCAGTATAGCAGGATGTCATCGACCTCCCAACCTGCAGCCAAGTCTTCCGTTGAAGTGTAACGGTAGGCAATGTAGCAGTTGCTTCCGTTAAAGCCGCTCATGGAGATGTCACCTGTTTCTACCCAGTTCCAGCCATTGCCTTGCGAAAGTTCGCAATCGATGGGCTGCCAAGTAGCTTCACTGGGATGTTCACCATCATAGTCGTTGGAGAAGTACACTTCAATATCCGGACCCGAGTAGTTGCGAGCGGTACGGAAGTTGAGAATGGCATCCGGATGGGCGTCAAGGTCGAAGGCAGGCGAGATCAGCCAGTCTTCAGTCTGACCTTGGTTATAAGCATTGGCGTATGCGTAGTGGTTACCAGAGTGGGAGTTGATTCCCCATTGAGGTTCACCAATCACACTAACCTCTGTCCAACCATCCCAATCCTCTTCCCAATCTTGGTCGAAGAGAATCACCATACCGGCATTGATAATGTATTCCGCACTGACAACAGCGCTGGTGTTGTAACCTTCCTTCTCAGCGTAAGCCCACAAGGTGGCGCTTGATGCAAGATGGATCGGTGTCGTGTAAACCGTCCAAGGACCATCTTCGGAGCTGTCGCTGTAATACACCGTAGCATCTTCAGTGGCGCATTCGATAGCCACATCGATTTCCTCATAATAGGTGCCAGCAACAGGTGCGAAGACCGGCGTGCTGACCGTAGGTGTGGCGGAAGAGCTGCTAAGGAAGATGTCGAGGTAGAAGTTGTAGTTGGCACCATTGCCATTGGTCATGTTGGAAGTGGAGTAAGGACCGAAGTTATGGTTACCATTCAAGGCAGCGGCACGGTTGGTGACGTTGCCGTTGATGATGTTGAAAGCGGTATAGTTAGAGACCATCACTCCGGTGTCGATGGAAGTGCCCGATACGATGCTCCAGCCGATGTTTTCGCCACCAGTGGCGAAGTTGGTGCTAGATGAGTAGCCGAGCAATGAGCCAGCCTCATTGGTGAAGGTGTAAAGCTCACCAAGTCTGCCAATGGTCCAAGCATAAGTGTCGGCCTCATTGGTAATTGCAGCAGGAAGCACTTCGTCAGCACCTGACATTTCAGAGCTGAACAACACACCCGTAGGCTTGCCAGAAGTGGAAGCAGTCATGGCGTAGTAGCTGCTCGTGTTCTCGTTGTCGTAACGGGCAGCGATGATGATGCGGCTTCCTTCAACGACTTCACTCAAGTCATTGATCTTTCTCCAGCCGTTTTGATCACCTTCTTCATGGACGTTACCAGTGCAGCTTACATACACCTCATCGGCGCCTTCTGAGCTGAGAACAAGCGATTCGTTGTACATGCCGAGAGGCAAGCCAGCCTTCAGACGGACATACACTGGGGTAGGAGCAAGTTCATCACCGACAGGGGCGAGAAGCATACTTGAAGTGGGCTGGAAATACTCACCATCTGAATCAGAAATCTCAAAGTTCTCACTAGCGGTGATTTGGATATAACCCATAAGGTGCGTGCCGCTGACCATCAAGGTCTGTACTTGTGAAGGTCCTTCACCAACGACATAGTCGAGGGTCGGCATGCTATTCGGGGAAGCAACGATCGTTGGACGATGAGTATAGGTGATGTCGGTGCTTTGTGCCACCAGGATCTGAGGAGCATTGTAGCAGCCAATCACACCCGTCACAGTGACATTGTCTCCAACTTCGAGTCCTTCCACATAAGGCATCTTATAAATATTAATCTGTGCATCACCTTGCGTGATCAAAGAGTTGCCGTTGTAGTTGATGCTACGAATGATAGCATTATTGATCTTGATACGGGTGGCTTGCAAGAGATTGTCGGCATCGTAGTCGGCCTGAATCTGATTGATGGTCAAGTTGTTCAAAGGCAGCGTGTTGTCTTCCGAGACGATCATAAACTCGTTCGTGTTGTTACCCTTGATGCCCGTGAGTTCCACCAAACCATTGTAAACAGACTTCTTACCATGGCTACGGACCATGTCTCCGATACTCAAGTCGGAAGGAACCGTGTTGTTGTTCAAGTAGAGCACGATACCTGCGGTGTTGTCTTGGATATACACGTTGCGACCATCTACCAAAGTCACCACACCTTGAACAGTAGCATACTGGTTGTTGGCAAGCTGACGAGCTTCAGCAATGGTCATGGTGCTGTAGATCTCATACGATGCGGTCACAATGGAGCTACTCATCCAGTTTGCTTTTGTAGCGATGGCCTTGATGACACAGGTGCTGTTGACTTCGATAGGCTCGGTGTAAACGGGGCTGTTCTCGGTTGGATTGCTTCCATCCATAGTGTAGTGGATGGTGGCGCCTTCCGTCGGGCAAAGGATGCTGACAAGCTGAGCGCTCAAGTAGGAACCACCGGCAGGGTTGAATGAAGGAGCCTCAACCATATTGCTGATGGTGACGATACCACTCAGGTTCACCAGGATCTCTTCATCGCCGTTAGCCACGGTGATGCTTGACTCGTAGTTGCCCATCACCAGTCCAGCCATCATGCGGACATAGACGGTAGTAGCATTCAACGTGCCATCTTCAGTAGTCAGATTCAATGTCGAATGGTAAACACCATTGGCCGACAAGCTCATCTCGAAATACTGATCGGCAGTCAGCAAGACATTTTCAGCCAAATGCTGGCCGCTGACGGTGATGGTCTGCGTAGCTGAAGGACCTTGGCTTTGTTCGTAGGTGAAGCCTTGGAGGCTCAGCGGAGTGACCGTCAGGTTGGGTTCAAGAACCTCGACATCCGAAGCGAAGGCAACACGCAGCTGCGGTGCATTGTAATAGCCGATCACTGCGATGACGTTGACAAAGCTGTTGGCTTCGACATCCTCAAGTGCAGGAATCCTATAGATGTTGATGGTGTTGTCACCCTGGGTAAGCGTCGTATTGCCATTGGTGTTGATGGTGCCGATAACAGCGTTCTGGATCATGACACGCGTGCTCTGCAGCTCGTAAGCTCCACCAGCAAGGCATTCCTCGATGGTCTTAACCACAAGCGGCAGCGGGTTGTCGTTCGAAACGATACTGAACTGGTTGTCATCATTGGGGTTGATACCTGAAAGCTCGATCAAACCATTGAAGGTCGCTCTCTTACCATAAGCTCTAACCATGTCACCGATAGCCACGTTGCTAGCATTGCTGTTCAGGTAGAGGTTGATACCTGCGGTAGCGTCTTGGATATAGACATTTTTGCCTTCGATGAAGGTTACGACGCCTTCAACTGTAGCGTATTCGTTGATTTCCAAAGCCTTGGCTTCGGCAATGGTCATCGTCTGGGAGATTTCGTAAGACGCGGTCACCACTTCACTGTTCATCCAGTTCAGCTTCGTGGCGATGGCCTTGATGACCATGCTGCTGCTGACCTCGATGGGTGCGGCATAGACCGTGCTGTTCTCGTTCGGCTCACTGCCATCCGTGGTGTAATAGATGGTGGCTCCCTCGGTCGGGCAGAGGATGCTGACCAACTGAGTGCTCATGTAAGTGCCAGTGGCAGGAGTGAAGGTAGGAGCTTCCACCGTGTTGCTGATGGTGACGTTGCCGTTCAAGGCCAGAGTCATCTCCTCATTGCCATAGGCCAGGATGAGGGTGGACTCGTATTCGTTCATCATCAGGTCTGCCATCATGCGGACATA
>JAEEGF011906862.1_pt1 | contig 38252 bp, 34 predicted proteins | sample 9134171 | NCBI WGS metagenome assembly JAEEGF01 (sample SAMN16246542, study PRJNA631951) | gut metagenome | biome: gut microbiome; feature: rumen; material: AP-attached | host: Bos | place: Iran: Karaj | collected 2018-10 | reverse complement strand
CTATTTCAACAAATGCGGCGGCTCGCTCGACACTACCGGCTCCGTGAGCTTCATGTTCGACCGCAAGTGCACCTTCCGCGTCAAGGAGAAGGACGGCATCGATCTCGAGGAGCTTGAGCTCGAACTCATCGACTACGGCGTAGAAGAGCTGTTCCGCGAAGAGGAGGAGGACAAGGACGGCAACGTGACGCCCGTCATCGTGATGTACGGCGAATACAGCGCCTACGGCCAGATCCAGAAGTACATCGAGGAGAACGGCTACGAGCTGATCTCCGGCGGCTTCGAGCAGATCCCCAACGTTGACCTCAAGGAAGTGACCGAGGAGCAGCGTGCGACCCTCGACAAGCTCACGGGGATGCTGGAGGATGACGAGGACGTCACCAACGTCTATACGACGATGAAACCGGCTGATGAATAGCCGGAACAGGCCGTTCGTCGAAGAAAACAGCCTGTTTGTCGAAAAACCGGTCCGGGTTCGGGCCGGTTTTTTTATGTTTGCAACAGAAAATAGATCAAGTCTTTTGACCCCCTAAATCTTAAACAGTATAGGATAAACAATTTTAATTATTAACAAGCTCCGGATGGGACGGGCGGCCTGTGAAGGCTGCCCGTTCGCTTTTTGTGTGGTCAATGGGAAGATTGTCAGGAATTATTCTTATCTTAGAGGAGTGAAACAGCATCTCGTCCTGCATAATGATATCCGGGAAATCCCGGAACTGGCCGCCCTGGTGGACAGGATCGCGGAGGCGGGATCGTTGGATCCGACCCTTGCGCTGAACCTCAACCTGGCCCTGGAGGAAGCGGTTTCCAACGTGATGATGTATGCCTATCCGAAGGGGACCTGCGGAACGGTAGAGGTCCTGGCCGAACAGGCACCGGACCGGGTCCGTTTCACCGTCATCGATGCCGGGATCCCCTTCGATCCCACGGTCATGCCGGATGCCGACATCAGCCTGGACGTGTCTGACCGGCCGATCGGCGGACTGGGGATTTTCCTTGTACGTAAGATCATGGATGCCGTCACGTACGAGCGTCGGGAAGGAAAGAATATACTTGTCATGCAGAAGAAGATATGAAGGGTGTGATGTGTTGGTTCGGAGGGCTCCTCGTGGCTCTCCTTGTCCTGGCGGGGTGCAGCCGTCATGCCGGGATCCGTTCCGAGGAGGACCTGGCCGGTGCCCGGATCGGTGTGCTGACCTCGCTGGCGCATCGCCAAACCCTCCGGGAGGTCTTCCCGGGGGCCACTTTCCTGAATTACGAAGAACTGCCCTCGATGTGCATGGCGCTGCGGGGGCGCAAGATCGATGCGCTGATCTGCCTGGAGCCGGGTTTGGACCGGATCCTGGCCAGTTTCCCCTCGTTTGTCGAGATTCCTTTCCGGGAAATCAAGGATTCGGTGGCGGTGGCTTTCCAGCTCTCCGAGACCGAGATGGCCGGACGCTTCAATGCTTTCCTGCAGAAAGCGCGGCAGGAAGGGGTTTTGGCAGAGATGGATGCCAACTGGTTCGGTCCGGATGCGCCGCGCACCTTCTACCATGCCCACGGGGGGGCCGGGATTCCTTTCCGCGTCGGTATCGAAGTGGGCCAGTCCGGCCTGACTGTCGTGGAAGATGGTGAAGAGGCCGGGTTCGAGCCGGAACTGATGCGCCGCTTCGCCGATTACCTGGAGCGCCCCGTCCATTTCGTCGAAATGACCGGGGCCGGGATGATTCCCGCACTGGTTTCCGGGCGCGTGGACGCCTTGGTGGACGCCATTACGCCCACGGCTGAGCGGCGCACGAGCGTACTCTTCTCGGAACCGTACTACCGGGGGCGCTTGCATCTTGTCACGTGCATCCCCGATTCCGAGCAGGCACGTCCGCACCTGACCCTTCGGGACAATCTCCATGAGACGCTGGTTGCGGATGGCCGTTACCTGCTGATCCTGAAAGGTCTTTGGTATACGCTCCTGATCATGCTCTGCTCGCTGGTTCTGGGCAGTATCCTGGGGGCCGCCCTCTGCTGGATGGAACTGTATGGCCCGCGGGCGCTCCGCAAATTCGCCCACGGCTACTGCGAGTTTATCGAGGGCGTTCCGATCGTGGTCTTGCTGCTCTTCATGTTCTATGTGGTCTTTGCCTATACAACCGTGGCGGCCGTGGTGGTGGCCATCATCACGTACTCGCTGCATTTCGCGGCCGGGGCCTGCGAGTGTTTCCACAGTGGCCTGGCGAGTGTGCCGCGCGGACAGTATGAGGCCGGCCGTGCCCTGGGCTTCGGCGAGTGGGGGATGCTCCGCCATGTGGTGCTGCCGCAGGCGGCGCACCAGATCCTGCTGATGTTCAAGGGAAAGAGCGTCGCCCTGATCGAGAACACCTCCATCGTCGGTTTCATCGCCATCCAGGACCTCACCAAGGTGACCGACATCATCCGCACGCAGACCTATAACTCGCTGATTCCGCTAGTGATTGTGGGCCTGCTCTACTTCTTGCTGGCCAAGCTCATTGGCTGGGGCGTCGACAAACTCGGAGACAAGCTGCTGAAGAAATGATGAAGAATTCCATCCTCAATATAGAGTCCCTGCACAAGCGCATCGGCGGTTTGAACGTCCTGAACGGGATCGACTGTGTGATCCACGAGGGGGAGATCATCTCCCTGATCGGCCCGTCCGGCTGCGGCAAGAGCACGCTCCTGCGCTGCCTGAACGGTCTGGAGCGGCCGGACTCGGGCCGTATCCTGCTGGAAGGGGAGGACATCTTCGCTTCGGAGAAGGACCTCCCGGCCGTGCGGAGCCGTATCGGGATGGTCTTCCAGGAACTCAACATTTTCCCGCATCTGGATGTCCTGGACAACGTGATGCTCGGTCCGCTCAAGATCCGCAAAATGGATCGGGCGGAAGCCGAGAAAAAGGCCGTCGAGCTCTTGCGCATGGTCGGTCTGGGCGAGAAGCTGCACACGATGCCCGCAAGCCTGTCGGGCGGGCAGAAACAACGTGTGGAGATTGCCCGTTGCCTGGCTATGGACCCGGAAGTGCTCCTCTTCGACGAGGCGACCTCCGCACTGGACCCGACAATGAAGTCGGAGGTGCTCAGCGTGATCCGCGAATTGGCCAAGCAAGGGCGTACCATGGTCCTGGTGACCCATGAGCTGAAGTTTGCGCGCGACATCAGCACCCGCGTGCTCTTCATGGACCACGGCCGTATCGTGGAGGAAGGCTCTCCCGAACAGATCTTCGACCATCCCGCCCAGGTCCTCACGCAGGTGTTCGTCCACAACCTGCGCAGCCTGGTGTTCAACATTGACACGCCGGATTATGACCTCTACAAGCTCAACGCGGAGATCGAATGGTTCTGCCAGCGAAACACGCTGGGACGCCGCTATGTCTCGCTGGAGCTGATTGTCGAGGAGATGCTCACCAAGATGATGCCTTTCTCCGGACCGATCCACATCTGCATCCACTGCAAGGAGATGTCCCGGGACGTGTCGATCGAGATGGAGCAGGAGAACTTCTCCGGACGGATCGTCGGGCGTGAGGGTACGGACGAGATCTCGCTCATGCTCCTCGACGGCCTCTGTACGTCCATCACCGAGGAGCAGCGCGGCAAGGCACGCGTGGTCCGGCTGGAGGTGAAATCGGAATGACAAAAGCGGGGAGCCTGTCACAGGGTCCCCGCATGTCGCATAGAATATTGTTTATTGTCAGTTTTTCGGCTTTCTGACCTTGCCGATACCCCGAACCTTGCTGTTGATTTCAGCCGAGCGGAGTCCTTCGGCGTTGATGTCGCCGGCACCGCTGATGGTCAGCTCCGCGGAATCTGCCTTGCCGGAGACGGTCGCGTCGCCGGCGCCGTTGAGGCTCACGACAAGCGTCTCGCAGTCGATCCCCCTGACGGTCGCATCGCCTGCCCCGTTGACGATGAGGGACGCCTTGGCAGCCTTGAGGCCGTCGATGTCGATGTCGCCTGCGCCGTTGACGATGAGGTCGATATCCTGACCGGTGATGCCCTGCGGGGCGCTGAAGTCGACGGCGCCGTTGAACTCAGCCTTCTCGAGGACCTGGCTGCTGAGCTTGACCTTCAGGTTCTTGAGGTTGCGGAAGGTGGCCCCGTCACTCTTGATGACCAGCAGGCCGTCCTCGTTCGTAACGGTGATGTGACTGAGGACATTGTCCGGTCCGGTGATGGACAGGAAGCAGTCACCCGGCGTGTAGGTCATGTCGACCGGCAGGTTGCACCTCAGGGCGGTGAATTCGCCGGTGACGTCGTTGCGGGTGATTGTGTTGCCGCTGGCTTCGATGCGCTCGCCGTTGCCGTCGCCGACGGTGACGTTGACGGAGCCGTTTGCTTTCAGTTGTTCCCTGAGTTCGTCGCTGAGTATGATGAAGCGGCAGGAGGGGAGGATGAGCAGCGCGATGGCCGCAGGAATCAGAAGTATCTTTTTCATGTCAATGTTTGATTAGTCGATGAATTCCTTGAGGTTGATGCCGAGCAGGGAGGCGCGGCTGCGGAAGAGCGGAAGTTCCTCTTCGATGAACTTGCGGCGTTCGGTCTCACGGATCACGTCGATGGCGTCGCCTGCGACGAAGAATCCGATGCCACGCTGGTTGAAGATGACCTTGCGGTCCGTGAGGAGCTCGTAGGAGCGGGCAACGGTGTTGGGATTGACGCCGATCGTGGCGCCCCATTCCCGTACCGAGGGGATCCGGCTCCCGGGCTTGAACTCCCCGGTCAGGATCCGGTCGCAGAGATTGTCCGCGATCTGGATGTAGATGGGTTTGTTGGTGTCGAATTCCATGTTTTGGTTATTGTTTGATGGTCCGCAGGCGGTACCAGATCCCGCCGAGCAGGAGCCCGAAGATGATGAGGTAGAAGATGCTGATGGTCCAGTTGGCGACGCTGACAGCCTTGTCCGCACTGTCGAAGAATGCGGCAAAGCGCTCTGCATCGATGTTGCTGGTGCCGAAGATGATTACGAGCAGGGTAGAGACCACGGTAGCCACGCCCATGATGCAGAGGATGGTCTTGCCGATCTTGCCCTTCTTGAAGCAGATGGCGCCGAGGGTGAAGACCAGGATGTTCTCGCACCAACTGAAGCAGATGAGGGCGGGGTAGTTGAAGGAGATCCCTTCTTCTTCAAAGGCATCGAGGAAACCTGTTATGAAATCCCGGTCGAAGAGGCGCCCGCCGTAAGAATGGGGGAAGACCAGGCCCATCAGGCCGTCGGAGACGAACAGCAGGACGAACAGGACCACCGGCAGGGCGATGCAGACTATCAGGACCATCGAGAGCCATTTCTCGAAGGTGGAGGCCGGGAGCATCAGGAAGTCCGAACCGGCCCGCTTCTCGGTCACGAATCCGTAGATCTTGGTGCCTGCGCCGAGGATGACGACGAACAGGACGATGTAGATTCCCATGAATTTCATCACGTCAGGAAGTTCGAGGATGCCGCTTCCGGTGATGAGGCTGAAGAGCTGGCCGACGATATAGAGGATGATGGGGATGAGACCCATGAGCAGCAGGCTGAGGCCGTAGTTGTTCTTGGCGCGGCGCAGGTCGTACAGGAAGTACTGGCCGAAACGCTTGATATCGAAAATGTTATTCATGGCTGAAGAGGTTTTTGACGAGTTCCTTGTGCTTGTGGACGGTATTGAAGAGGGCTTCGATGCTCACCTTGCTGTCGGCGCCTTCGGTATTGGGCAGTACTTGGATGAAGCCGCCGGGCAGTTGCTCGGAGTAGAGGCTCTCCGGGTGCAAGGTGGTGCCGTAGTCGAAGTAGAGTTTCGCGGCGATCTGCTCGAGCGAGGCGTTGAGCAGGACGTCCCTGCGGTCCAGGATGATGATCGGGTCGATGATGTTCTCCAGGTCGCGCACCTGGTGGGTGGAGATCACGATGGTGGAATCTTCGGCCGTGTACTTCATCAGGGCGGAGCGGAACTGGGCCTTGGACGGGATGTCCAGGCCGTTGGTCGGCTCGTCGAGGTAGAGGAAGCGTGCGCCGCAGGCAAGCGCGAAGGCGAGGTAGGTCTTCTTGAGCTGACCGGCTGACATCGCGTTCATCTTCTGCCCGGGCACGACTTCGAATTCCTTGAGGATGGTCTCGAATTTCTCCAGGGAGAAGCCCGGCCAGAACTTGCCCGTGGCCTTGGCCCAGCCGAGCGCCTTGTCGTTGATGGGAGCCACCTCGTCGGGGAGGTAGTACTGCTCCTGGAGCAGGGAAGGCTCCCGCTTGTAGGGATCGTGTCCGTCTGCGGAGATCGTGCCGGACTGGGTCTTCTTGAGACCGCAGAGGAGGGTGAGGAGCGTGGTCTTGCCGACACCGTTCTCTCCCAGCAGGCCGTAGATCCTGCCGGGCTCGAGGTTCATGGTGATGTTGCGCAGGACCTCTTTTGTGCCGTAGCTGAATGCGAGATTGTCGATTTGTATCATATCTTTTCAGTGTATTAGTTCAATAGTACACCGCAAAGGTACGACAATTTTTCAAACTTCCAAATCTTTTTTGATTTTTTTTTTTCGCCTGCCGGCGGAATCAGAGGATCGGCCGGTGGCGTGCCGCGCGTGCGGCGCTCTCGTGGCGGCGGATCCGGTCGCGGTCTGCGGCGGGGACGCAGGTGTCCAGGAAGCGCTCCCAGATGATCTGGACGGCGGTCGGGGAGGGGTGGACGAGGTCTTCGGCATAGAAGCGATAGTCGCGGAGCTCGTCCATCAGGATCTCGTACGCCGGGAAATAGGCGATGTTGGAAGGAGATTCCGGGTCAAGCCCGGAATGACTGGAAAGGGGGTCGGAATGACTGGAGAGGAGGACCTGCTGGACAGCTAGGTGAAGGGTTGCCTTTGACAGCGTGTTCTCATGCGCGTCGCTGCCGAGGTGGCGGATGGGGGAGACGGTGAAGAGGAATTGCTTCTCCGGGTGGGCCTCCACCATCGTACGCAGGTGCGCGGCGCACGCGTCCACGCTTAGGAGTTCGCGCGCGAACTCGCGCGCGGGACGCTTCAGGCAGTTGGCGACGACGGGGCGGCCGGGAAGTTCCTGCGCCCGCCAGACCCAGGCGGAGCCGAGGGTGACGATCACCTTGTTGCACGTCGCCCAAGCGGCGGCATCCGCCGCAAGGCGCCCGTTGGCCCCGGAGAGGAACTCCTCTGCCGTGGGCCGGGCGAAGCGCGTGTGGTGCGCGAAGCTGCACACGCGTCCTGCGCCCGCCCCCATCTCCACGCACTCGTCCGCGGTGAAGGGTTCGCCGCTGTCGAGCCGCGCCACGGCCGCGGCGACCGAGGCCGGGTTGTAGAGCGTCCCGAACGGATTGTCGAGCACATGGAAACCGGCGGCGGCAAGCCGCTGGCCCATGGCATCGGCAAAACAGCTCCCGATGACGCAGATATTGTCTTCAAGCGCGAATAAAAAAGGAATGTTTTCGCAGCGGATGTCGGTTGTCAGTTTCATTTATTTTGCAAATTTACTAATTTTGTACGTTATGAAACACCACATGATTCCCGCCCTGGCCGCGGTCCTGCTGCTGGCCCTCTCCTGCTCCTCCGACAAGACCCTTCATATCGTCACGACCGGCGATGTCCACGGATCGTGGTTCGACCAGCCGTACGTGGACGGCGGAGGGACGAAGACGAGCCTGATGAGCGTGAATGCATGGGTGGACAGCCTGCGCCGTGCCGTGGGGTCGAAGAACGTCCTGCTCCTGGATGCCGGCGACTGCCTGCAGGGGGACAATGCCGCGTACTACTACAATTATGTGGATACGACCGGGACCCATCTCTTCACAGAACTGGTCTCCTATATGAAATACGACGCCGTGACCGTGGGCAACCACGACATCGAGACCGGCCATCCCGTCTACGACAAAGTCGCGGCTGAGCTCGCCGCGCGCAAGATCCCGTTCCTGGGTGGCAATGCCATCCGCAACGACAACGGCGAACCCTATTTCCCCGTATACAAGATGTTCCGCCGCGGCGGGATGAAGGTAGCCGTGCTCGGCTTCACCAATCCCAACATGAAGGCCTGGCTGGCGGAGCCCGTCTGGAACGGCATGCAGTTCGTCTCCCTGATCCCCTGCGTGCAGGAGTGGGTGGACCGCGTCCGGGCCAAGGAGCGCCCCGACCTGGTCGTGGTGCTGGTGCATTCCGGCACCGGCGACGGCGACGGTTCCATGCTGGAGAGCCAGGGCCTCGACCTGCTGGACAGCCTGCAGGGCGTGGACGTGCTCGTGACCTCCCACGACCACCGTCCCTTCGTGAAGGAGAAGGACGGGACCTGGCTGATCAACGGCGGCGCCCGCGCCGGCAACGTCGGCCACGCCGTCGTGGCGGCGCAGAAGCGCGGCGGCAAGCTCTCCAAAGAGATCACCGGGGAGTATGTCCGGATGGACAAGTCCAAGGTGGACGCTGCGATGGAGGAGCATTTCCGTCCTGCGTTCGAGAAGGTCAGGGCCTTCACCCTCCAGCCGGTGGGCGAACTGGCGATGGCGCTGCGCACCCGCGACGCCTACACCGGGATGAGCGACTACATCAACCTGGTACACACCGTCCAGCTCAGCGTCCCCGAGGCGCAGATCTCCTTCGCCGCGCCGCTGACATATAACGGCACGGTCAAGGCCGGCGAGGTGATCTACAACGACATGTTCACCATCTATCCTTTCGAGAACCAGCTCTGTGTGGTGCGCCTCACGGGCCGGGAGATCAAGGATTACCTGGAATATTCGTACGACCACTGGATCCAGACCCCCGGCCGCCACGTCCTGAAGATCGTGGACACACCGGACGCCCGCACCGGGGCTCCGCGCTGGTCCTTCGTGGGCAGGAGCTATAACTTCGATTCGGCCGCCGGACTGGTCTATACCGTCGATGTGACCTGTCCCGCCGGCAGCCGGGTCCAGATCAAGTCCCTTGCGGACGGGTCGGCTTTCGACCCGCAGGCCTGGTACAACGTGGCTATGACCTCGTACCGCGCGAGCGGCGGCGGGGACATCATCCTCAAGGGGGCAGGCGTGCCTGAAGAAGAGGTCGACGCCCGTGTTGTGAACCGTTACCCGGAGATCCGGGAAATCATCTATCAATATTTTAAAAAGCACGGCACCGTAGATGCCGCGCTAGTCGGGGACCCCGCTGTGCTCGGCGAGTGGCACTTTGTGCCGGAGAAGCTCGCCGGACCGATGCTGGATGCAGATATGAAGCTTATCTTCGGATAGCCTTCAGACGCTGCTGAAGCGAGCCGTCCACGGCCATCTTCATCATCTTTCGGGTCTGCTCGAACTGTTTGAGCAGTTTGTTGACTTCTGCCACGGAAGTCCCGGAGCCTTTGGCGATCCGGTTGCGGCGTGACCCGTTCAGACACTCCGGATGCTCCTTCTCGTAGGGAGTCATCGACTGGATGATGGCTTCTGTCGGTTTGAAGGCGTCGTCGGGTATGTCCACATCCCTGAGCGCCTTGTCCATGCCCGGGAGCATCCCGGCCAGGTCCTTCATGCTGCCCATTTTCTGCACCTGCTGGAGCTGATTGTAGAAATCCGTAAGGGTGAACTGATTATGAGCGATTTTCTTTTTGAGGGCGCGGGCTTCCTTCTCGTCGTACTGCTCCTGGGCCTTTTCGACCAGGGACACGACATCGCCCATGCCGAGGATGCGGTCCGCCACGCGGGCCGGGTAGAAGATGTCGAGTGCCTCCATCTTCTCGCCGGAGCTGACGAACTTGATCGGCTTGCCGGTAACGGCCTTGATGGACAGGGCCGCACCGCCGCGGGTGTCGCCGTCCATCTTGGTGAGCACCACGCCATCGTAGTCGATGGCCTGGTTGAACGCCTTGGCGGACTCGACGGCGTCCTGTCCGGTCATGGCATCCACGACGAAGAGGGTCTCTGTCGGTACCACGGCCTTGTGCAGGGTGCTGATCTCTTCCATCAGTTCCTGGTCGACCGTCAGGCGGCCGGCCGTGTCCACGATGACGACGCTGTAGCCCTGCTGGCGGGCGTACTGGATGGCGTCTTTGGCAACCTTGACCGGATCCTTCTCCCCATCCTGGGAGTATACCTCCACGCCGACCTGTGCACCCAGCGTCTTGAGCTGGTCTATGGCGGCGGGACGGAAGGTGTCGCAGGCTGCCAGCAGGACCTTCATCCCGCGCTTGCTCTTGATGTGGAGGGCGAGCTTGCCGCTGAACGTCGTTTTGCCAGAACCGTTCAGACCGGCGACGAGGATCACGGCGGGAGAGCCCTTGACGTTGATCTCGGTGTGTTCGGAGCCCATGAAGTCAGCCAGTTCGTCGTGGACGATCTTGACCATCATCTGCTGCGGCCTGACGGCGGTCAGTACGTTGGCTCCCATCGCCTTGGTCTTGACCCGGTCGCAGAACTCCTTGGCGACCTTGTAGGATACGTCCGCATCCAGCAGGGCCCGGCGGATCTCCTTGAGGGTCTCCGCCACGTTGACTTCCGTGATCTTTCCTTCGCCCTTCAGGATCTTGAAGGAACGCTCCAGTCTATCCGATAGATTCTCAAACATGTCGTGTGAAATAGATATAACTTACAAAGATAAGCAAAATATGGTGAAATCCCTTTATTCCGAACACCGCGGGCTTCCGTTTCTGAAGCAGGGGGACCCGGTGACCGAGCGTGTCCGCGATTCCGTGCAGCGCTGGATGGAGCGCTTCGGACATTTGAGCCATTATTCGTCAATCGCTGAGATGTCGGAAGATATCGGTGTCTCCGAAGACCAGTTGAAACACTATGTGCATACGCATTATGGCAAGCGCTTGCTGGTTTGGCAGAAAGATCTGCGGATCGAGGAGGCCAAGGCCCTGCTGCTGGCCTATCCGCACTATTCCGTCTCCGTGATCGGGGAGATGGTCGGCATCCTGGACAAGTCCAATTTCAAGAAACAGTTCACCGAGACGGTCGGGATGTCTCCCCGGGCGTGGCGGGAACACCACGCAGCGTCCGGACCGAATCCCTGAGCAGCCGTACGGTGTTGACCAGGATGACGGCAGCCACGACGAGGCTGACGACGGGGTCGATGAAGTGGGCGCCGGTCAGGCTGATGGCGATGCCCGACAGGACGACGCCCAGCGAGAGCAGCGAGTCCGTGGCCATGTGCAGGAACGCCGCCCGGGTGTTGATGTCGCCGCGGTGGTGCATCAGCAGCCAGGCGCTCAGTCCGCTGACCAGGATGCCTGCGCCGGCGGTCCAGGAGATGGCGGCGCCGTTCACGGCAGCAGGCTCGGAGAACTTCCCGACGGCCTCGACGATGATGATGACGACGGCCACCAGCAGGATCAGGGCGTTGACCAGGGCGATCCCGGCGGAGATCCTGCGGAATTCCCCCGCGCCGGAGCCGCTCCTGCGCGCGAGACTGAAGCCGACGAGCGCGATGATGAGGGCGAATACGTCGATGAGTTTGTGGCCGGCGTCAGAAACGAGGCCGAGCGAGTGGCTGAGCCGGCCGACGACGACCTCCAGGATCACGAAACCCAGGTTGAGTGCGATGGCGATCCGGTAGGCACGGAGCAGTCGGGTGTTGTCTTGTGTTTGCATCTTTCTCAGAATGAGACCCGCAGGGAGATCTTGAATCCGTATTTTTCGTTCTTTTCCAGGCCTTCGGTGTAGCTGATCCGGCGGATGTAGTCCACCCGCAGCAGGTTGAAGATGTTTTCCAGTCCGACGGAGTATTCCATGTACGGGGTCTTGTCCAGCGTCCGCGTGTGGGCGGGGAAGGCATAGAGCCCTGCACCGCCGAGGGCGGGGTTGTTGCGGTCCGACAGGGAGCCGGTCAGTGCCCGGAAGGAGACGACTTCCCGCAGCCCGAGGGTGTTGATCAGGGGGATGCGGTTGAGGATCCAGCCCTTGAGGAAATAGGTGGCGGAGAAGCTGGCGTAGCGGTCGCTGACGAACTCCATCGGACGCATCAGGTTGAAGGCGTCGTCCTGCAGGAAGAAAGAGAGGTTGGCGTTGGGCGTGAAGAGCTTGGGCAGGGGGACCTGGTTCCAGACCATCCCGGCGTTGAGCGCGGCGTCGATGTGGCCGAAGGCGGAGAGCCAGAGGCGTTTCTGGGCGGAGAATTCCGTCCGGTTGTACCAGAAGCGGTTGTCGAAGCGCCCCACCGTGTGGGTCAGGCTGAAGACGGGGGCGTCCTTGGTCAGCAGCACGGGCGAATCCTTGCCGAGCCGGCTGGAGAACATCGCCTCACCCGGGGCGAAGCGGAGCCGGGTGCTCCAACTGAGGTCGTCGTAGCGCGGGACCGCTTCCAGACTGCCGTCGGCGCCTATGCGCTCATAGGCGAGCGTGCCGGTGGGCTCGACGCGGTCCAGGCGGATGCGCGTGTCGAAACTCAGGCGGGAGATCCACTCCCGTTCGTAACCGAGCTGGACGCGTCGCACGTACTGCAGCGGCAGCGGGTCCATCGTGCTCATCATAATGTGGTCCCGGTCCATCAGGGCGAAACTCTGTCCCGGGGCCTCGAGGTCATAGCTGAACTTCAGCGAAAGGTTGTTCCGGAGCGGCTCGTAGGGGTGGTAATCGCGGGGGACGAAGCTGTGGACCAGGGTCAGGTCTCCCTTGAACCGCCGGTCGCCGAAGCCGTAGGCAGCGTAGGCGCTCAGGAAATTGTGCTTGTTGAGGTTGGCCGTCGTCATGCCTCCGATGCGCAGGCGGAAGCCTTCGACCGGGTCATAGTGGGCGACGCTGGACAGGGGGCCGTAGTCCCAGCGGCTGGCGCTGCGGTCGCGCGAGGTGGGCATGAATTCCGTGGACACGGTCTCGATGGCGTCGATGACGTCGCTCAGGCGCGGCTCGCGCCGGATCTCGACCTTGAGGCTGTCCAGGACGCTCTCCTTGGATGTCAGCGGGCTGGTGCGGACGGCGTGCCAGTAGTCGTCCGGGCGCCACCAGTCCTTGTCATAGACGATCCTGTCCGGCTCCCGGGCGAGGGAGTCGGGCATCGCCGCGGCGGAGCTGAAGTCGTAGTCGTGGTGCGCCACGCTCCGCCGGGCATAGAGCTGCCGCATCCAGCGGAAGACGTAGAAGCGGGCGTAGATGTCCTTCTCCCGCGGAGCCCACCAGCCCTCCGGGGTCCGGGAGAAATCCTCCACGACGGAGAGTTCGCTGACGTAGTTGAGGTTGATGCGGGCCGGGATGCCGAGCGAGTACCGCTTGACGGCGTAAGAGCCGTCGTTGACGACGTACAGGTGTCCGGTGAAACCGTAGCTCCGGTTGTTGGCGGGAACGAAGGTAAGGTCTATGCATTCGGTCCCGTCCACGGACAGGGTGTCGGAGATGTAGTATTTGTAGAACGTCGTAGCAAGCGGGGAGGACAGCGGGCTGATGAAACGGTTCATCAGGATCGGGATGTTGTCGTCGCAGATGTCGAAATCGGCGAAGACGGCCTTGATGTTCTCTCCGGTGGCGCCCTTGTCCAGGAACTCGGCGAGTCCCATCAGGCGGCGTTTGCGTACCAGGGTGCGGGTCTTGCCGGCTTCGTAGTAGGTTTGCTCATCCTGCTCGAGCAGCGAGACGGGGAGCACGGGCGTGCGGCCGGCCTCGAGCGTGTCCACGTATTTCTCGAAGAACGGGAAACGCCGCCAGAAATGGCTGCTGTCGAAGTTGACGTGGAAGTCGTCCAGCGACAGGACGAGCTTGTCGTAGTCCTTGGAGCTGAACATGCCGGCATTGTGGATGTGGTTCTGCTCCTTGTGGGCGATGACGTTCTTCGCCAGCTCCACGGCCGGGTTGTCGCGGCGCCGGTATCGGCTCTCCCGCCCGCGCTTGGGCTTGACGACGGCGCTCTGGAGGCCGATGGCGTCGCTCCGGAGGGCGATGCGGAGACCCTCGGTGACGGCGCCGGGCGTGACGTTGACATTGTAGGTCTCATAGCCGAGCATCTGGAAACTGAGCGCGGCGTAGTCCCGGTGGTTCTCGATGGTGAAGGCGCCGTCCGAGTCAGTCATCGTGCCGATGCGCGTGCCCACGAAGATGACGGAGACATAGGGGAGCGGCTCGCCGGTCTGCGCATCCGTGACCACGCCGCTGACGCGGGTCGGGGCAGCGGCACAGAGTGCGGAAAGGAACAGGCACAGGAACGGCAGACAGGCTCTCTTTATCATCGCGACAAAGATACGCAAAATTATTTCTCCGTGTGCAAGGATCGCATGGCATTGAGGACGGCGAGCACGGTCACGCCCACGTCGGCGAAGACGGCCATCCAGAGGGTCGCGAGCCCGAAGGCGGCGAGCACGAGCACGGCCAGCTTGATGACGATCGCCAGCCAGAGGTTCTCCCTGGCGATGCGCAGGGTCCGGCGCGCGATGCGGACGGCCAGCGCCACCTTGGACGGCTTGTCGTCCATCAGGACCACGTCGGCCGCTTCTATCGCGGCGTCTGAGCCGAGCGCTCCCATGGCGATGCCGAGGTCCGCGCGGGCCAGCACCGGGGCGTCGTTGATGCCGTCCCCGACGAAGGCGAGCGGGCCTTCGGACAGCAGCCGCTCCACGCAGGCGACCTTGTCGGCGGGGAGCAGGCCGGCGTGGAACTCGTTCACGCCCAGGGTCTGCGCGACCGTGGCGGCAATGGTTTCCTGGTCTCCGGTCAGCATGACCGTCTTGCGGATGCCGGCCCGCCGCAAGCCGCTGACCGCCGCAGCCGCGTCTTCCTTGATGCGGTCGGAGATGACGATATGGCCGGCGTAGCTGCCTTCCACGGCCACGTGGATAATCGTGCCCTCGTGGTGGCAGGGGCGCCAGGCGGCACCGACTTGCTCCATCAGTCTGCTGTTGCCCACGGCGACGCTCCGGCCGTTCACGGTGGCGGTGAGTCCGAGTCCGGCGTATTCCCGGATGGCTTCGATGCGGCAGTCATCCTGCTCTTCGGGATAGGCGCGCCGGAGCGCCGCGGCCACGGGATGCGTGGAGTGGCGCTCCACATGTGCGGCCAGGTGCAGCAGCTCGCGCTCATCCAGCTCCTCAGGATGGACGGCCGTGACTTCGAAGACGCCCTCGGTCAGCGTGCCCGTCTTGTCGAAGACGACGGTCTGCACGCGGGAGAGGGTGTCCAGGTGGGCGGCGCCCTTGACGAGGATGCCGCGGCGGGAGGCCCCGCCGATGCCGCCGAAGAACGTGAGCGGCACGGAGATGACCAGGGCGCAGGGGCAGGACACCACCAGGAACATCAGGGCCCGGTAGATCCAGGTGGCCCATGCGCCCGTGAACAGGGGCGGGATGAGGGCGAGCAGCACGGCGAGCGCGACCACGACCGGGGTGTAGATCCGTGCGAAGCGCGTGATGAAGCGCTCGCTGCGCGATTTTTGCTCCGCGGCGTGCTCGACGAGCTCCAGGATGCGCGAGGCCGTGGAATCGCCGAAAGGACGGGTCGTGCGGATGCGCAGCACGCCGCTGCCGTTGATGCAGCCGGACAGGATCTCGTCGCCCGGCGCGACGTCGCGCGGCAGGCTCTCGCCGGTCAGCGCGGCCGTGTCCAGCGATGAGTTACCGGACAGGACGACACCATCCGTGGGGACCTTCTCGCCGGGGCGGACCAGCAGGGTCTCACCGACGGTGACCTCTTGCGGCGGGACGGTCTGCAGGACGCCGTCCCGCTCCACGTGCGCCGTGTCCGGCCGGATGTCCAGCAGGTGGGCGACGGAGCGGCGCGAGCGGCCTTCCGCGATCCCCTCGAAGAGTTCTCCCACCTGGAAGAACAGCATCACGAAGACCGCTTCCGGGAACTGCGACGCCGCGTCCGGCAGGAAACCGATCGCGAGCGCGCCGAGCGTCGCCACGCTCATCAGGAAATTCTCGTCCAGCGCCTCGCCGTGCGCGAGCGCTTCGGCGGCTTCCCGCAGGGTGTCCCAGCCGACGATGAGGTAGGGGACCAGATAGAGCAGGAGATACTGCCAGGTGGTCCAGTCCGTATGTTTTTCTATGAATATGGCGACAGCCAGGAGCAGGGTCGCCGCTGCGATCCGGATGAGGCGCCCGCGGGGGCTTTCTTCCTCTTCGTGATGGTGTTCGTGTGCCATGGTGTTCCTTTTTTACGGCACAAAGATATCCCGGCCGGTGCGCAACCCGGTTGCAAATGCATCCCGGGAGCTAGGGCCAGGGGAACATCTTCTTGTAATAGGGCCGGAACGGGTCCTCCACCGTCACGCTGGCGTAGAATTCCGGACAGACGGCGAACCAGCCCAGGACGTGTTCGCCGCGGATGTTGGTCGGTGTGTTGGCCGGTTGGGGTGAGAAAATGGGGATGGAGGTGGTGTTCAGGGTCTGCGCGAGCAGGTAGTCGTAGTAGCCTTTCTCCAAGCTGCGGGCCCGGAGCGTGATCACGTCGCCGGTCTCGAGGTACTTGAACGCTTCGCCGTAGCGCTTGCGGAGGACCTCGCTCTGGACGAGCGTCGTGATGGGGAAGCCCTTCACCTCCTTGTCGTTGAAGTACTTGTCATCCATGAACTCCGTGAGTTCGAAGGGGTAGTAGTTGCCGTTGACGCCCAGGGTGATGTGGTAATAGCTGGCGATGGCGTCGTCCTTGCCCCAGATGGCGAGGGTCCAGAGGCTGTCCAGCCCCATGGACTTGTTGCCGGCATAGGCGTAGTCGATCCCGTCGAGCCGGAACCCTTTCGCAGGCATGCTGGCCTCGGCCTCGTAGCTCCGGCCTTCCGGCAGCTCGATCCGGAGACGGTACTCCGTGCCAGGCTCGCAGTGATAGCCCTTCGGGGCCAGGTAGACGCCGGGCTCGGATTCGTCGAAGAGCTGGTCGTTGACGCTGACCCGGGCACCCCGGACCCGCGGCGGCTCCTCGTCGACGAAGTAGGAGACAGTCCGCGAGAGGTTCACGGCCTGTTCCTGGTCGGGATTGTCCGTGAGGATGGCGTCCACGACCAGGTAGTCATGGTAGTCGGAGACGGACTGGAGGTCGACTTTCTCCGTGCAGGCGGCCAGCAGCAGGACGGCTGTGAATATCTTCAGGAATCGTCTCATCGCTAGAACCGGATATTGTAAGACAGGGACGGGATGGCCGTGAACAGGTAGACCTTGTAGGACTGGAACTTGGCGCTCTCCTCGTCATAGCTGAAGGCGATGGACCAGGCGTTGTGCCGCGCGTAGACATTATAGACGGAGAGGTTCCACTCGCCGCTCCAGCGTTTCTGCCGGACGCGGCCCTTGGTCCGCCAGGTCAGGGACAGGTCTCCCCGGTGGTAATCCGGCAGCCGGTCCTCGTTGCGCGAGGCGTACACCGGGACCCAGCGGCCGCGGTACTGGTAGCGGCCGACGGGGTAGGTCGTCGGCGCCCCGCTGTAGAAGACCCATTCCGCGGAGGCGGAGAGCTGCTTGCTGATGTCGTAGGTGAGCACGAAGTTGACCGCGTGCTCATGGTTGAGCGGGGAAGGGTAGGGCTTGCCGCCGTTAATCTCCGGGATGTCGTACCAGGAGCGGGACCAGGTGTAGGCCAGCCAGCCGCTCCAGCGGGAGAAGTCATACTTGAGCATCAGCTCCGTGCCGTAGGCGTATGCGGTGCCGAAGCGGAGCAGGCCTTCGCGGTTGGGGTTGTCGAGCACGAGCCCCGGATTGTCGATGAAGTCCATCGCATTGCGGCTGTGCTTGTAGAAGCCCTCCAGCGAGAGCTCCAGGCCTTGGTCGAAGAAGAGGGCGTTGGCCCCGAACGAGAACTGGTCGCAGACCTGCGGCTCCACGTTGGGTGAGGACGTGAACCAGGTGTCCACCGGGCTGCCGCTGATGCTGATGCGGGCCTGCTGCAGGAACTGGTTGGTGCGGGACCAGGCTCCCTTGAGGGAGAAGTCGGGGTGGATCGACCAGGAGGCGGAGATTCGCGGCTCCAGGGCCTTCCAGCTGCGGATCCTGTCGCCTCTGCGGTACTGGATGACTTCGGTCAGTGCGTGCGAATCGGGGTCGAAATAGCGCTGCTCCGTGGGGCCGAGCGTATTGAACGTGGACAGGCGAAGGCCGTATCGGACGGTCAGCCGGTCGATCTTCTGTTCGTTCTGCAGGTAGAAGACCGGCTGGTAGGCGTACATCTTGGGGTGGTGGAGTTCGTTGACCACCGTAGCTTCTGCCCTGGGGACGAGGTCCCCGGGCATGATGGTGTAGCGGGCGAGCTGGATGCCGGCGCGCACGGTGTTCGTGCTGTTGGGGTACCAGGTCCAGCCGGCCTTAAGCCCGTGCTCCTGGATTCCCTGCAGGTAGTCGAAGGCGGCGGCGTCCATGTTGGCGCCGATCGAGTTGTTGAACAGGGAGTGGTAGAGGGTCACGTCCGAGGTGAGCTTCGGGGAGTAGACATGGTTCCAGCGCAGGGACTGGGTATGGTTGGCGTTACCGAACTCGACGTCCCCGAGGTCGAAGTCCGCCATGCTGAAGCCGAAGATGTCCCGGCCGCTGAAGGCGCTCAGGTAGACCCGGTCCTTCTCGCCGGCGGTCCAACTGAGCTTGGCGTTGAGGTCGTAGAAGAACATCTTCGTGTTCTCGGGGATGTTGTCCCCCAGCAGGGGGAAGAAGAGGTCGACATAGGTCCTGCGGCCGGCGAGCATGAAGGAGAGCTTGCCCGGCACGATGGGCCCTTCGACGAAGAGCTTGGAGGTGATCAGGCCGATGGAGGCGTTGCCGCCGAAGCTGTTCTTGTTGCCGTCCTTGGTGGAGATGTCCAGCACCGAGGCGACGCGCCCGCCGTACTGGGCGGGGAAGTCTCCCTTGTAGAGGTCCGCGCCGCGGATGGCGTCGCCGTTGAACATGGACAGGAAGCCCAGGAAATGGCCGCTGTTGTAGATCGGGGCGCCATCCATCAGGATGAGGTTCTGGTCCACCCCGCCGCCGCGCACGCTGAAGCCGGTGGCCCCTTCGCTGGGGGTCTGCACGCCGGGCATCATCTGGATGACGCGGATGATGTCGGCCTCGCCCATGAGCGTGGGCATCTTCTGGATCAGCGAGGCGTCCACCCGCTCCATGCCCATCTGGGGGAGGACGAGTTCGCTGCGCTTGGAACGGGACTGGATGGTGGCCGCGTCCAGTTCTTCGCGGTCGGGCTCCATGTGGAAGTCCTGCTTGGTGGCGCGGGACAGTTCGACTTCGAGTACGGCGTCCTTGTAGCCGAAATAGGAGCAGGTGACGGTGTGTTTCCCGGCAGGGATGCTCAGGGAGTAGAAGCCGATCTGGTCCGCCACGGCCGCTGTCTTGCGGTCCTCGAGGTAGACGACTGCCTGGACGAGCGGCTCGCCGCTGTCAGCGTCAAGCACGTAGCCGGACAGCACGCTCCTGCGCACCTGGGCACCCGCCGCACTTGCCCAAAGCAGCAGGAACAGGGTCGTCAGGATTGTCAGGATCTGTCTCATAGTGCCGAATCAACTCTGCCAGCAGCGGGCTTTCGCCTGCCAGGATGGTTCTTGGATTACATCCCACAAAGATACGCATTATTTTGCTTCCCCGTCACAAATCCCCACCCCGCACCCTTCCAGCGCATCCCTCTTTCCTTCCACCCACTCTTTTCCCCTCACCCTCTTATAAACCATCCTCTCAGTCCTCTGACTCCTCTTACTCCTCTTACCTTGCCTCTTTTTCCCATTTCCTATCTTCCTATCTTCCTATCTTCCTATCTTCCTATCTTCCTGTCTTCCTGTCTTCCTGTCTTCCTTCTCCTTCTCCTTCTCCTTCTCCTTCTCCTTCTCCTTCTCCTTCTTTTGTCCTATCCTCCTCAGCCTCGCGGGGTGGACCTGGTCCACTTTTAAGTGGTGTACCAGGTCCACCAATCTTGCCCCAGAATACCCCCTAAGCCATAATGACTGTACCTGGTCCACCCCATAGAATCGGACCAGGTCCACCGGCACGACAGCATGGGATCAGCCCAGTCAGCAGGTTCGACAGTAAGGAATTGGCCCCGATCCACTGACGCGACAGTGGAGTACATAGCTGCGCCCATGTGAAATCAAAAGCATTTTGTGTATTTTTGCCGGAAAGACTGGATATGGGCAAGACCTATCATACAAAGAACGCTTTCAAACGGGAAATAGAACGTATTTCGGAACGTCGCAAAGAGATTGCTCGCAGGCAGGGCGTTGCGTATTCAGATGTGGCATTGTCCAGCCTCAATCTCTATTATCAAGGTCTGAGGCGGGTTCGGGCGGACATGGTCCGTCATCCGGGCGGATCCGGGGCGAAGGGCTTGAGGCAGGATTATTCCGGAAAGGGTAAGGTTTCCGACACCCGGGACCGTTTCGGCCTGTCGGAAGAACAGAGTTCCCGCCTCCGAAAGGAGCGCCGGGCCGCCGTCCATGCTGCCCGCGCCCGTTTTAAAAAGGATTTGGAGAGAATCCTGTCCGACCTGGAATCCGAATAATCATTGAGAGCTTTCTTTTACGGTGCCCGTTTGAGGGCGGCGGCAACTTCCTTGCGTTCCATGCTGAGTACCCGGGCCAGTTGTGGCACGGTGGTCCGGGTAGTCCGGAACAGATAGGGGAGCAACCGCAGTTTCTTCTCCAACGGAATTCCGGAGAGGTCTGAACTGAACCAGCGCCGGCAGGTCTCGTTGGCAAGTTTGTGGTATTCGCTGTCCGGGACCATCTGCCTGGGCGAATCGATGAGACGGTTTTTCAGTTCGGCCGCATTCACGCCGCCGACGGTCTTGAGGAAATAGGACTGGTCCCGCTCGAATGCCTGTTCCAGATAGTGGTGGTCGCAGAAACTCGCCGGAACCAGCTGGCCGGACGGGTCGATCAGCCAGGGGACATCTTTCAGTTTATCCGAAGTATGGAGCAAAGCCCGGGTCTCCCGCCGGCTGAGCGATGAGACACGCCGGCAGTCCTTGCCGGGAGATTCCATTCCGAACATGGCCCTGTACCCGGACCAGCGGTATTCATTGACATTGCATCCGTTGTCCAGGGCATTGCGCGGAATATAGGCGAGGGCGTTGCGGACATACCAGTCACTGTCCAGGTACCGGGCCTGCGAATCGATTCCCTTCAGGATACCTTTTTCTCCATATCTGCGACTGAACCACATGGAGAAAATCTTCTTCAATTCGATCCCATATTCATCGGCATCTTTTTGACTCTCAGCCAGAATGGCCACATGGCAATGGTTGGAGACCACGGCATAGATGATGACGATGACATTCTTCCGCCAGGCAGCTACGCACAGGATCTTGACCATCGCATCATAGTCGTCGTCATCCCGGCACAAAACGGCGGACTCGAGTCCTTCCAGGCTGACATGGAAAGGATAAACCTGCCGGACGGTTCCGTCCGGCAGTTCGTGCAGTACAACCCGGCGCATGGTCAGCTCCTGGTCTTGGAAGGATTGATATTCGGCGCGAAAGTATAGACCTTGCCGCCTCTTTTTTCGAACATCTCCCGGGTTTCGCGCAGTGATCTGGCCATCATCGCGGAAGCTTTGTCAAGATACTTGATCATCTCTTCCCGGTTCACGCTGACGGCGAGATCCGCTATGGCCAGGGCGCGGATGATGCCGAGAATGTCCTGCTCGTTCCCGCCCCAGAGGGTGGTCGTCATGGCGAGTGTGACGCCGGAGATGATGTCCGGGATTTGATTGGGATGCCGCGAGGGCTTGAAATCCGTGTTGAAACGGATGTCGGTGTCTCCATACTGGAGGATTTCAAGGATTTTTCTCATAATCTGAACGTTTCGGTTTCAGTACAAAGATAAACAGAAGGAAAGGTATTCCGATAGGCTAGGTTAGTTTTTTGAAAGAAAAAGCTCAAGTCCTGGACCAGGTCGGATTAGAGAGGGTGGACCAGGTCCACCGGATGTGCCCCAGAAGGCCCGGCGAGGCAGAAATGGTGTACCAGGTACACCCCCTGAAGGTGGACCAGGTCCACTTCGGGCTTAGGGGAGCAGCACCGGGAGAATGGCAAAAAAAGGCATAAGAGGAACAGTGGACCAGGCCAAGTTGGGGCCAGGAAAAAGTTAGTCAGGGTGGTTGGCGGGAAATGGCATAGGAATAGGAGAAGTAGTGGACCAGGTCGGATTAGAGCGGGTGGACCAGGTCCGGCGGATGTGCCTCAGAAGGCCATGAGAGGCAGAAATGGTGTACCAGGTACACCCCCTGAAGGTGGACCAGGTCCAGTTGGGGTGGGGAAGAGGCGGTTCAGAGGGAAAGGCAGAAGCAGAAGTAGAGGTAGAGGTAGAGGTAGAGGTAGAGGCAGAGGCAGAGAAGGGTAATGTCAGAGGAAGGATGCCGGGAATCCGAGCGGAGAAGGACGGAGCCGGGCAGGGAAGGGAGGGGTGGATTCTCGCGGAAAACCAGTATCTTTGTTCTCATGATGAACCGATTCTTCCGCTTCCTGCCGCTCCTGCTGGCGGCGCTCCTGCTGGCTTCCGCCCGGCCGGCGTCCGCCCAGACCACCTTCACCCTGCATCTCTCTTCGGACGGGGAGGCCACGCTCACCGCCTTCCTGCCCGAGCACCCGGACGGACGCGCCATCCTGGCTTTCCCGGGCGGCGGTTACCGCCAGACCAGCATCGGCAACAATGCCCAGTGGGCCCCGCTCTACAACAGTCTGGGAATCAGCTATTTCATTCTGAAATACCGGATGCCGGAGGGCCATCCGGAGACGACGCTCGGGGACGCCGAAGCCGCTATGCGCCTGATCCGGGAGAACGCTTCCCGCTGGCACGTGAACCCGACGCGGATCGGCGTGATGGGCACGTCGGCCGGCGGGCATCTTGCCACGATGATGGCCACCTGCGCGCCGGAGCCGCTGCGGCCGGCATTCCAGATCCTCTTCTATCCGGTGATTACCTTCGGGGAAGGATGCCACAAGGGCTCCCGGGACAATTTCCTGGGAGAGAAGGCCTCCGATCCGGAGATGCTCAAACGCTATTCTTCGGAAAAGCAGGTCTGCGAAACCACCCCGCCGGCCATCATCTTCGCCAACAGCGACGACCGCGGCGTCCCGCCCGAGTTCAATGCGGCGGCCTACTACATTGCGATGACCAAGCAAGGCTGCAGCGCCTCCCTGCACATCTATCCCGAAGGCGGACACGGCTGGACCTTTGCGTCCGCCTACCGCTATCACGACCAGGCCGTGGAAGAACTCACAGCCTGGCTGCAGGCGCTCAAATTCTGACTACGGGCTGAATCAACTCCGGGCGTCGAGGACTTCGGCGATGTCGCGGACGGGGCGGTCGGCGGTGCGGACGAAGGTGGCGAGACAGAGCGGACAACCGGTCACGATCTCGGCCGGGTCCGCGACCGTCAGGTTCTCCAACGCATTGCGGGTCATGGCCTTGCGCTGCTCGAAACCGAGCGAAAGGCTGCCGAGTGACCCGCCGCAGCAGATGCTCTCGGCGTGATGCCGGCCCGCCTCGACGAGCTCGCCGGCGGCGGCAAGCGCCGCGCGCGGCTCGTCATAGATGCCGCAGCCGCGCCCCAGCTCGCACGGGTCGTGCCAGACCAGTTTGAGCCCGTCCTCGTGCTGCACTTTCAGCTGCCCGGAAGCAATCAGTTCCTGGAAGAAGACGCTGTGGTGCACCACCCGGATGTCGTCCAGCGGATACTCCTCCTTGAAAACCTTGAAGCAAATCGGGCAGGAGAGCAGCAGGGTATCGCAGCCGCTGGCCCGGATGATCTCCAGGTTCTTGGCGATCAGTTCGCGGGCCTGCTCCGTGCGTCCGGCCATCATCAGCGGCCGGCCGCAACATAGCCCGCCGTCGGGATCCATCATCTGCCAGCGCACACCGGCCTTGTCCAGCAGGGAAGTGGTGGCGCGGCGGATTGAGGGCGTCAGCTGGGTCATGCACCCGGCGAAGAACAAGACACCGCCGGACTCCCCGCCGGCGCCGCGCGCCACGGCGGTGGCCATGGGCCGGACGTTGATGTCGGCGAATGTCGGCGAAAGCGCATATTTGCGCCTTTCGCGCTGGGCGACACGCAGTTCCGGCCCCTGCACGCCCACCTGGCAGACGGCCGTGCACTTGCCGCAGAGCAGGCATTTGTCGGAGATTTCCTCAATGCGCCGTTCGTTGCCGCGCCGCAGACTGCGGTTGAGGTAGACCGTCGCATCCTTGCAGTTGACCTTCTGCACGCTCATCGGGCAGGCGTCGATGCATACGCCGCAGGCCGGGCAGGAATAGACCTCGAGCAGGGCGAATCCCTTGCGCGAATGGCGGATGCGGATGCCGGCGTTGCGCATCGGGATCAGCAGCATTTCCGCAGGGATGTGCATGTAGCGGGTGAAGGGCAGCACGCACATGAAGACGCACAGGGCGATCGAGTACGCCCACCAGGTGGGCAGGGCGTTGAGGTCGTTGCCGAGGAATTGCCGGAAGACCCAGTTGGCGGGAATCGTCAGGAAACTGCCGCCGCTGATGTGGGCGGTGAAACTCTCCGCCAGCAGGCGCAGCGGGAAGATGGCCCAGAGCGAATAGAGCCCGACCCGGTCGAGCAGGCTCAGGCGCGTGGTGCGCCGCATCCCGACGATGCGCGAGGCGAAACGCTTGATGACGGCGAGGACGATGCCGCTCAGGATCATCAGCAGGAAGAAATCCATGAGGAACATGAGCAGCGACCCCTGCAGGGTCTCCTCGGTCTCCGCCACGAAGAAATTGAAGAAGATCGGATAGTAGAAGAAGCGGATCCGGTGCGGCACGAAGAGCATGACCTCCAGGTGTCCCAGCAGGATGATCATGAACCAGCCGAAGGCGATGCTGGAGTGCATGTAGCCCAGGACCTTGTTGCGCTTCCATAACTTGACGTGGATCAGGCAGTTGAGGAAGATGTCCCGGATATTCATCCAGATGTATTTCGGGGTGATGAGCGAGACCAGGAAGCGCTTGCGGTCCTCCTTGGGCAGCTGGAGGAATACCCGGACCATCGCGACCAGGCAGTAGCCCAGCACGAAGATCATCCCGACGAGGAAGGGGATGACGAAGGGGTGGAATGCGTCAGCGAAACGTTCTCTCATCGTACGACCTCCCCCTTGCGGTCCAGGCGGCAGAGCGTCAGGATAAGCTGCCGCGTGTTGATCCCGCGCGGACAGACCATCGTGCATTTGCCGCAAAGCATACAATGGGACAGCATCCTGTCCACCTCTTCATCCCGTCCGCGCTGCAGGCCGAGCAGGACCTTGCGCACGCTCATCCCGGACCAGGGCGACGCCGTGCACGTGGCGCTGCAGCTGCCGCAGCCGATGCACGTGAGCGCATCGGGTACCAGCTTCACGAGCCGGTCGTAGCGGGCGTGGTCCACCGTGTCGAGGTTGACGGCCGAACTGGGGGAGAGACTGTATCCGAAATCCATGCTAGTCGCGTTTGCTGAAATACTGATGGATGGCCAGGGCGGCGCTGCGCGCCTCGGCGAGGGTCTCGGGCACCGTCTTGGGGCTGGTGCAGGAGCCGGCGAAGTAGACGCCCGGCCGCGAGGACTCCGTGACGGAGAAGACATTGTCGCGGCTCTTCAGGAAGCCGTCGTCGTCGACGGCCACGCCCAGTTCGCGGGCATAGTGCTGGGCATCGGGGTTGCACACGATGCCGGCCATCAGCACCAGCAGGTCCAGCGTGACCTTTACCGGCTTGCCGCTGAGCGTATCCTCGGCCTTGACGACCACGCGGCCGTCGATGGCTTCGCCCACCTCCGACACGCGGCCGCGGATGAAATGGATGCCGTAGTCGCGCTGGGCCATGATATAGAAATCCTCGTATTTCTTGCCGAACAGGCGCAGGTCCATGTAGAAACAATAGACCTCCGCGTCGGGGAATTCTTCCTTGATCTCGATGGCCTCCTTGATGGCGGTGATGCAGCAGACCTTGGAACACTGGGCGTTGCCGGCCTTGACGTCGCGCGAACCCACGCAATGCACGAATCCCACGGCCTTGGGGTGACCGACCCGCGGGTCGTGGCGGGTGTTGAACCAGGCCTCGAGGTCGCGGTTGGTAATCACGCGGTCGTAGATGCCATAGCCATATTCTTCCTTCCGGGAGGCGTCGAAGAGATGGAATCCCGTGGCGAAGAGCACGGCGTCGCAGAGCAGGGTCTCGCCGTTGCTCAGGATCAGGCTGTAGCCGTCCTTGAGGCGGCCCATGCTGGCGATCTCAGTATCCAGCATGGTCTTGATCCCGCGGGTCTGGGCCTCGAGCGACTGCACGAGGTCCGCGGCCGGGCTCATGTCCGGGAAGAGGCGGTTCCACTCGGCCACGTGGCCGCCCACGACGGGGGCTTTCTCGATCAGCACGGGTTTGTAGCCCAGTGCGCAGAGCTGTCTGGCGGCCTCCAGGCCGGCGATGCCGGCGCCGATGATGGCGATGACGGGTTGTCGGTTGACCATAGTCTAACAGCATTTGAGGGACGTGGGGAGTCCCGGTGTCTTGATTTTCTTCTCGTCCATCCCCAGGTACTTGCGGGCCGGGTCATAGGCGATGCCGATCTTGTCGAGCAGCGGTTCGATGGCCACCTGGTGGACCTGCAGGCCGAGGTCCCAGGGGTCTACGCCCAGCACCAGCCCGGCCAGTTCCTCGTAGGTCAGCGCCGGGATGCCGTAGCCGTCCCGCCCGTAGGTCTTGCCGCTCATCTCGGAGATCACGTACTGCCAGCGGTCCAGGAAATACGGACAGCCCGGACAATTGGTGATGATCATGTCGGGATGGAAGGGCTCCATGGACTCGAACTTCTTGTGGGTATTGGACAGGGAATAGCCGCGGTTGGCCTTGACGTGGTACTGGCGGAAGCCGTACCCGCAGCAGTGGCGCCGCTCCGGATAATCGATCACCTGTCCGCCCCAGGCCTCGGCCATGCCGCTGAGCACGCAGGGGTACTCGGCGCCGCCGACTCCCTTGTGGGGGAACATCTTCGAATAGTGGCAGCCGATGTGCTCGACGATGCGCAGGGGCTCGCCGGTGGCGCGCGCGACCAGCTGGTAGCGCGCCCGCTCGGCGATCTCGCCCCGGAACTTGTACACCAGGTCGCTGGCGTGGGCGATGTACTTGGGCTTGTTGAACTCGCGGCGGCAGGCCTTCCAGAGGTCTTCGCGGATCTTCGCCTCCAACTCCGGGAACTCCCGCCAGGTCTCCAGGATCTCGTTGTAGTTGCCGAAGGAGGTGATGCAGGAGGTCACGAGGTTGTCGTAGCCGGCCTCGGTCATCAGGGCGAACTGACGGGCGACGATGGTCATGGCCGTCTCCTGCGGGAGGGTGTCGCAGTGGTAGGCGATGCCGCCGCAGGTGGTGTGGTGCTCGGTCTCATAGATGTCGTGCCCGAGCATGTCGCGGCAGATGACCAGGAAATATTTCTCGCTGGCCGGGAAGAAATTCTGCCGGATGCAGCTCCGGACATAGAACCAGTGGTCGTCGGGAATCTCTTTCTGGTAGTCCGACCAGATCTTTTGCTTGCCTTGGTAGATCATTCGTTGTTGAGGTGTCCGGGTGAGTTGTGCTCGAAGGTGTATCGGGTGTATTCGTCGAAGTCCATCCCCATCTCCCCGGCCTTGCGGCGGGACGCGGCCTCGACGGAGGCGATCCGCTCGGAGCCGCCCGTGACGTCGAAGATGGCCTGGAGTTCATCCAGGTCTTCCTGGGGGATGCGGCGCAAGGCGCCCGGCCCCTTGCCCTGGTAGTTGGCGCCCAGGCGGCCGTAGACATCCTCCTTGTTCTCGATGACCCAGCGGGAGATGGGACCCGCCTCCGGGTGGTCGTCGGGATCGAAGGTGCTTGGGTGCACGCAGTAGCCGGTGCGGAGGATGTTGCCGGTGAGGATCTTGGTCAGCGGCCAGAGCTGGCGGCCCTTCTCCGAACAGGTGAAGTAGCCGAGTTTGGCGGAGAGGTTGCGCAGGGCCATGATGACCAGGCCTGCGCCGTTCTTGCGCGGACAGCGCGTGACGCAGGACATGCACTCGCCGCAGTACCAGATGGTGTCGCTCTTCAGGAGCGCTTCGATCTCGCCGTCGTCCTTGCGCTGTACGGTGTCCAGGATCTTGCGGGGATCGTATTTATAGAACTCCGCGGCGGGGCAGATGGCCGTGCAGGTCCCGCAGTTGATGCAGGTCTTGAGGCCTTCTTTGAATCTGTAGTCTTGGCTAAGTTCGTCGTAAAGTTTTCCCATGCCAGGCTTGCCTAGAAGAATTTGACGATTTCGTCCAGTGCTTTGTGTTTGGGTTGGTTGGGCTCGGCGGCGCGGTAGCCCAGGGCGATGACGGCCATCACTTCTTCGTTGTCCGGGATGGCGAAGAGGGTGCGGAGCCTGTCGCTCTCGCGGAAGCCCATGATCAGGGTGTCGAATCCCATCTCGCGGGCCTTGAGGACCAGGTAGGCGTTGCTCAGGCCGTTGTCGTAGGCGCCCCAGCCGTCACCGATCTCGTTGACGGCTGCTCCGCGGCCGAAGCCGGACTGGCCCTTGACGAAGGTGGAGACGATGATTACGGGCGCGCCGGCAACATTCTGGGCGTTGCGGTCGCCGGTGCATGCCCGGGCGGCTGCCACCTTGTCCGGTGTGATGGCGACGTAGTAGCGGCTGGTCTGGGTGTTGGCCCAGGACGGAGCCTGCTGCGTGGCGGCGAGCAGGGTGCGCACTTCCTCCTCGGAAATGGTCTTGGAGGCGTCATAGCTGCGGATGCTGCGGCGCGTGGTATAGAGCTCGTCCAGGGAGACCGTCCCGTCGGCCACCGGGGCCTGGGTGGTGCAGGCAAACGGAAGCAGCATCGCCGCTCCGGCAATCACTGCAAGGATGATTTTCTTTTTCATACAAGAGACAAATATAGGAAAAAACGGGGTTATATGAAAGCTTATTTCTATCTTTGGGGCCCGGTTATGAACGAAAAGACCCGCACCTTGCTCCTGCTGCACCTCGCCGTTTTCCTGGCGGGGTGGACCGGCATCTTCGGCCGGGTGATCTCGCTGGACGGCCTGCCGCTGGTGTGGTACCGCGTGATGATCGCCCTTCCGACCCTGCTGGGGGTGCTGGCTGTGCTCGGTCGGCTGCACCGCAGCGCGCGCGGTGCCGTGCTCCGCTTCGCGGCGCTCGGCATCCTGCTGGCGTTGCACTGGGTGGCCTTCTACGAGAGTATACAATGCTCCAACGTGTCCGTCGGCGTGGCCTGTATCGCGACGTCCTGTTTCTTCTCCGCGCTCTTCGATCCGTTGCTCTCGCACCGCAGGATGGCGTGGGTGGAGCTGCTGATCAGCTTCATCGCCATTGCGGGTATCCTGCTGATTTTCAGCCTGGACGTACGGTACCGGGCCGGTATCCTGTGGGGGCTGGTCTCGGCTGCGGTCTATTCGGTGTTTGCGATCCTGAATGTCCAGGCCGGGGAGCGGACGCGCGAAGACAGCGCCACGATGCTCCTGTGGGAACTGGTGGGAAGCGTGGTGTTCCTGTCTGTCTGCGTGCCGCTGTATGCGCGGCTGCGCGGCGAGGCGATCCCGCTGCCGCAGGGTGCAGACCTGTGGGCTCTGCCAGTCCTAGGTTCCGTGCTGACCGTCATTCCCTTCCTGCTGCAGATCCATGCCCTGAGGCACCTGACGGCCTTCACGGTCAACGTCGCCTACAATCTCGAGCCGGTCTACAGCATCCTTTTCGCGGCCCTGCTCTTCGGCGAGACCCGCGAGGTCGGCCCGTCCTTCTGGGCCGGTATTGCCTTGATTGTCATCTCGGTCTATCTGCAGACGTACCGGGTCCGCAAGAGATCGTCCCGGGTTTGATTCATAGTCATTCCGGGCTTGACCCGGAATCCCTGACCGCGTTGATTCTCCGCAGACTCTCTTCTATCCGCGCCTCCGTGATCCGCCCCGTCCCGACGGCCTCCGCCACGGCATCGAACGCCGCGCAGTAGTCCAGCGGACAGAGCAGCCAGTCGGCGCCGGCCTCCAGCGCGCGGACGGCGGCTTCGCCGCTGCCGAAGCGGCGCGTGACGGCGCCCATCTCCAGGGCGTCGGTGATGATGACCCCTTCGAACCCCAGTTCTCCGCGCAGCTTCCCTGTCAGGATGGCGGGACAGAGCGTGGACGGGTCCTGGCAGCCCGTCACGGCGGGCGCCGCGATGTGCGCCGCCATCACGAGCGGCGCCCCGGCGGCGATCCCGGCGCGGAAGCTGATCATCTCGCAGTCCAGCATCTGCTCCCAGGTCTTGTCCGTGAAGGCGTAGCCCAGGTGCGTGTCGGCGAGCGTGTCGCCGTGGCCGGGGAAGTGCTTGAGGCAGCTCACGATCCCGGCGTCGGCGAGCCCGCGCACATACGCGGCGACCATCGCGGCCGCGGCCGCCGGGTCGTCGCTGAAGGCGCGCGCACCGATGATGATATTGTCCGGATTGGTGTTGACGTCCGCCACCGGGGCGAAGTCGATGTCGAGACCGTAGCGTTTCAGGTAGTCCCCGATGGCGCGCGCGGCGTCGTAGGCGGCCTGCGGGTCGCCGTCCGCCGCGATGGCCGCCGCGCTCTCGAAGCGCGGCACGTCGAAGGCGGCGTTGCCGGCGATGCGGCTCACGCGCCCACCCTCCTCATCGATGCACAGCAGGGGAGCGCCGGGCAGGGCGCGCAGGGCGGCGCCGAAGTGTTCCAGCTGCGCCGGGTCCGCGATGTTGTGCCCGTAGAGCAGTACGCCGCCGGCCGGGTAGCGCTCCGCGCGGGCCCGCATCCCGTCACTGACCGCCTGCAGGCGGTACTGCGGGAGCTCGGCGTCTGACGCATAACGGATCGCCGGCTCCAGCGACTCAGGCCGCACGATGAAGAGCTGTCCGACTTTTTCCCGGAGGGTCATCTTTGAGAAATCCATATCTCAAAGATAGTCATTTTCCCGGAACTTCCGCGTCAATCATCCGCAGCCATTTGCGGTAGCCGAAGACGGCGACGACGGTGTAGAGGCCGTAGATCGCGGCCTTGAAGGGGATGCCCTTGCGGACATAGAGGATGCAGCACACCACGTCCACCACCAGCCACAGGAGCCACTGCTCGGCGTACTTCTGGGCGAGGGCCCACAGGGCCACGATGCTCAGGGCCGTGGTGAAGGCATCCGCCACCGGGACGGTCGAATTGGTCCAGTGCGTGAGCATCCACCAGATGCCGAACCACAGCAGGAGCAGCGCGGCCAGGGACGGCAGGATGTGCGCGCGCTTGTAGCGCGTCACGGGCCGCTCGCCCCGCTGCTCCGACTGCCGGCCGGCGCGCCCCAGGAACTTCCAGGACACATAGCCGTAGATGCCGGCGAGGCAGTAGTAGATGGCCATGCCGAAATCGGCATACAGGCCGGCCTTGAAATACAGCACCATGTCGACGGCCGGCATGATGATGCTCGCCAGCCAGAGCCAGATGCTGGCCTTGTACTCGAGGATCAGGTAGACCAGTCCGACGACGAATCCGAGGATGTCCAGGAAGCGGAGCGTATCCATGTCTTAGAAACGTAAGGAGATGTGTCCGATCACGGTGAGCGGCGCCACCGGGATGAATCCGATCTGGTAGTAGCGGTTGCCCTCCGGGTGGCCGTAGCTATCGCAGACGGCGCTGTAGACCCAGCCGCTCTGCGCCACGCGGGCGGAGAAGACATTGTTGAAATCCACCCCCAGGTCAATCTCCTTCACGACCCTGCGGGGCTTGAAGGTATAACCCAGGCTGACGTCCGACAGGCTGTAGGCGGGCAGCGACCGGTCGGCGTTCTCGCTGTTGTCCAAATACATCCGGCTGACATAGCCGGTATGCCACACGGCGCGGAAGCCGCCGAAGTGCAGGTTCACGAATCCGTTGAGGATGGCGTCGGGAGAGTAGGCGAGGGCCTTGTCGGCATAGTGCAGCACGCGCACGCCCTGGTCCCAGTCTTCGACATATTCGTCGAAGTCCAGCAGGCGGTTGCGGCTCAGGGCGGCATTGCCCTCGACGGTCAGCCAGCGCGTGAGATCCCAGCCGGCGGTGAGTTCGACACCCATGCGGTAGGAATCCGGGATGTTGGTCGTCAGCGCCTCGCCGATGTCGCTCAGTTTGCCGGTCTGGACCAGCTGGTCGCGGTAGCGCATGTAGTACAGCGTCGCGCCGGCGCGCCAGCGGCGGGCTTCAAACTGATAGCCCGCCTCCCAGTCCAGCAGGCGCTCGGCGCGCGGGGCGGGATACTTGCCGTTGTCTGTGAAATTGTTGCGCTCCGGCTCGCGGTGGCTCATCGCGAAAGACGCGAAGGCGCGGTGCCCGTCGCGGCTGAAGTTGATACCGGCCTTGGGGTTGAAGAAATTGTATTTCTCGTGGACGTCCAAGTAGTGCTTCTGCGGCATCCCGTCGTCATCCACGTAGTACTTGTCGTTGTAACCGTCGGTCCGGTAGTCGACGAAGCGGTACTGCAGGTCGCCGAAGACGCTCCAGGCGTCATTGAGGGCGTAGGCCGCTTTCACGAAAGCGCTGGCATCCAGCTTGGCGGCGTCGGAGTCGTAGTACCGGTAGTCTCCGGAAGCGCGGAGTCTGGCATCCAGTTCGGCGTTGCCGATGTAGGTCAGGTAGCCGAAGTGGTTGCCCTTGAACTGCTGGGCGGACAGGCCGCCGGTCACGTCCCAGTTCCCCCGGCGGTAAGCTACGTTGGCCACGGCGCCGTAGGTGTCCTGTGTGAGGCCCTTCTGACGGACGAAGTCGCTGCGCTTCACGGTGTTGCCGTCCTTGTCCTTGAAGGTCGGGATGCCGTATTTGGTGAGCTTGTTCTGGTAGCGGAACTCGTCATAGTAGCCGTAGCCGCTGGTGTAGTGGGCGGAGACGGAGAGTTTCCAGAAGTAGCCCAGGTCGGCGGCGAGGTTGAGGATGTGGTGGGCCTGCCGGAAGTTGTCGGTGGTGCGGGGCCAGTAGCTTCCGTCGCGCATCTGATAGCGCTCGGTCGAGTACTTGCTGCCGTCGATAATCATCCGTTCATAGAGCGAATTGTACAGGCCCAAGCCGGCGTCCCACATGTCTTTGTAGGTCTTGATGCCGGTGTGTTCCCCATAGGTGCCGTCCATGATGGAGAGGTCATCCGTACCGGCCGTGACGCCGTTCCAGGCCTGGCCGGTGGTCTCGAAGTTGCCGATGAGTTTGTAGGAGAGTTTCCAGCTGCGTCCCAGCCAGGTCAGGCCGCCGAAATAGCTGCCCGAGCGGCCGTCGGTGCCGTGGAGGTAGCCGTCCGTCGAGGTCTGGCGGAGGGCCCCCTCGATGATCAGGTGGTTCCAGAGCAGGCCCGAGGACACGCTTCCGCCCCAGTTGACCGTATTATAAGAACCATAAGACAGGGAATACTCGGCCGTCGGCACGAGCGAGGGCGCCTTGGTGCCCAGGGCGATGGTGCCGCCGAAGGCGCCGTCGCCGTTGGTGGAGGCGCCCACGCCGCGCTGGATCTGCACGCTGCCCATCAGGGCGCCGTAGGAGTTCATGTTGGCCCAGAAGACGGTCTGGTCTTCCGGGGAATTGAGCGGCACGCCGTCCAGGGTGACGTTGATGCGGGAGCCGCCCGCGCCGCGGATGCGCAGGTAGCTGGTGCCCGTGCCCACGCCGTTCTCGCTCCAGGCGAGGATGCCCGGCGTGCGGGCGAAGAGCATCGGCAGTTCGATGCCGGTGGTGGAGAAGTCCTGTAACTCACGCCGGGAGATGTTGGCCACGGCGAAGGGAGCGTCCTTGGCGGCGCGCACGGCGCTCACGACGACGTCTTGCAGCTGCTCGACCCGCAGCGAATCAGGCTCCTGGGCCGCAGCGGACAGACTGCCGCAGGCCAGCAAGGAAGCGGCCAGGGCGGCATTCAGAAAACGATGAAGCATAAAAAAACCTTAAATGTAGTGATACAATTAAGGGGATTGGGAAGATAACGGATTCCTACGCGGGCATTATCCCGATCAGGTCAGAGGGTATCATCTCAGCCTCGGTCCCGGCGGACCTCAGCACCCCTTAGTCTGCATTCTGCAAACCGGACGCAAAGATAGCGTATTTGCGACATCTTTGCAAATCCTTCAACTCCGCAGGGCCTTTACTCACCCCCGCACTGTCTCGCTCCGAACCCCTCCTCCACCCCGACTGCCTTCTCCCATCCTTACAACCCTCTCCCGTCCATCACACGACACCCTTGTGCTTAACCGCTGCCAAATAACAATCATACAATCAATGAAATCTGAAAACAGAGGTATCAAATAATCATACCCGAGTTTTTGTTATTTATTGATTGCGAGTGTTTTGTGTGGCATCCAGGCGGACAGGTCCATTTCCTGGTATCAATGCTCCTGGGATTTCTTTGCCTGGCCGTTTATTCTCCATATCTTTGTATGAAACCAATTGCTTGAATTATGAAGAAACGTCTCTTCTTTGCCGATGCGCTGCATCATGTCTATTTCCTCGCGGGAGCCGGAAATGTCCTTTTCTACACGCGGAGCGACCGACTGTCTTTCTACACCACCTTGTCCGTCCTCTCAAAACGCTATGGAGTCACTGTCGTCGGTGTGTCCATTATGTTCACGCACGTCCACTTGATGGTACGGGCTGCTGACATGGCGCAGTTCCGTCTGTTTATGGGCCAATTGATCCGGACCTTCTCCCGGTTGGTACGGGAAGACCGGGATCAGGACGGGCCCGTCTTCAACACGCCGTTCGGCAGTGCTCCACAAAGAGATTCGAAGCGTCAGCGTTCCAGTCTGATCTATCTGCTGAACAACCCGGTAGAAAAGCACATGTTTGCCAAGGCAGTCGAGGACCGTTGGACGTTCCTTGCCTATTATGGCGGAGATCCGCATCCATTCTCCACGCCGCTGAACAAGGCTCATGCCTCTCGGCATATGCGGGACGCCTGTTCGCTCGTCGATGCCGAATCCCGGGCCGGACGCTTTCTGCGTCCCGCGCTTCTGCGCAACCTCTTCCGACCCCTGTCCCGGGAAGAGCAGGAACAACTGACGGACCACATTATCCTGGTCTATCGTACGATAGATTATGACGCAGCCAACAACCTGTTCGGCGGATATGAGCGGCTGCTGCGTGCGACTGAAGAGACCAGCGGAAAAGAGTTCGAAGTGGGAGAATCGTTCGATCCGACTTCAGATGTCCCTTATCTCGAGATGTCCAGGATGGCCTCCCGGAGCGGATTGTTCGACAACTGGAAACTGCTGCACCTGACTCCCAGTGAGCAGCAGGGCTGGATGAGGAAATTCCGCACAAATACGCATGCGACAGAAGCGCAGGTGAGAAAGTTTCTCCATAAAAAATAGGATGCCCTGGCGGCTACGATTCATTGTCAAGTAGAATGAAAAACTCGGGTGTTGTTTTTCAGTACCCGGGTTTTACGTTCTTATTCAGTGCCAGTTAGTTGCGTGTCAGGGGAATCCGCGCTCCTCTCTTCTCTCTAGCATTCCTCAGGCATCGCGCGAACCCAGGGTCTCCGCCCAGTTCTCGGGGAAGACGGATTCGTAGGCGCGGCGGCGGGCCCGGCGGCTGCGCTTGTAGAGCAGGGCCCAGACCAGCGAGGGGAGTCCGACGACCGGCAGGTAGAGCGGACCGAGCATCAGCGACTGCAGGGCGTGGCCGTATTCGTGGTAGCAGAGGCTCTCGTGGGAGACGAAGATGAAAAGGCCCAGCGAGACGCCGCCCGCGAGCGGCCACTGCGTGGCCACGGCCCCGCGGTAGCGGAAATGTCTCGAACGCAGGAACACCAGGAAGAGCACGGCTCCCGCCAGCGTCTGGGGAAAGCCCCAGGTGCATTGCAGCAGGATATAGAGGATGCGTTTCATTCCGGAAACAAATGTAAGCTTTTCCGGGGATTTTCCGACAATTTGTCAGCACGGAATCGGTGGAGCGGTATTTGCGGGGGAGGAGGTCCGTAACACAATTGCGACTGCATATGGGATCTCTGAAGTGGATAGTTGGATTTCTGGGATGGGTGTCCGGCGGCCCGATCGGGGCGCTGGTCGGCTTCCTGCTCGGATCGTTCGTGGAAACCGGCCTGGATGCCATGCGGCAGATCACAGGCGGCAGTGGCTTCCCCGGCCAGGGCGGCTCCTCCGGCTATCCCGGCGGAGGCTACTCGGGCGGAGGTTACTCGGGAGGCTACCCCGGCGGCGGGAGCACCTACCAGCGCCAGACGACCGGCGGCCGCGGCTACACGGCCACGGAGCAGCGCAACAGCTTCATGGTCAGCCTGCTGGTACTCTCCTCCGCCGTCATCAAGGCCGACGGCCGCGTCGTGCAGTCGGAGCTGGACCATGTCCGCAGTTTCATCCGGAGTAATTTCGGCGAGAACGCCGTCTCCGATGCGATGCGCATCCTGGACGAACTCAACCGCAAGGAGGTCAACATCTATGAGGTCGGTGCGCAGATCGCCGCCAACATGAACTACTCGCAGCGCCTGCAGCTCTTCCACTACCTGGCCCAGATCGCAAACGCCGACGGTGACTTCAGCAAGTCGGAGAAGAGCGTCCTGGAAGCCATCGCCTCCGCCATCCGCCTCAACGCCTCCGACGTATCGTCCGTCATCGCGATGTTCTACAAGGATGCGGACTCCGCCTACGCCGTGCTGGAGATCTCGCCCAACGCCACGGATGAGGAGGTCAAGAGCGCCTATCGCCGCATGGCGATGAAGAACCACCCCGACAAGGTGGCCACCCTCGGCCCCGACGTCCAGAAAGCCGCCGAGGAGAAATTCCGCAAGATCCAGGAAGCCTACGAGACCATCAAGAAGCAGCGGGGGATCAGCTGAAACGTCCGGAAAAAGTGTTACATTTGTCCGGACTATGACCTCGAAAAAAGGAAAGATACTGATCGTGGACGACAACGCCGGGATACGCCAGGCGTTGAAAATCCTGCTCCCCGTGCATTTCGCCGAGGTGGAGACGCTGCCCTCGCCGGTGACGCTGGTGAGCACGCTCGAGCGCTTCCGCCCGGACGTGGTGCTGCTGGACATGAACTTCCATACGGACATCAACACCGGCAACGAAGGCCTCTACTGGGCCGGGGAGATCAAGAAGATGGCCCCGGAGGTGGAGGTCGTGCTCTTCACGGCCTATGCCGACATCCAGCTGGCCGTGGAAGGGATGAAGCGCGGCGCGTTCGACTTCATCGTGAAGCCCTGGGATAACGAGAAGCTGGTGGCCACGCTGACCGCCGCCCGCGACAAGGCCCGCAAGGCGATGGGGGAGAAATGCCCTGCCGGGGATCTCATGTTCTGGGGCAGTTCCCGCCCCATGGCCGCCATCCGCAAGACCGTCCGGAAGATCGCCCCCACGGATGCCACCGTGCTGATTACGGGCGAGAACGGCACCGGCAAGGACGTGCTGGCGCGGGAGATCCACGCCGCGAGCCTGCGGAGCGGCAAGCCCCTGGTGGCGGTGGATGCCGGCGCCATCACGGAGACCCTTTTCGAGAGTGAACTGTTCGGCCACGTCAAAGGCGCGTTCACGGACGCGCATACGGACCATGCCGGCAAATTCGAGCAGGCCGACGGCGGGACGTTGTTCCTCGACGAAGTCGGCAACATCCCGCTCCACCTGCAGGCCAAGCTGCTCCGCGCGATCCAGAGCCGCAGCGTGGTGCGTGTGGGCGGCTCGCAGGCCGTCCCGGTGGACATCCGGCTCATCTGTGCCACCAACATGGACCTGGAAGCGCTTGTACGTGAGGGGCGTTTCCGGGAGGACCTGTACTATCGCATCAATACCGTACACATCGCCCTGCCGCCCCTGCGGGAGCGCAGGGAAGACATCGTGCCGTTGTCGGAGCGCTTCATCGCGCAATTCGCACAGAAGTACCACCGTCCTGTACAGGAACTGGACGAATCGGCCAGGCAGGTGCTGGAGAGCAGCCGCTGGAGCGGCAATATCCGCGAACTGCAGAACTGCATCGAGAAGGCGGTGATCCTGTCCGAAGGGACGTCGCTGACGGCCAAGGACATAGATGCCCGGTCGGAGCCGGGCATGACAGGAACGCCTCGTCATTCCGGGCCTGACCAGGAGTCTCTTTCCCAAGACGAAGAACAACTGGTCCGCGAGGCTGTCCGGCGCTCCGGCGGCAACATCTCTGCCGCCGCGCGGATGCTCGGCGTCAGCCGCCCCACCCTCTATGCCAAAATGAAGAAATACGGGTTGTGAGATGCCCGGTCGTTGCCGGGCATGACGTCACCCCCGACCAGATCGGGGGCCTGAGAAATGGAAGTATATCAAGTCATATTGCTTGTTGTCATCGTTGCGGTCGTCGTAGCGGTGACCGCCGTACTGCGGACCAGGCATAAAGACATCAAGAAGATCGCCTATATGATGGATGCCCTGGAGGATGGGGAGCTGAATTTCCGCTTCCAGGACAAGAACAAGTTCAACCGCACCTTGAACCGCATCCGGACCATCTTCGAGAAGCAGTGCCAGCAGCACGAGCAGGACTCATGGACCAAAC
>JAEEGF010825637.1_pt1 | contig 38263 bp, 27 predicted proteins | sample 9134171 | NCBI WGS metagenome assembly JAEEGF01 (sample SAMN16246542, study PRJNA631951) | gut metagenome | biome: gut microbiome; feature: rumen; material: AP-attached | host: Bos | place: Iran: Karaj | collected 2018-10 | reverse complement strand
GGGCAGCAACCGGTAGTTGGCTGCCACCACCACGAGACCGCTGTTGCGAAGCTGCGGGTCAATATGCTTCTCACCGCCCTCGATACCGCCACCGTGGAACCACACAACTACAGGCGCGTCTTTTTCAGTCGTCGGATAATACACGTCAAGCTTGCAACGTTCCTTAGCATAGCCCTCTACAACCTCGCGATACGGGATATCATTCACTTGGTTGTACTGCGCTCTTAAGATGGTCGTGCAAAACAAGAGAGTGAGGATGAGAAAATAACTTTTGTTACTCATAATTATATTTATTTACGTTGATATTTCAATAGAACTGTAAGCAGACTGACTTGCTGAGAGATATCTTACCTAATAAAATGTGTTTCTATTAACTCTTCATGAATCTTCGGCGAACCGAACCGCTGAAGGCCTAAACGGAAGGACTTGATAAGGAATGCCATGTGAAGGCCCAACTGGCGCATAGTCTGCATGCCCTCCTCGTCGCCCTTCATCTTCTCGATACCATATTTGGCCACGACCAAATCATCTTCTGAATCTGCGCCGCTAAAAGCAAAGGCCATCTTGCAGCCTTCATGTTCATCGCAGGCACCACCCACGAAACCAAGTTCGCCAAACATCTTCTGATAATCAGGCTGTCCACTGTCGGCCCCAGTGGCAATCACTTCACCGCACTTTGACCATGCAATCGCCACGAGATTCCAACCTTCCTTCTGGTTGATCGGTGCTCCTACAACCTTCATTTCACCGATCCAGTCATCCGTTTCGCCGCTGTTTAAAACCGAGGCCGTTGCCACACCCTGAATTCCCATCTCGATGGCCTTGTTTTTCATATCGTCGAGAGCCATCACTATTTTTTCTCTTATTTCTGCATTTGTCATATGGTGTGTTCTATAAATTATGTCGGATTGATTTTTGAACCTTTAGCTCGGCGAAGCCAATTGATTTGATTGGATTTTTATCAGTTTTTAAGGGCGCATAGCGAGCTATGTAACCGAGAATCTTCAGCTCGCCCGTAGGGCAACTTGCTAAAAGCAAGTGCGTAGCCAAAAGTGGCAAAAAGACTTCAAATAACGGAGCAGCGAGAAAATAGAATTTTTAGAACCTACCTTTAAAGATTTATAGGTTACCACGGGAATGAATCGGGGTCATTTTGAACGTTCGAACGGAGGTTCTGATTCAGGGCACTGATGGCGAGCATGTCATCGTCGGAGAGAGAGAATCCCATGATTTCCAGATTCTCTTTGAAATGCTTGGGCTTAGCGCGGGGGATAGTGATTAAGCCCTGCTGCACAATCCATCGTAGCACAATCTGCGAGGCGGTCTTCCGATATTTCGCCGCAAGCGACTGCAAGAGCGGATGACCGATAACATCGATGTCACCCTGTCCGAAGGGTCCCCATGCCTCGACCTGTATGCCCAGCGTGCGGTTGTAGGCAATGTTCTCATCCTGAGTCATCAGTGGGTGTACCTCGATTTGATTGATGACGGGACGGATGTCGGCGTATGCCAGCAAGTCGTCCAGATGATGGCGGTTGAAGTTGCTCACGCCAATGGAGCGCACCCTACCCTGCATCACATAGTCCTCCATTACCTGCCAAGTATCGCGCACCCAGTTCTTCACGGGCCAATGGATGAGCAGCAGGTCGATGTAGTCAGTCTTCAACTTTGCAAGGCTTTCGTTGATGGACTGACGCACGGACTCGCGGCCATTGCGCATGACGGAAGTATTGACCTTGGTAGTGACAAATATCTCACCACGTGGTACACTGCTGTCGGCAATGCCTTGTCCCACCTCCGATTCATTCTCATACATCTGAGCCGTGTCGATATGTCGGAATCCAGCCTCCAGAGCCAAGCGCACGTTGTTCCGTGCCGTCTCACCGTGAAGCGTCCATGTGCCGACACCAATTTGCGGGATTTCCAAGCCGTTGTTCAGTTTTATGGTCCTCATTTCAGCACAGCCCTTATGTTCGTTACCATGTCCTTGTGCTGCTCGTCCTCCTTGGTAAGCGTCGAGATGAGGGTGATGTCGCCCGCCTTATCCTTGGTGGAGAAAGTACCTGAGTAGATGATGTCACTCTCGAAGAACAACGTGGCTTCGACTACCACTTTATACATGCCTTGAGGAACGGCCTTACCCTCTTGATTGGTGAAGTCCCAAGTGAAGGTCTGTGTACCTCCAGTCTGAGGAGTAGCTCCCGTAATGGCATCCAGCTGCTGGTCCGTCTTTTCGTCGGCCTTTACAGTTTTTACCCAAGTCGGCACACAGGTAGGTCGCACGATGTAGCCACGTTTAGCTTGCTCACCACCACGTGCTCGACCTTTCGTGGTGTACGAGGTGACAAAGAGCGTCCTTACAACTTCCCCCTTCTCATTCTCTATCCACACAGCATATTGGTTAGAACCAGGACCTGCCTGACGTTGATAGTTGAACGACACTTCAAGGGTCTGAACCTTTTTTGCAGGTTCACTCTTCTTACTCTGAACCATTGACGGAATCGCCAACAGCGTAGCGGCGAGAATAGTGATAAATAGCTTCTTTCTTTTCATAATTTTAGTCTTTTTTGGGTTTGTAAATGAATGATTCTAATTATGAGTGCAAATATAGTAATAAATCAGTATTATTTCGAATATTTAGCATCAGTTTTACTTGTAATTGGATATTATGTGTATATAATAATGGCAAAGTACACCAACCAAATAATCATAAAATTTACCACTTGATATTTGTTCTATATGGAGATGGCAGTCTTTATATAGTTGTGAATCAATATAGTATAATGATTCGCCCGAAGAAGTCAACACAACTCGCCCACGGGGGTCAAACGCGTGCAGTTTTTCAAACAGATACGTAAGAGCAGAATTCAGTCAAGAAAAAAAATCAAGTTTAAGGTTTTGGGGACTCCATGTATATATACATGCATCTCTAAACTCAAATTTAGTACTTCCTGAAGTCACCAAGTTTAAGTTTATCCTTATATGTATATAGACTTTTTAAACCTATTTTTAAACCGTTCTAGCAGTTTAAGGATTGTTTTTTTCTTTTGACTGAAAAAGAATGTTATAAAGTTCATCAAAACTTGTTGAGTAAAAAAATAAGATGTACCTTTGCATCAACAGAAAGTGAATCCACTGCAAAGAAAAATATAAAATCTGCAAATAAACCGCTGTAAATCAATTATGTTGAGAATATTTGTGTGACCATATGTTTATACCTTCTCCGACAAGGTCGTATTCATGTATGAAGGAGGTGTATTGGGACCAGAATGAGTCTCGGTTTGAAATGAATTTATAATTGTAAATGACAATCGATAAATATATGTAATATGAAAAGAAAGACTTTTATCAATTTAGCCATAGTATTCTTTGCTATGGGTATGATGATGGCAGGGTGCAAGTCTGCCAGTGTTAATAAGAAGCCGTTGGCTGGCACAATGGAAGAGCCTATGCCATCGGACATGATGCCCGACAATGTTCAGCAGGCATTGGCAAAGGCGATAAAGTACCACTGCCATGATCTGTTGAACGACACAGTGAACGATATTTACGTGTCGAGCATTGACGAGGTTGACGAGACATCTACGGAGGGCTATGGCATCAATGTGACGAAAGCGGCTATAACAACCACCTTTCCAAATATCCGAAATACTCGTGAACCTCAGACAAGGTACAACGCCAAGACGGGCGACCTCTGGCTTACCAGCTCGGCAATGGAAGGTACGGGAGTCAGAGTTGAATGGCTCCATCAGATTCGCTTTGGCGATAACGAATTGGCATATGTGAAGACAGAGGTCAATCCATACGGTGTACAGCAAGAACTGCTTGAACGCTTGAGTTATGCCATCGAGGGTGAAACCATCTCGCTCTACGATGGAGACAAGTTGTTGGCGACAGTCACTAATTCCGTCAAGGACATGGGTGGCTTCGATGACGAACAGCCTTTATGGATTGGTGAACAGCTATACTACGATGTTAGCGGTGATGAGCCAATAGTCATATTCACTCCTGGCGTGAAATTCACCACAGGACTTGTGCTGACATACGACGATATGCCGGAGTTTTCGGCTCCTATTACTATTGATGAAAACGGACTGTTTACCATTCATGAAATCGAAGTGGTAGCCAAGTGATTAAAGGCGAAAGATTCAGAAAAAGAAATCAGGAACCATTAACCTGTTTGACCACATAGAGAAAAGGAATTGATGGACTATCTACCGAAAGACCCTGCAATACTGGTTTCAAGCATCAACATGCTTCTGAGGGATGAAGAGTTTGACACGCTGGAATCCTTGTGCTTCAACTTCGGGACAGAACCAAAAGATATAAAGAACTACCTATACGGATATGGATTTGTGTTCAGCGATAAACAAAAACAGTTCCGTCCTATAGGATATGACAAGAAAGAAACGAATGAACAGCGAGAGCAATCATGCTTGCATTAATTGCCGAGTCGTGAGTGAGTAAGACGAAGTCAATGATAACAAAGGACAGTATCGAGACAGCCTATAGTTTCTTGCATCAGAAGCAGAGGATCTATGTTTATTCAACGCTTGACTGGCAGAAGGATGACATTGAAATCGCCATTGCTTCGTATGTAGATGAGATGAGCCAGGAACTACTTGAAGCTATTTCTGGTGGCAGGGGTGACTTCCTAAGAGACCATAAAAGGTTTCAGGAGGACATCACCAAGGCTGTTGAGAAATTGGAAAAGATGCAATAACAATGATAGAAAGATTTGAAGAACAACTACACCAGGACTTGCACCAGTTTCTTCTCTCCATGAAGGAGGTTGATGCTCGTCTGCCTGAGTGTCCCGATGTTGAAGAGAAGTGGGAGCAGATAGCAAAAGCCTATATTCCCGATGGCATCAAGGAGTTCAGCGACTTTCCATCCGCTTCCCTCGGTTGGATGATGTATATTGGCATGGCGGTCGCTAAGTTCTGGGATGAAGAATGGGATATTTACTCGAAGATAGGTGACCTCTATGCCTACATGAGGGATAAGAGGGGTTATGATGCAATGGATGAATATATCCGTGAAGATGTGCTGTTGCTGAAAGGCGTTGACTACACCGTGTTGGAGAAACTGGTTGGTGAATGTGCTTCTCGTGTCCATAGTGCACTTCGTCACCAGAATATTGAGCCTGGAACAAAAGAGGCTTTTAATGCCTACGTTTCCTGCCTGCATCAACTCTACCTGTTTGGAGCCGCTATACAGTTGAACAGGATGGGTTATCACATGACTAAGATGAACTAAATAAGATGGAAAGGATATGCAGTAGAAGTGGTGGGCGAAGGCGAGCATTACGATTACTTAGCAAAAATAACCCAAATAAACAGATAACAATATGAAAAGTTTTAAGTCAACAGCGTGGATTCTTCCACAACCAGTGCTGATTATAGGCACTTATGATAAGAACGGTAAGCCCAATGCAATGAATGCTGCTTGGGGAGGTCAGTGGGACATGCATGAAATCATGATCTCACTTGGCTCACATCAGACGACGGACAACCTTGCTGAAAACCCTGAATTTACGGTTACTTTTGCTACCACTGATACCATGATAGCTTCTGACTATGTGGGTATCGTTAGCGGCAGGAACACACCTGATAAGATGGAAAAGGCTGGCTGGACTGTTGAGAAGGCTCCGAATGTCAATGCTCCCGTTTTCAAAGAGTTTCCAATGACACTTGAATGTCATGTTAAGCAGAAGATAGACGAGAGTGAGTCTGGCTATTATCTCGTTGCTGAAATCGTCAATATCCTCTGTGATGAAAAGTATCTGGCAGAAGATGGCAAGCCCGATGTAGAGAAAATGGAGCTTATCACATTCGACCCGGTACATCACACTTACATTCAATTGGGGAAAACTGTTGGTAATGCTTTCTCTGACGGTAAGCAGATAAAATGAGCTTCATCAGATACATAGCACCCGAGAACCACTACAAAGAAGTTCTATCACTGATTGGTAAATGATGACTCGGTAGTGATAAGAAAACAATAAAGACGAAAAGATGGAAACACACATTACAAGAGAGGCAGCCTGGGAGCTGCTGAGAAAATACAACAAAGACTCGTTTCACCTGCAGCATGCGTTGACGGTAGAGGGAGTGATGCGCTGGTATGCAGTGCAACTGGGCTTTGCTGATGATGTGGATTTTTGGGGAATGGTAGGACTGTTGCATGACATCGACTTCGAATTGTACCCCGAGGAGCATTGCATCAAGGCTCCCCAGCTTTTGCGCCAAGGGGGTGTGGGCGAAGAAATGATTCACGCCATCTGTAGCCATGGTTATAGTCTGCATGTGGATGTGAAGCCCGAACACCTAATGGAGAAGGTGCTCTATGCTACCGACGAGCTGACGGGGCTGATATGGGCAGCTGCCCTGATGCGCCCGTCGAAGAGTGTCCAGGATATGGAACTGAAGTCGCTTAAGAAGAAGTACAAGTCAAAGGGTTTTGCAGCAGGTTGCTCCCGTGAGGTCATTGAACAGGGAGCCGAGATGCTGGGATGGCCGCTGGACGAGGTGCTGCAGAAGACCATCGATGCCATGAAGGCTTGCGAAGCTCAAGTGGCAAGCGAAATGGAGCTGCTTTAAGGTAGGTTCTAATAATTATGTCGGATTGATTTTTGAATTGATTTGATTGGATTTTTGTCAGTTTTTGAGGGCGCATAGCAAGCTATGTAACCGAGAACCTTCAGCTCGGCGTAGCCAAAAGTGGCAAAAAGACTTCAAATAACGGAGCAGCGAGAGCAGAGTCAAGCTTGCTTGAACTATGCCGAGACGTGACGGAATTCGATTCAAATCAAATCAGACAAAAAGCAACCGAAATGAAATATAATTAATTGGAAGTGAACTAAAAAACAGAATTTTTAGAACCTACCTTAAGTCCTATGATACATCTCTCCCCTCATAATGGCATTCCTCGCCACATACTGCTGATGATGGCAATAGTGGCGGGATTTACAGTGGCTAACCTGTATTACAACCAGCCACTGTTGGACATGATTTGCCGTGAGACAGGTATCACGCAGGTAGAAGCCAACCTCATCACCGTCGTCACACAGATAGGCTATGCCCTGGGGCTTCTGTTTGTTGTTCCGCTTGCCGACATGGTTTCAGTTCGCCGTATCGTGGTATAGGGCATGTCGGTAGCTGCCGTTTCTGCCATAACCATAGGCTTTGCTGAAAATGTCTGGATGCTGTGGGGAGCATCGCTGACGCTGGGCATCTCGTCTATCATGCCGCAACTGTTCATCCCTATGGCCGCACTCAATTCCCGACCAGAGAACAAGTCTCGAAATATGGGCTATGTAGCTTCTGGCCTCATAACGGGCATCGTCTCTGCCCGTGCCATTAGCGGCTATATTGGCGATTGGTTGGGATGGCGATGTATGTTCTTCATCGTAGCCGGAATGATGTTGGTCGGGTTGCTTGTCTCTCTGAAGATGATGCCACAAGTGACGCTCACCTTCAAAGGTACCTATCGCCAGCTGATGCATACGGTTGGTAGCATCTTCATGTCGTATCCTCGCATCCGTTTCTATTCACTTCGACCTGCCATGAGTTTTGCCAGTATGATGAGTATCTGGTCATGCATGGCTTTCCATTTGGCAGGCTCTCCGTTCCATGCAAGTAGCGATGTGGTAGGAATGTTGGCACTTTGTGGTGTAGCAGGTGCCATTGCAGCAAGTAGTGCTGGCAAGTACGTTCCGCGAGTGGGAATATTTCGTATGTCTGTCGTCGGTGGATGTCTCCAGCTCATGGCATGGGTATCAGCATGGCTCTTCGGCAATACATACACTGGACTCATCGCTGCCATCATCCTTGCCGACAAAGGAGCACAGTGCCTGCAAGTCAGCAACCAGAGTGGCTCCCTGCAACAGCTGCCTCATGCCACCAACCGCGTGAACACCATCTTCATGACCACCTTTTTCATCGGAGGCAGTCTCGGCACCTTCTGTTCTGGTTTAGGTTGGAGCATGGCGGAATGGACAGGAGTCTGCCTTGTCGGTGGCTTTTTCGCTTCCCTAACCCTCTTGCTTTCAGCCTATGAGCTACTATTTATGAAAGAATAGAATGAAATGGAAACCATGAAAATAGAACTTGCAACAATACAAGATGTCCCTGCCCTCCTCGACTTGCAGTGCAAAGCTTTCGGTCCTTTGTGCAAGGAATTGGACTGGGAGGATGCACCTATTCTGTCAGAGACGTTGGAACATCTCTACGAGGATTTTGCACAATGTACGACGTTGAAAGTGGAAAACGAAGACGGGCTTATCGTTGGTTCCGTCCATGGCAAAGTGGACAATGGTTCCCTATACATAGGCCGTTTGATGGTTCTGCCAGAATATCAGCAACGGGGCATCGGCAAACGACTGTTCCGAGAGATCCAGTCACGTCTTCCACATCGTCGGGCTTGGCTCTGCACATGTCAACAGGTGAGACCACCTTATGAATTCTATCTGCGTGAAGGATTCAAGCCTTACCAGAGTGAAGTCGTTGGACCGGGATTGACTTGGGCTTATTTGGAGAAGACTCCAATGACAGGATGTTAAATATATCCAATTCCTGATTCTCCGGAAAAGATTGGCATTCCACAGAGTGGTAATACTAATTATAGGTGGGTTCTATAAATTATGTCGAGTTGATTTTTGAACTGATTTGATTGGATTTCTGTCAGTTTTTGAGGGCGCATAGCGAGCTATGTAACCGAGAAAAGTGGCAAAAAGACTTCAAATCAAACAAAAAGCAACCGAAACGAAATCTCATATTTTTGTAAGAAATCATAAAACAGAATTTTTAGAACACACCTATAGGTATATATTCCTGCCGAAATGGGATATGGCAAGTTTTCCCAGCCTGGCATCCCAGGTGGCTCGACATTGGTATTTGAAATTGAACTTTTAGGAATAGCATGACCAAAGACAATATATTGATTCGCAGGGCAAAACGGCAGGACGTGCCGCTGTTGCTGGATTTCATACGGGGAATAGCCCGATATGCAAAGATGGAGGACAAGGTGATAGCCTCGCCAGAGGTGATGGAGCGAGAACTCTTCGATGAGCACAGGGCAGAGGCGGTGTTTGCCTTGGTGGATGGCAGGGAAGTGGGATTTGCACTCTACTTCTATAATTTCTCGACGTTCATCGGTCATTCAGGACTGTATTTAGAGGATTTGTTCGTATGGCCGGAATATCGTGGAAAGGGCTATGGAAAAGCATTGCTGCTGCATCTGGTGAAGACGGCACGGGAGCATCAGTGCGGACGGATGGAGTGGATGAGTCTCGACTGGAATAAGCCAAGCAATGACTTCTATCTCTCACTCGGAGCCATGCCCTTGAATGAATGTACGATTTACCGACTTGACGCTACAGCATTGGAGCGATTAAGCAAATAAATGTCGCATAGAGTAACATGATAGAGATAAAGATTATCATTAAGGGACACGAATGTCTATCGCACCTACAACGACATCACCATGACCATCATGATGAGGGGCGAATGTACGTTCACCATGCAGGATTGGGACGACATCATCCACGAACTACAGAAGTTTTGGTAGCCTGATGACATCAGGGAAGAAAAGTTATACCTGTTTGAATATAGTACGTTACTGACGGACTGATAGTACGTTAAGGGCGGACTGATAGTACGATAGGGGCGGACTGATAGTACGATAAGGGCGGACTGATAGTACGATAGGGGCGGACTGCATCATCGCCTCATATTTGTTGAAGTATAGGAGTTGTTTTTCTCCGTTCCTCCTATACTCTGTAGAATAAATAACACCTCTTCTATGTTCATTCTTCATTTAATCCTCTACGGAGTCATGGAATAAAGGAGTTTTTATCGTTACTACAGCACTGCGCTGAAAGTGAAAGAATGAGTCAATATTCTTTTCAGAATCAGAGGGTAAAGTTAAAAAATAGTTATTTCTTGTCTGTTTTTAATGAAAGATGTATATTTGCTGATTAAAAAGTAGGAATAAAAAACAATGATTATAGGTGTGTTCTAATAATTCTGTTTTATGATTTCTTACAAAAATATGAGATTTCGTTTCGGTTGCTTTTTGTTTGATTTGAAGTCTTTTTGCCACTTTTATCGGTTACATAGCTCGCTATGCGCCCTCAAAAAATGACAAAAATCCAATCAAATCAATTCAAAAATCAATCCGACATAATTTTTAGAACCCACCTATAAATGAATTACTAAAGTTTGACTTCGTCGAGCTAAAGGTTCGCAAGTGATTTTTTTACCTAAGATGTATCAGATGAACACTGATTTTTCATTAAAAAAAAATGATTGATCTGATTAATCTGATAAAAAATAAAACAGAAAAATCATTTAATCAAGCACGCCAGTGCGATGTTTCATTAAAATAATCTGTAAAATCTGAGTAATCTGTGGTGAAAGAAATACTTGCGAAAGTTGAATGAATTACACAAAATCAACAAAATGATGAAAAAACTATTATTATTCATGCTAATGATGGCTGCGCTTGTAAATGTATCAGCGCAGTCAAAGAAAGTGTCGGTACTTGGCGATTCTTACTCTACTTTCACTGGTATCATTCCCGCCAATTACGCAACTTTTTATCCCAACGACCGAAACGATGTCAAGGAGGTTGAGCAAACCTGGTGGAATCTCTACATCAAGGCAAAGGACTATGTGTTGGAAAAGAATGATTCATGGGGCGGCACAACCATCTGTGGTACTGGATACGGAGGAATGGATTCATCGCGAAGCAACTTCATTTCTCGCGTGGATAGTCTTGGCAATCCCGACATCATCTTTGTTTTCGGAGGTACTAACGATGCTTGGGCGAACTCGCCCATGGGTGAGTATCAGTATTCGAATTGGACAAAAAACGATTGCAAGTGTTTTCGTCCTGCGCTTGCCTGCCTGTTCGACATGCTTCAAAAACGTTATCCCCTTGCAAAAATCTGTTGCATCCTGAACTCTGAGTTAAGAGAGCCTATCAACGAGTCAATGCGAGAAATCTGCACGCATTACCAAGTACAACTCGTCGAACTCCACGATATAGAGAAGCAGAACGGCCATCCGTCAATAAAAGGTATGAAGAGTATCTGTGAACAGCTTTTGGAAGCTGGCTTGTAGAGGAGACACCGACTCCGCTCTTCGTATATGGTTGACCTATAACGTATTGATTGAATAGCATGAATCCCATAGCAATCCGTCTTCTCAGCCAGCAACTCATTGCTCCTCTATTCAGCACTCCCACCGAGGTGGTACGCTATATGGGTGCCATGCAAGCGCAAGAGTACCGCATGATGCGCTGGGCAGTGGCAATGCGCACACGCAAACCATCCTACCAAGCCTTCAAGCAAGCATTTGATGAGGGCAAGATCATCCGTCTGCATCTCATGCGGGGAACTTGGCAGTTGGTTTGTGCCGAAGATTACTGGTCGTTGATATTCCTCTTTGCTCCCAAGGCGATGGCAGTGACGAAGGGATGGATGAGTAGCAATAAGATTGCCATCCCCGACGACGAACTGATGCGCATTAGAGACATGCTTGTTCAGACGGCTGCCGACAAAAGGAGCGTGACGAAAGAGGATTTCGTTCTGGCATTGGCAAAGAAGAACCAACAGATGGACGACCATCGCCTGTCTTATCATATCCGAATGGCTGAATTGTCGGGCATTCTCTGTAGTGGAGACCTGCAGCCCATGAAGGCTACATACGCACTCACTGCCCACAAGGTGACATCGTCTGTGAAGATGGACGAGGATGAAGCCCTGGCACACTTCACGAGGACTTACTTTCGGAGTCGTCAACCTGCCACGCTGGAAGATTATGCTTGGTGGTCAGGACTGAATATCAGCGACTGCCGAAGAGGCATCGCACTCCTGGGTGACAGCATACGTATGGAGAAGTGGAAAGGCAGGGAGTTCTATCTCACGGAGGATTGTCGTACACGGGGATTCCGTAGTGGCAAGTTCCTCTTGATTCCCCCATACGACGAATATCTCATCAGCTATAAGAGCCGTGATATTGTTCTCCCTCCAGAGCACAGGCATCGTGCCCATAACAATAGTGGCATCTTCCAGCCAGTTATTGCATACGATGGAATCATCTGCGGTAATTGGTCACCGTTCAAAGAGGACTTCCAGGCATCTTTCTTCGACGATGGTTATCATGCTGAAGACGTGAAGGTGGCATGGCAGTCTTACAATAGTTTTCGAAACTGCAAGTTTTTCATGAAAAATGCATAACTTTGTAGCGCAATTGAAACCTGTAGCGAACAAAGAGATACTTTTTGATATTCAGATAGATCATACCTCATATATCAGTTAGTGCCATTCATCCATAGAGATAAGACGACAACGAATGAAAAAGATATTGTTCTTACACGGTTTCTATGCCAGTGGCGAGTGTGTACCAGCCATGGCGTTGCGCGATGCCTTTGAAAGGAGACGCTTAGGCGATGGTACTTCGGAAACGTGTCGTGCAGAGGTGCTTACGCCTGACTTGCCTATGCACCCTAAAGATGTCATCGAGTACATCCGAGAACTGATTGACCATGAAAAACCAGACCTCCTGGTTGGCAATAGTTGCGGTTCGTTCTATGCCCAGATGCTGGCTCCCATCGTGGGCATTCCAGCTTTGCTTGGCAATCCCCACTTCCAGATGACGGAGTTTCTGAAGCAGCGCATCGGTGAACATCAGTACAAGTCGCCACGAAAGGACGGCAGGCAAGACTTCATCATCAACGAAGCCTTGGTGGAAGAGTTTGCCGAACTTGAGGCGATACAGTTCAACTTCTGCAATCCATACTACAAGGACCGCGTCTGGGGATTGTTTGGCGAACAGGACACACTGGCGCACTATGAGCCGCTGTTCTTGGAGTATTACAACCAGTCGTTCCACTTCCCTGGGGGTCACACCCCTACTGCAGAGGAAGTACACACATGGTATGTGCCTTTAGTCGAGAAGATGCTGATGCGATATTCCTTGCCCGAAGACGGCATCCGTTACTTCCAGCATTTCAAGGGCGGTCGCTATCGCTACATCCGAACGGCATTCGACTCTGAAACCAAAGAACGAATGGTCGTCTATCAAGCCCTCTATGGAGATAGGCAATACTGGGTACGTCCCGAGAAGATGTTCTTCGAGACTGTCACCCGTGATGGTCGCAAGTTTTCAAGATTCACTGAAATAGACAAATGACACCATACATCATTATATGTCTATACAGGAATTTATATCTTATATAGCATCGGGTCAGCCCATTATGACCGAACTAAAACAAATAGAAAACAGAAAATGAAATATTTAGGAAAAGGAATCATCATCATAACCTTGCTGTTAAAGACGCTTGGCACCTTTGGTCAAGGATTCATGAATCCGGTGCTTCCTGGCTTCCACGCCGATCCAAGTGTGTGCCGTGTAGGTGATGACTTCTATCTCGTAAACAGCACGTTCCAATACTTCCCAGGAGTGCCTGTATTCCATAGCAAGGATTTGGTGAACTGGGAACAAATAGGCAACTGCCTGACACGACCAACTCAGGTGGACTTGAAAGGCACCGATGGCAACAGTGGCATCTATGCACCCACCATCCGATACCACAACGGACGATTCTATATGGTGACAACGGTCTTTCCATCGCGCCGTCATTTCTATGTGTGGACAGATAATCCCGCTGGCGAATGGTCAGAACCCGTCGTGATTGACTTTGCCATCGGCAGTTGCGACCCCACACTCTACTTCGAGGACAACAAGTGCTATTTCCTTTGGAAGGAAGGTGACATCAAGATATGCGAGATTGATGTAGAAACAGGCAAGCAGCTTGGCGAGATTCATCACTTAGGTACCGGTCTTGGCGGTCGGTATCCAGAAGGACCACATATCTACAAGAAAGACGGCTACTACTATCTGCTGTTGGCAGAAGGTGGTACAGAGCATGGACATCACGTAAATATCCTGCGCAGCAAAAGCCTATTTGGTCCATACGAAGCGAATCCTGCCAATCCCATTCTAACACATTTTAGCATGAAGATGCAAAATAGTCCGATACAGGGCTTAGGACATGCCGACTTGGTGCAGGCTCCAGACTCTTCGTGGTGGATGATTTGCCTTGGATACAGGACAAGCGGCTATCTGCAGCATGTGATGGGACGCGAAACGATGTTGGCACCTGTTCAATGGGAGCAAGACTGTTGGCCTGTGGTAAACGGAGATGGTACGCTTCAAACGAACATGAAATGTCGGACGCTGCCACTGGTGCCAATGGCTAAAGACCCGATTAAAGAAGAATTCAACTATGTGAAGCGCAAAGCTCCCAAAGACAGCTATCATGCATTGGGATTACCCATGGGATGGATGAGCCTGTGTAACCCCGACTATACCAAATACTCGTTGTCGGAGCGTAAAGGCTGGCTCAGACTTTACCCCTCAACGACCGACCTTAGCCAGACGGCATCGCCTACATTTGTTGCCCGACGACAGACTGAACTAAAATTCTCTGCCACTGCGCTGTTCGATCTTTCCCACCTTACCGAAGACATGCTTGCTGGACTTACGGCTTATGCTGCTCCCCTAAACCACTATGATGTGGTAGTCGAGAAAAGAAATGGGAAGATTATCATCAAATCGAATGTACGCTTAGGTCAGACCAACCACAGTGAAAAGGAAATCGAATTGTCAGGTAACCATGCTTATCTACGCATCATGTCCGATAAGGATTTCTATTATATGTTGGCATCCTCTGATGGCATCAACTTCACTCAACTTGCCAGAATGGAGTACCGTTTCCTCAGCACAGAAACTATCGGTGGGTTCACAGGTGTCATGCTTGGAGTTTTCGCACAATGTCGCCATGAGGCGGGTAAAGGATATGTGGATATAGATTGGTTTGAATACAAATAACATGATGAAACTAAAACTTACACTTTTTGTTCTAACTGTCATGACCTGTTGCCAGAACCTATTGGCACAAGAGTCACTGCGTGAGGATTTCATCCATCCCAAGGATGAGCACCGTGCATGGATTATCTGGCAATGGATGGACGGACTGGTGAGCAAGGAGGCTATCACACACGATTTGGAGGCATTCAAGGCTGCAGGACTCGCTGGCGTGCAGAATTTCCAGATTGGCGGTGACAGGCAGAGCCTCGTGGGAGACCCATCGTGTGCCATTGGAAGCGAAAAATGGAAGGAAATGATGCGGTGGACAATGGACGAATGCGAGCGACTGAGCTTGTCGTTCGGCACTCACAACTGCCCGGGCTGGTCTTCGAGCGCTTACGTCAACGTAACGCCCGAGTACTCCATGCAGAAGCTTGTGGTGGAATCCGTGGCATTCACTCCAAAAGCCAAAGCCATTCGCTTGCCATGTGCAGAGCTTGACCCAAAACACAATTACTATCAAGACATCTGTGTGTTGGCAATGCCCAACGATTCAGTGGTCAGCAAGAGTGACATCCTCGACCTTACACCCTGTCTGTCCGCAACGACGGATGGGCGATGGGCAGACACCCTTGTCATCACGAACAAGATGATGAAGCTCTTACCGAAGTCATATGTCAATCGGATGAAGGAGGGCAACTGGCTGTTGTTGCGCTTCGGCCACACGACCAACGGAAAGACCAACGAGGCACAGGCACCTAAGTCGGGACAAGGACTGGAATGCGACAAGATGAACCGAGAGGCAGTGAGGCATTTCTGGAGTGGCTATCCTCAGATGCTGATTGACTTGGCAGGGAGGCATGCAGGGAAAACCTTCTGTCGGCTGGAAATAGACAGCTATGAGGCAGGCGGTCAGGACTGGAGCGTGGTACTGCCCGATGAGTTCCTACGTCGCAAAGGCTACGACATCCATCTATGGCTGCCCTACATCGTGGGTAAGGCTGTGATAGGGAGCAAAGAAGAGAGTGCAGCGTTCCGAAAAGATTTGGTCGATGTACTCACATCGCTCTTTGCTGAGAACTACTACGGTTACATGGCTGAACTTGCTGAAAAGAGTGCGCCAGGCATGCAACTTCTGGTGGAGCCTTACGGAACAGGTGGACAGAAACCATTCCAGGTGCTCGACATTTACAAAATACTACGTGCAACTCCCACGGCACTCGTCGCCACAGAGTTCTGGGTGCGCCCTAACTGGGGTTGGAAGGACATGGGACGGCATGAGCAAGTGATGCGCAACCTGCAGAAGCCGTTGCTTGTGGCTGAGGCATTCACCTGCTGGCCGTTATATGCATGGCAGGACGACCCACAATCGCTCAAGCCCATCTGCGACCGTGCCTTCTGTACAGGTGTCAACCGCATGATGCTGCACGCTGGAGCATGCAATCCGTGGACACAGGTCGAACCAGGCATGTCGTTCGGTATTTGGGGAACTCACTTTGTGCCCAAACAGACGTGGTGGAAAGCAGGCGGAGCAAAGGCTTTCTTCGATTACATGGCGCGATGCCAGTCGTTGCTCCAACGCGGACTGCCCAGCAAGCAGCAATGGGGTGACACAGGCAGATTCAAGACCTATCGGCGGACCGATGGCGATATTGACATCGTGTTCGTATGCAATCCCACTGACACCGTTGCCACAGCCACCCTACCCATCGCGCAATATGCTGGTGGAGAGAGCATAGAAGTGTGGAATCCTTACAATCTCGCAATGGAGACATTCAACGGCGACAAGCTGACCATCGAGGCTAATGGCTCGAGGTTTCTCGTCATCACGCCTAATCCCATGGAGTATGCGCAGAACGATTCCTTGGCAACGTTGCTTGTTCATCACCAACAAGATGAATGTGTAGCTACACTCAACGATAGTTGGGACATCACATTTCCTGATGTGGCAGAGATGAAGCGTCAACCACTCTTCGACTGGACACAATCACCAACACCTGCCATCAGGTATTTTTCAGGGACAGCCACCTATAGCACCCACTTCCGACTGAACAATCGACAACTCAAAAGCAGCCGTCTCGTACTTCATTTGGGCAATGTGAAGAACATGGCTACCGTGCGTGTCAACGGTGTTGCATTCCCCGTCATGTGGAAAGCTCCTTTCCTGCTCGATATGACGTCAGCACTCCATACGGGTGATAATCAGATAGAAATCGATGTCACCAACCTCTGGCCCAACCGCATGATTGGAGACGAACAGGAACCCGACGACATCGATTGGTCTGATCCATTGATATACGACTATGCGCCAGGCAAACCTATGGCAGGACGCTATATGGCAGCTATCCCCGAATGGTTGCAAAATGGAAAGCCACGTCCGTCACAAGGTCGCAAAACGGTAGGCTGTTTCAAATTCTTTACCAAAGAATCTCCCCTACTCCCTTCCGGACTGCTTGGACCAGTTGAAATATGGAAGACAAAGAGATAATTATTCGACCACAGTAATCATACAATATATGAACAAGGAATCTATTGACACAAGCAAAATGTGCTCCCACCTGCAGAAAAAGCTGTTTGAAGAAGATGGCATTTATCACCCCCTATGGATAGCCATGCAGGATGAGCCTGAACTGACAGCCATTGTTCGCTCGCGCCAACTCCACGTTTATCGTAATGGAAAGAAAGTCTTGGTACTGGCAGGAAAGGCAGCTCCAAAGATAATCAGGGAAGATAGAATCTGTGAGCTCCTTCCAGGACGCAAAGAGCAAATAGAGCGTATCAGACAGATGGAGCAACGCTTCAACAAAGCATTAGCTTTCATTCAAGAACCTACGATAACACCAGAAAGCTTGGAGGCTATCAAGGACGATATAGCGATACTTGACGAGTACTATGGTAGTGAGGTCTGGCGACAGGACTTAGCTGATGACGAAGCAGGACGGCTTCCTAAGGGCCTAAAACGAGGCGTACTGTCAGAAGACGGAATATGGAATCTGCTCTCTGACTATCGAGAACTCCCCAATAAATTAAAAATTAATAATTAAAAAGTAAAAATAAAATATTCAGGGATTTAAAGGATTTAAAAGGATTTAGGGCGCTTCGCTTGAAATTGTATTTAGAATTATAAAAAAAATTTTACGTTTCAATTTTATACTTCATTTCGAGCCGTAGGCGACCAAGAAAGTAAAAAGTAAAAAACAATAGCGATTATGAAAAGACTTTTATTCTGCCTCATGGCAATGGTAAGTGTGCTGACGCTTTCGGCACAAAGCATTTATGATTTCAAGGTAAAGAACGATGTGGGTCAGGAAATATCACTTTCCAACTACAAAGGGAAAGTGCTGCTGATAGTGAATACTGCTACCCGATGCGGATTCACGCCGCAGTACAAGGAACTGGAGCCGCTCTACCAGAAGTATCAAGCTCAGGGCTTCGAGATTCTCGACTTCCCTTGTAACCAGTTCGGACAGCAGGCTCCTGGTACGATTCAGGAGATACACCAGTTCTGCACAGCCAACTTCAACATCCACTTTCCACAGTTCGACAAGATTGATGTGAATGGCGAAAACGCACATCCTCTCTATACTTGGTTGAAGGCACAAGCTGGCGGAGGCGACATCAAGTGGAACTTCACCAAGTTCCTCGTCGGGCGTGACGGCAAGGTCATCAAACGGTATGAGTCACGCGATCAGATTGCTACCATCGAGACCGACATGCAGATGGAAATAAATCCCGTACTACGTAATATCATGTCTCGTCGCTCTGTCCGCAAGTATCTCGACAAGCCCGTCGAACATAAGAAACTGGAAACCATTGCCCTTGCTGGCATCAATGCACCAAGTGCCATGAACCGCCAAAACTGGGCTATACGAATCATCGAAGACCAGAAACTGATGGCAGATGTGAAGGACATGTGTCGCAATGCTCCGAACCTCATCTGTGTCTGTGCTCCTACAGATGGCAGGTTCGACCTTGATGCAGGTCTGTTAGGCGAAAACATGATGCTAGCAGCACAGTCACTGGGACTTGGTACCTGCATCCAGACAGGACCTATTCGTTTCCTCACGACTGACGAGAAAGCCAAGTCATTCCGCGATAGCCTCGACATCCCCGAAGGTTACAAGCTGCTATTTGTAATTTCTATTGGCTATCCCGACGAACAGCCCGAAGCTAAACCTCGTGATGCTTCAAAAATAGAATTCATAAAGTAAAAATCCCTCTCCCGACCTCCCCGAGGGGAGGAGAAGGAGAGAATGAAAAGCCAATCAAGGATTTAAAGGATTTTAAAGGATATTTTTTAGTGAAAGTGTAACTTCGTTAAACATTAAACGTTAAACTTTAAACGTCATTATTCAAATGTGAAAAGAAGTTAACGGAAAAATTCGTTGTCCCAATGTCCCAATGTCCCAATGTCCCAAAATAAAAACTCCCACCTTGCAAGAACTGCATAATAAAGTGAAAAATGAAGAGTGAAGAGTGAAAAATTAATCAAGGATTTAAAGGATTTAAAAGGATTTGGGGCACTTCGCTTGAAATTGTATTTAGAATTATCATTTAGAATTTTAAAAATAATTTTACGTTTCAATTTTAAATTACATTTCTAGCCGTAGGCGACCAAGAAAGTGAAAAATGCCATCCGGATGAAATCGCTTCACTTTTCACTCTTCACTCTACTCCCTTCGCCTTCAAAGTTTACCTCGCCCTTCGGAGAGGGGTTAGGTGAGGCTCGGAGTTGGGGGTGAGGTTTTTTTCACTCTCCTCCCCTCGGGGAGGCTGGGAGGGGGCTTGGAAAAGCAGTGGAAGCGGTGCAAATCATTCGTGCGAGTGGTGCAGTGTTTGTGTCGTAACGTTATAGAGTAAGAGTCGAATTGGTGCAGCGTAATAGTCAGACTGGACTTTCCTCTGAAAGCAATGCAAATATACGCTTTTTCAGTGGAAAACCCAAACAAAATCGGATAATTTTTTGATTTAGCTCAAACCATTTTTTAAGTCTTTCGTGCTTTAACATCTTTTCACGTGCCGAATATAGCTTTTCATTCACTTCCTGTATGAAATCAAGTGACAACCCTTCGTAATCAGGATTTACGCTACATTCCATGCTTGTCAGAATGGCAGTTAACTCGGCATAGGTGAGTTCGCAACCTTTAGCTCGACGAAGTAAATGTTAAATACATCTGGAGCGGTTCTCGTTATCATCATGTTAAGATATTTAAACAGTTGAAACTCAAATGTAAAGATAGTGATTTGGGGACATTGGGACAATGGGACATTGGGACATCAAATTTTTCCGTTAACTTATATTCACATATAGGATGAAAAAAAATCTCGGACTGATTTTTAATTATAGTCTATTAATAGACTATAATTAAAATATTTAATATATAAATTCTTTTTTAATGAATTCCGTTAAAAAATGTATTCATTTTTAGTTCGTTGTCCCAATGTCCCAATGTCCCAATGTCCCAATTGACGCATGTCAAGAGAACAAACCAATTAACTTCATTTAACGTTTTTTCTTTTTTTGTTCACGCTTTTATTCCCAAATATGCATGTCGAGTTTGCAATCATTTACCAAACGGAAGAGTCCGGCATGAACATAGTCGGACGATTCCAGTAAGGGCATGGAAAGGGATAATAATATTGTAAAAATATTGAGAAGTGCATGCGGAAGAATTGATATTTGGATTATTATTCATATCTTTGTAGCCAATGAACAGACAAGTATCATCCATTCATACTTGAAAAAACAATAACATATAGATTATGGCAAACACTACCAGCTGCCTGGCGACAGTACTTGGGTTGCAGCAAAACTTGATTTTCTCCGCAATATGAAAAAAATACATTGAACAGACAGAAGAAATGAAAGAGAGAATAGCTTTTGTAGATTACATTCGTGTAATCGCCTGTTTGCTGGTAATGGTGGTACATGCCAGTGAGCAGTTTTATAACATGGGGCCGATTTCCCAAGTGGTTAATGAGGACAACCGTCTTTGGGTATCAGTGTATGATGGTTTCTTCGGGCGTATATCCGTGCCGTTGTTTATGATTGTATCAGCCTTTCTGCTGGTGCCGATGAAACAAGGCATGACGATGAGCAAGTTCTACCATCGGCGGTTTCTTCGCATCCTGCCGCCATTCATTTGCTTCTTGGTGCTTTATGCACTGTTGCCTGTTGTTTGGGGCGGATTGACGTGGAATGATGCTATAGAGCAGCTGAAGATGGTGCCTTTCAACTTCCCGTTATGGGGCGGTCATCTGTGGTTCATGTACCCGCTCATCAGTATCTACCTCATCATACCCGTGGTGTCGCCTTGGCTCGAAAAGGCAAGTGCAAAGGACGAACTGATATTCCTCGGTTTCTTTGCCTTCTCTACGCTCACCCCTTGGCTCCACCGCTTCGTGTCGCCCGAACTCTGGGGTGAATGCTTTTGGAATCAGTTCTCTGCTTTGTGGTACTGCTCTGGCTACTTGGGCTATCTCGTATTGGCACACTTCATTCGTGTACACTTGAAATGGAGTTGTCGGAAGAAGATGACCATTGGGGTTGTCTGCATCATCATAGGCGGTTTGTTTACTGCCTGGAGTTTCTGGTGGAAGGCTGTGCCTGGTGTGCAGATGGAAACGCCGATGATGGAATGGTCGTGGGAGTTCTGCACCCCCAATGTGCTGCTTGCCACGTTTGGTACTTTTCTGATGTTCACTTGCATCAAGAAGGCTCCACGATGGATTAACGCTCTTGCCAAGCTGACTTTCGGCATGTATCTGATGCATATATTCTTCCTCACGTTCATTGCGAAATGGATGATCGGCGGCGATGTTGCTCACCCTTTACTGCCCGTATGGCTGGCAATTCCCGTTATCGGCATGCTCACGTTTCTGTGTTGTGCTGTCACAACGAAACTCATCTCGCTGATTCCAGGCAGTAAGTATTTGATAGGTTAATGACTGAAATGAAAATTTCTCAACTGATGGAGGTTTGCAACTTATGACATTACCCAAGTTTATCATCACAATGGATGGGCATTTCCGTCTCGGAATGGTCAATCAGCACAAAGACCTACTGAAGCCAGGCGACCAGTGCATTGGCGGTGGATATTACAGATTTGATTTCATTTCAAATCGAATCATCTTGGATAGGGAATCCTACGATTTTGGGAAACCCAAGTGGCATCTATTAGATACATTAATCGTACCTTCCGCTTATAAGATGCTCAGTCTTGTATATGAGTATGATGATGGATTCCATGAGGATTTCAATGTGAGTGAGGAACTGACAATTGTTTATGATGACTGAGAAAAAAATATCACAAAAGAAGTGTGTTTTCAGATTTTTATGTTTATCTTTGCAATGACATGAAAAAGTGAAAAGCCAATCAGGGATTTAAAGGATTTAAAAGTATATGGGGCGCTTCGTTTGAAATTGTATTTAGAATTAATATTTAGAATTTTAAAAAAATTTTACGTGTCAATTTTAAACTTCATTTCGAGCCGGAGGTGACCAAGTAAGTGAAAAGTGAAAAATCACAAAAAGTACAAAGTACAATTTACAAGGTACAGGCATGTCCTTTGTTCTTATCTTCACGAACTAACTTCGTTAAACTTTAAACTTTAAACGTTAAACTATATAATTTATATCACTTAACTTTAATTATTCTAACATGAACAACGTACCAAAAATCAAGATTGGAATCGTCGCAGTAAGTCGCGACTGTTTTCCAGAGTCACTGGCTGTTAACCGTCGCAAAGCTGTTATAGCCAAGTATGTAGAGAAATATGGCTCAGCCGACATCTATGAGTGCCCTATCTGTATCGTCGAAAGCGAGATTCACGCTCAGCAGGCTCTTGAGGATGTGAAGAAGGCTGGATGCAATGCTCTGTGTGTCTATCTGGGCAATTTCGGTCCAGAGATTTCTGAAACCATGATAGCCGACTGGTTCCAAGGCCCAACCATGTTCTGTGCCGCTGCCGAGGAAACTCAGGAGGACTTGATTGACGGTCGTGGAGATGCTTATTGCGGTATGCTGAATGCCAGCCAAGCGCTTTCTCTCCGCAAGACACGTGCCTATATTCCTGAGGAGCCAGTGGGTGATGCAGGTGAGTGCGCAGACATGATTCATGAGTTCGTACCTATCGCTCGTGCCATCGTCGGCCTGCAGAACCTCAAGATTATCAGCTTCGGTCCACGCCCTAACAATTTCCTCGCTTGCAACGCTCCTATCCGTGCCCTCTATGACCTCGACGTGGAAATAGAGGAGAACTCCGAGCTCGACTTGCTGGAGGCATTCCAGAAGCACCAGAACGACCCACGCATCGACGAGGTGGTGAAGGACATGGCTGCAGAGTTGGGAACTGGCAACAAGATTCCTTCCGTGCTGTCAAGACTTGCTCAGTATGAACTCACGCTGACCGACTGGATTGAAGCTCACAAAGGCTCACGTCAGTTCGTGGCAATGGCAAACAAGTGTTGGCCTGCATTCCAGACGATGTTCGGCTTCGTTCCTTGCTATGTGAACAGCCGCCTGACGGGTAGAGGCATCCCTGTGGCTTGTGAGGTTGATATCTATGGCGCTTTGTCGGAGTTTATCGGTACTTGCATCACTCAGGATGCTGTCACCTTGCTCGACATCAACAACTCTGTGCCAAAGGACATGTACGAGCAGAGCATCAAAGGCAAGCAGTTTGAGTGCGACAGCTATACCGACAAAGAGATTTTCATGGGCTTCCATTGCGGAAACACTGCCTCTTCGAAGGTATGCAACTGCCAGATGTGCTTCCAGCGAATCATGGCGCGTGCATTGCCTGTAGAGGTGACCAACGGCACACTGGAGGGCGACTTGAAACCAGGAAAGGCCACCGTTTATCGCCTGCAATCCACCGCCGACACCAAACTGCGTGCATATATTGCACAGGGTGAGATTCTGCCAGTAGCCACACGCTCATTTGGCTCAATTGGAACCTTTGGCATCAAGAACATGAGTCGTTTCTATCGTCATGTACTCATTGAGAAGCACTATCCTCACCATGCAGCAGTGATGTTTGAGCATGCAGGAAAATATCTTTGGGAGGTGCTGAAATACATGGGCATCCCTGTGGAAGAGATAGACTACAACTTCCCTAAGGGCAACTACTACCCTACTGAGAACCCATTCGTTTAAAATTAACAATTATTAATTAAAAAATTAAAAATGTGTTAGATTTCCACTTTGGGTTTTACTTTTTAATTTTTACTTTTTAATTTTACTATCCCCCCAGAAAGAATCCTCCGTACCGTCGTGGTATGGAGGATTTTTCGTATATTTGCAAATAAATACTTGAAACATTTAGGACCTATAAACGATACTTGAAACGTGAGCAAAGTAATCAAATATCTTCACCGAATGCTGACGACCGTTTTGATGGCGGTAGGCTCGTTTGTAGCGGTTCATGCACAGACGTTGCAACAACTGTGGAAGAACCCAACTGACGACTATCGTGTGAAGACATGGTGGTTCTTCGGCTATGAGCATACGACTGACGAAGGCATCACGGCTGATGTGGAGGAACTGAGCAAGGCTGGATTCGGAGGTGTGGTTTATTATGACCAGAACCATAGAAATGCCAAGAACCTGCCCAGCGGAATGCCCGATGAGGGTTTCAGTCTTGAGTGGTGGCATCACCTGCGCTTTGCAGCCAGTGAGGCACGACGTGTGGGATTGTCGTTTGAAATAAATATTTCCAATGGCTATTGTGCTGGTGGCAGATGGATTGATGCCGACCATGCCATGCAACGGGTGGCTTGCGCTAAGCTGCGAGTGACAGGCGGCAAGGAGGTTTCGGTGGATTTACCAGCTATCAATGGTCCTGAGGGATACGTGAAGGATATTGCAGTATTGGCTTTTCCCTATTGCGATGACGGGCAGATGCGTCACATAACGGCTCGCTATGTGCCCCAAGGAAAAGGACGCAACGGTGCTATGCAGGGACCTGGTCTTGTGGATGAACATAACAGCTTTTCTGGCTATGGTTTCAAGACATTGCCCGATGTGGGTACATTGCAGGTGAGCGACGACAGCTTGAAGTGGCATGATGTACTGACGCTGCAACCCATGTATCGCAGTCAGGGTGTATATCCCTTGCGCACAAATGCTTTTCCTGCAACAAAGGGCAAATACTGGCGTATCAAACATAGCAACGGGACTCTCGACTATGAAGGCAATGCATCAGGCGACATTCGGGAGTGGAGCGTTGGCGAGGAGGCTCTGCTCGACTGTTGGGAGGAACGTGTTGCTTTGCAGAGCGACTTTGCCGAGGGGGAGCATACCCCACAATACACACCCCAAGAAATCATCAATCCCAACGACATCATAGATTTGACGGACAAGGTTGATGGCAATCATCTACGATGGATGGCTCCCAATTGCGAATGGACGATTATCCGACTGGCTGCTGTTCTTACAGGTGCTAAATCAAAACATGGAAGGGAAAACTTGTTGGGATATGAATGCGACAAGCTTTCCGCAGAGGCTGCCAACCTACACTGGGACAGATATGTCAAGGTGATTCTCGACAGTATCGGACCTATGGTGCAAGGTATCACAATGGATTCCCACGAGGGCGGTTCGCAAAACTGGACGCCACGGATGCTGGAGGAGTTTCGCACACGTCGCGGCTATGACTTCACCCCTTGGCTGCCTGTCCTCGCTGGATATATCATAGCATCGAAAGAGAAAACCGCACAGGTGCTCTACGACTATCGCCTGACCATTGCCGACTGCCTGCGAGACAACTATTTCGGTACGTTCCAACGACGTGCCACAGAGAGTGGCATGACTTTCACCGCCCAAGCCATTGGCAATGCGCTGTGCATCACGGGTGATGCCATCAGCGTGAAACAAGCTGTGGAAAAGCCTCAGGGAGAGTTTTGGACGTATCAGCGCGATGGTGCTTACGACATAAAAGACTGTTCGAGTGCAGCCCATCTTTATGGTAAACCCATTGCATCAGCAGAGGCCATGACCGACTGCGAATACAAGGATACGCCAGCTGATTTGCTACGTGTGTGCAACATTGCCCTATCGATGGGTGCACAGGAGTTTGTAGTGTGTGCCACGCCCCATATTCCGTATCCACAATCAGCTATACGACTCAATGACCCAACGACCAGCACTCCCTACATTGCTGGTCGCGAATACGCTATCAACCGTAGCAACCCGAAATGGGAGGACATGAAATCTATATGGCAGCAGGCTGCACGTTCGATGGTGCTGTTACGCCACGGTGTGGCAGCTCCAGATGTTTTGGTGTATCTGGGTGATGACATTCCCATGAAGATTATTACCAACCGATTGCCAAAAGGACTGGAAGGTCTTGATTGGGATGCCTGCACGGGAGATGCACTAAAATTATTGAAGGTGCGAGGAAATCAATTGGTGACAGAAGGCGGTATAGCATATAAAGCCTTAGTGATGTCCAAAGGCGCAATGGTTACAGATAAGTCACGACAACTGATAGACGAATGGAAAGCAGCAGGAGTTCCCATTTTGCAATCGGGCGAATCCATTCCTCGACCCATTTTAATAAAACAAGGTGACGAATCAGTGGTTCACACGCACAGACATCTCAGCGAACAGGAACTTTTCTACATAGCAAATAAGGAGAACCACGACACTGATGTTACTTTTAGACTTCAGGATCAGCCTCAAAAGGTGACAGTCTGGCATCATGCTACTGGCAAACGTACCATACTGAAAAGGCGAACTGACAACTCATTTCTCCTCCGTCTGAAGCCAGTAGAGTCTGTTTGCATTACGTATTAAGTATTGAGTCCACTTTAAAAAGTGGACTCAGTTAAGTAAAAACACATGTAGGGCTTGGCAAGTCCTGAAAGGACGACAGAACACAGGCAGGTGGTGAAGCGTAGTGGAACCCCTGCTATGTGTATCAAGGTAAACAGAGTGCCGAAGGTACGACGGATAAGCAGGCAAATGGCTCCGTCACCCCCTTGGGGTTCCTATTGACTGTGTGCTTAGCAGGGTTTCCGTGCTTCGCACTTCACCGTCTGCCTGTATTCTTTCATGCCTTCGGCATTTTTAACGGACACCTATCATTTCATATATTCATTTGTGAAACACGGACGGTAGATGCCGCTCTTGCCTGTAGGAGCGGCAGAGGGTGTGAAGTTTGACCAGTTGGTGATGGTGTAGATGCGGTGGAGACGGTCGCAGTAGTAATGCAGACTGACTGTTCCGCCTGTTCTGTTGTCCAAGATGAAGAGGGGATAGTAAATAGTTTTGCCCGTCTTGTGGGGAATTGTCACGGCACGCACTTCCCCGTCGATAGTGGCACACATCAAGTCTTGTTCGCCCTGATAGGCAGCCAGTGTATCGCCGAGCTCCACCTGCACCGTCATTCGGAGTTCGAAGAGCGAGGCATCAGGGGCTATCCAATTGGTGGGGCGTACATCTGTTCCTGGCTTTAAATATACAGGCGTTTCAACTATCGGCTCTGTTGGCTCTGTTGACTCATCATCGTCGCTACAGCTCCCCACCATGAAGGTGAGGGCTGTGAGCAACAACATATAAAAGATGTTCTTCTTCATTCTTGTTGATTATTTGATAATGACTTTTTCGTTATTGTGGATATACACACCTCGTTGCTGAGGTTGCTTGCTCAGTTTGATGCCATTCAGCGTGTACCAGCCGTCGGAATCGAAGGCGTTGGCATTAGTGAAGTTGATGGCAGTTGGCTCGTCTGGTGTGCCGTGAGATGCATTCGGAACGAAGCGCATCTGACTGCGGTTGGTAACGGCAACCACTTCATCGCCGCGTTCCAGCATGAAGCTGAGAGACTCGTTGGTTCCAAGCTTGTCTTCGGCTCCGTTAGGCTCATGCGCTCCCACATTCAGATAGAACACACCCTGCTCGTCGGCTATAGCTACGCCGCAAACCTCTGCGCCTTGAAAGACAGTAAGACGGTCGCCAAACTCAACATCCACTCCTTCAGCCATTGCTACGACGGTCATGCTCGTGCCGCTGTTATTCTGGAAAGCAGGCTCTGCACGTTTGGTATATGACTCGCCGCCATAGCGGGTGTTCGACTTATATATTGGATAGTTGAAGGTGACTTCGCTGTCGGCGTTGCGCTTGAGCATATATCCTTCGCCAACGCGCAGGTACTTGAGCGTACCCTTCCACTGCTTGTTGCCAAAGGCATCCACGGAGAGTACGGCAAACTCGCTCTGGCTCTTGATGATGTCGCCGTTGGAGCCTGATTCGGCATAGATGGACATGGCAGTACCAATAGGCAGGTTGAGGTCGGAAACGTAGCCTATGCGGTTCCATCCCTTTCGTACTGTGATTCCCTCAGGACTAATATAGCCTTCCACGTATGCCAGCTTATCGCTGTTTGAATAGATACGGTACATGAGACGAGAGTCGAAGCTGACGATGCTGTCGCCATAGTCCCAGAGGTAGTTTACCACTGTGGAGTCTCCGTCTTCGGTTTCTTCGGACTTGTAGGTAATCAGGTACTGGCTGCCATCAGCCTTGTCGGCTTCCACTCCGTCGCCAACCTCCCAGTTGGTGGCGTTGTTCAGCAGTTCCTTAATCTTCATTTCCCTTGGAGTTACATGGAACGATACCCAATTCCATCCCTTTTGCAGCTGAATGGTCTGCACCACATAGTTGTTGGTGAAGAACAGCTGAGGGTCGGTGGTGCTGCCAATGACAGTATCGCACTTGAATACCAAGCGATTTCCTCCTGTTAACTTCGGTAACAATCTGTGGATGTTGCCCGTAGAGGCATCGTAGAATTCGAAGAAGAGTTCGACAGGGTTGCGGTCTTTGTTATAGACAGTAAGATAAGCCAGTCCGTCGTTGCCAGTGCCCGTGGCATCATAGTCGAGGTGCGTGACGCCCAACAAACGGTGGTCGCTGTTGAAGGCGGCTAGCATATCTTCCTTGTCATGCGATATATTAGCGTTGACATAGACTTGTCCGATGATGCTCATGGTGATATTATCCTGCAACAACAAGTCATCCACAGCCCAATCAGGTGCCTCGCCGCGAACCTTGATGTTCAGCGGAAGCGGTTCATTCATTTCGTCCTCAGTGGTGAGGTAGATGACCTCGTCGAAGTCGCCAATATTGATATAAGGCGAGATGGTGAAGGTGATAGGTTGTTCACTGAGTGGACCTACCACACCATTGTACTGGGAAGCGGTAATCCATATAGGCAGTCCCTCGAGGGAGAAGCGCTTGGATTTGCCACTCAGGTTCTCTATCACGGCTTCGAAGGTAAATTCCTCGCCGTAGCGTGTTTGCATGCTGAGTTGCTTGGAAGTCCAGCGCAGCGGGTTGCGATAGACGTAGAGGTCCATGGTCACAGGCGATGCCATTGTGTTGCCATTGAGGTCGGTCACTTCCTTGACGGTCACCATCACGTTGGTCTTCTCTATCTGATAGTCAGGCACATCGAGGTTGATGTACAGCTCGTTGTCCTTGGAAACAAAACTGTAAGGGATGTTCTCCAGTGCCACGACGCCACGCATAGGTGCATAGTTGGATTTGTCAGCCAGACGCTCTACCACATCCTGTGCGATAAGTGTGTCGCGCTGCGTGGTCAACTCACCCGTTGTCAAGTCGCGATAGCGTTTCAAACTGATTCCTGTAGGCACAAGTTTCTGCTGGTTGTTCAGCTGCAATTCGTTGCGTCCGAAACTCAGGTATGCCATCAGTCCCAGTTCCTCGCCCGAGAGCGTCATGGAAGAAGTGGCCTTGATGATGTTCTCAGAGAGTGCCATCTCGTACATGGCTATCTCGTCGATATGTCCCGTGATAGGTCGCTCCACGGTCTCACTGTCAATCAAAGTGGCACCTGCTGCCAGTCGGTTGCCGAGGATGCCTCCCAAGGTATCAACAGCAAAGGTCTTCTTCAGCAACTGGTCCACATAGAGGTTACCCACATTGCGGGAGCGATTGACGGTCAGTGCCACATGGTGCCATGCACCGTCGTTCACGGTTGTGTTGGTTTGCAGGTGTCGTCCGCCTAAGTGCAAGTCAAGCAAACCACCACGCACTCCGAAGTTGAAATGGTTCGTCGCATCGGCTTCGGTCTCAGCCTTGCCATTGGAAAGCAACGTGCCTTCATTGTCGGTGGTGCGGAACCAGAACATCATTGTGTAGTCTTGATAGTTGGTGCGACTGAACTTGTCAGGCTCGATGCGGAAGCCCTCTTTACCGTCCAGCTTCATGCCGATGCCGTCGGGCACGTTCCATGCCGCTTCGTACACAGAAAGGTCGCTGCCACTGACTACACGGTTGAAACTGTAGTCACCCTGTCCCTCGTTCATCGGGAAATTGTCGAGCAGTCCTAACTCATATCCAGTGAGCATCTTCTGGGCATGTTCGCTCATCTCGCTGCTGCTCAGTGCACGGTTCCACAGTCGGAACTCCAGCATCTCACCCTCGTAGTTGGTGCCTTCCCAATTCTGTGATTCGGCAGAGTTTTCGTATTCGTACTGTTTGGTTACGCCCAAGCTATAGCTGCCAGTTCCGTTATAGAGGTGATTATAATTGAACGAGCCTATCTGCTTGGTGCCATCATAGAAAGATACCTGTGTGGTCTGCGTATCGATGTCGGGCTGTATCACGAAGGCAACCTGACGCAGACCGTTGAAATCGATGGCATCAGAGAGGAAGATGGCATCCTTGAAGACAGCTGCCAGTTGTTTGTTCCTGCTGACGCCAAGTTCCAGGAAGTTGTCACTATCGCCGTGGCTGAACAGCGTCATGTCCTTATCGTTGTCATCGGGGTTAATCATCACATCCACAGTGAACGCTCTGCCACCCAGGTGTCGCATACCTAAGTAATGAACTCCTCCTTCTCCGTTGAAGCGCAGGTCGGTTGAGAGCGCGATGTTGCTCGAGTTGGTCTGCCCAAGCACCTGGAAGTTGTTCAGGCCGCGCAAGTAGTTGCCGGCTATAGGCTCTGAGAAGCGCAGCATGATGTCCTCTCCGATGTCCAGGATGCCGTCCTCAGGTTTCGGTGTACCGAAGAGCTGTGGTCGGCGTGTGTCCTTGATACCCGTCAGTATTTCAGACGAACGGGTGAGGTATCCGTTGCCGTAGCGGCAGTAGTTCACAGCACGCAAGTCGTAGTTCTGCTCTATCGGGTCGGTTTCACCCCAGAAGGTGGCCATGATGCGTCCGTCGTCCACAATCATCTGACGTTCACCCGTGGCCTTCGCAAACAGTAGAGAGTCACTATAGTAAGAGCAGACGTTCACCCAGTCTTTGTCTCCCTGTGTCGAGAGCTTGTACTGCAGCTCGATGTGGTCGAAGTTGCGGTAGTTCATGTCGAAACCGTCGATGCGCACTGGCATGTAGTACTGCTGGCGCTTGCTATCGTAGGCCGACTCGGTGTTCACCACCCATTTATCGCCTGGCAAGGAAATATTCACCTTGCCTGCCACAGGCACAAAGTGGGCAGAGATGTTGCAGTTCCACGAACGCTTCACGTCCAGCGGATCCTTGATGCCGAGTTGTAGGTCATCGTAATCGTAGTCTGTACCTGGATAGACCTCTATCGTTTTTGTTACTACCTCATTAGGATTGAGAAGGAGACTCAGTCCACCGCCAGCCAGTGGATAGCCATCCACAGATACTTTGGCTCCATGAGGGTTCGAAGCGGGATCAAGGAAGATGAGGAAAGGATTGGTCGTTGTGGCCTGTGCCGGCAATGGGCTCTCGTTGACGAAGTGGAGGGTGAAACGTGCTGGTTCGTCGGCAGGAACATTGCTCATCGATGCCTGATCCACCCAGATGCGCGGATGGTCAATCTCGATGGTCTTGGCATCGAGCACTATGCCCGGATTATAGTATTTCGTCCTGCGTTCATCCTCATAAGGCTCGGCGGTGGCACCGCCACGAGTGCGATAGACGAAACTGCGGTACTGGGTTGGCGTGTTCTTAACGTAGGAGCATACGCCGCCTAACGAACCGGCAATGCCATAGTCTTCACCTTCAACGGTTCCTCCCCGTCGTATAAAGCCATAGTATTCGTCACTGACAAATTGGAAGAAGAGGTTTTCTGCGTTATCCACACCCATCTTCTGAAGCGAATCCACACGGGCGTTGAGTTCGTTCTTGTCCACCGTAGCCCGATAGACATCGACCACGAGATTGGACTTGCCTGACGGCTGCAGCGTGAAGCCCACGCTCTTCGTTCTGCCCGTCGTCTTGCCGAAGTTGTAGTTATAGTCTAATGAGAGGACAGGGGTGTATTTGACGTACATTCCCTTAGAGAATTGCTGAAAATCCAAAACATAATATTTCCCATCTCCTCCACTATTATTCAGTTTAGTTTCTTTATCAGCAAAACTCTTCATTCCCGATCCGAAATTGACAGTTCCGAAGCCAGTGCCGACTAATGGAATCTGCCAATAGCGGCTCTCATTTTCGTTTACACCAAACTTCTCGGTATAGCTGACGGAGGCGCGTCCGTCCACGTCGTAGCTCTTCACATGATCTGTGGCAAGCAGTTTGTCTTTCTCGTTGGTTGCGAGGAAGCTTATCCACGTTCGGATGCGATCATTGTATATATTGACTTCATTACTATAGGCATTCAGCGTGTCTGGGTCCACCTTGGTGTAATAGTTCTCTATTCCGAAGTTATCGTCATCGATATCCACACGACTGATATACATGGCACGGCCTTTCTCCTTTGCCACTTCACGAGCAGTTTCTACTTTGGTGCCTTTCGGCAGGATAAGGGCGTTGCGCTGGTTGAAAAGGTCAGGGATGAGCTCATTTTCGATATAGGTCTGGGAGTGGACGAAGATATTCTCAAATTCACTTCTGGTCATCAACACCTCATCGCGTACCAAATAGATTCTCTTGTCTTTACTGTCCACGCCCTCAGCCAGCAGTTTCATCGTGCCTTGCGGCACTTTGAAATCATGGCCTTCTACCGTATAGATGCCGCCGGCACGCGTCGTGAGCAGATTGAAGGTTGCTTCGTCAATGGCTCGCACAGCTATACCGTCTTCTGCTATGATATTATGCACCATACCGATGAACAAGTCTGCATCACGGCCCACATGGGAGCTTTTAGAGGAGGTGGTGATGCGCTCGGTAGTCTCGAAGGTGTAGCTGTACTGCCAGTTGTTATAGTAGGTGGTCATGAGGGCGAAACTAAAGTAGTCGGTACTCTTAATGGACATATCATTGTTGCCAAGGACATTACCTCCTCCAACACCGGACCAGAGACCTCGGAACACATTCATTCCAGCAGAGCTACTGCCAATGGTGAAGTTGGCACCCAACTTTGCTTTCACGTCCTCAGTAAAGCTGTAGCTGAGTTTGCTGCCGCTCTCTATATAGGCACTGGAGCCGGCACCTGGCGGGTCGCGCAGGATATCTACAAGCACGGCAGGACCTTCTGCCACCACGCGTCTCCCCTGGCTCTTAGCTTTCGACGCCATTACGTAGCCGCGGATAGGTCCGCCGTTCATAGGCAACACGTCGTAATGGGTGCCATCGTAAAGCAGTGTCATGGTCAGTGTCTTCAGCGCCATGTCCTCCTCTTGGGTGAAGGTCAGGTTCTGAGGCGTAAAGCGGTAGATGCTCTCACCCAGCGAGTCCAGTTTCACGGTCTCCGATTCGTTGGAGCCAACAAGGGCATTGTGGATGCTCACCTCGCCGCCTGTCAGTTGCACGATGTCTGGAGCTGCTTGCTGAGGATTGTTGTTCTTGTAGTATTTCTCCACTGCCGCAAGCTGCATGATAATAGGACTTCCTGCCATATAGACAGGGTATCCGAAACTGTAACCCTTCTTGGCATTCCACAGTTCAATGGAGACCTCTTTGCCCGTATTGTCCTTGTCGGTGTAGGACTTGATGCCCATGTACGGCTCGCCCATCATGTTGAACTGGGTGACGTTGAGTGTTGGCTGCGCATGGTAGATGCGTGAATAGGTCACGGTATCATTGTTCACATAATCGGACAGATCCAGCGTCTCGCCCACCTTGCCAGCCTGGAACAGCGTCGGATAGCCTTCTCCGTAGATTTCTGTCACTTTGTATTTCACGGGCAGCATAGGTACGCAGTATTCGCCCGTCACATGGCTTGGCTTGATGACCAGCCGGTGGCGATAGACATCCATGTGGCAGGTGTCTTTCTCGAGAAGGGCGAAATAGTAGTCGTTGTGACGTTCCGTGATGCTGGCATTCAGTTGGTCGCGCACCAGATACGAGGCGTTGTCACCCTCCAGCTGCATCACGATGGTCAGCGAGTCGCCCAAGTTATTGATCGAGGCTAATTCGCCCAGCGGCTTCATGCCCTCCACGTCACCGCCCACCACGCGGCCTTGCAGCGTGACGGTGGTCTGATCCCAGAAGACGTATTCGGCAACGCCCTTCTGCCAGTTGGCATTGCGGTTATTGTTCTCGTCGAGGTAGAAGCCCTCGTCCATGAACACATGGCCGTCCTTCACCACGCGGATGGTATGGTCGCCCTGCGGGATGCTCACGGAGAACTTACCCTGTGAGTCGGTGATGACAGGCGTTCCTGAGCCGTTCTTCACCAGCATGCCATCGCGTTCGAACTGTGCACCTATGACAGGCACACTGGTTCCTTCATACATCACGTAGCCTTGGAACAGATAGTAGGTGTTCTGTATCAGTACGGCATTGGTCACCAGATTCTTGTCTTCATCGAAGTTGGCAATGAATTTTGAGTAAGGACTTTCATTACCAGCCGCCGTAGCCACAATCTCATAGCTGCCTGCTCCCACGTATGTCAGACCGCCTATCTCGAAGAATCCGTTCTCCGAGGTTACCGTGCTCTTCGTGATACCGTTCTTCGTGTCTTGCGGATTGGCTACTACGGTCACATTGGCGATGGCTGTACCATCAGGCAGTCGCACATAGCCTCGCACCATGCCCGTAGGCTCGCACCAACCCTCAACAGTGACGCTGTCTGTATGCAGACCCTCGCAGTCGTTCACGCCTATTACCTTATAGACATAAACATGTTGCGCTTTGGTTGTCTTGTCGATATAGGTGTTCATGTTGTATGCACTCTCCAATTCCACCCAATCGTCTTCAACCTTGTCACGGCGCAGGATGCGGTAGTAGTCGCCCAAGCCCGTTGTCTCCCACTTCAGTGATACAGAAGACTGCAGGGTGGTGGCTTGAATGTTTACCAACTTCACGTTGCTGTTAAACTCGTAGCGTTCGTTCTCGCCTGTCTCAGTCTTTGTCACCTTGAAGCTCAAACTATCGGTAGGCATGAGTTTCGACGCGCCCTGTTCTACCACAAAGCGGAAGTCATAATCAACACATGAAGTCAACAGTTCGTGGTCATTCAGTTTGCCTGCTTCCGCCTCCTTGCTACTCAGCTCGCGGCGCTCAGTATATCGCACCTTGCCGTTGACAGACTTGTCGGTCAGGAGCACCAGTTTGGCTTTCGCGTCCCATATAGGAGTGACGTGCTCCTTGCTCGCCGACACCTCTTGCAAAGGCATAGGCAAGTTTCCTGCCAGTTTCCAATGTCCAGCTCCGTTGCCTTGGTTCAGCAGCGTATCCAGTACCCCAACCTCTGTGTCGTAGGCAGCGATGCCCTGTCCGTAGCAATCTCCTCTTGCAAAGGAATGGCAAATGTGCCCCACCCCTTCCAATGGCTGCCCAGATTATCCAACAGCTCGCCTATGCCCAATTGGGTGGCATCAACGGCTGTATCGTCCCATCCTGAAAGGCTGTAGTTCGTCCTGTTGCCACTTGAAGGATAGGCAGTCTTATTACTGAGAAAGCACATGGCTACATGGTCGAAGTTGATGTATTTGCCGTTTTCCAGACATCTCGTAGTGGTGTTCATACTGTTCGTATCACCCATGCCTCTGAAGGCACCTGCGTAGCTGTTGGCGGCGAACGCCTTGGCTTCTATAACACCGTCGAACAGACTGTGCCTAATGGCATTCGTTGATGATTGAGAATGGCCTATGAATCCGCCGGCAGTGGTTCCGGTGGTAAAAATGTGTGCCGACACGCGGCAATTCTCGATAGAGAGCGAGGATTCCACACAGCCCACCAGTCCTGCGGCATAGGAGCCGCCACTGACGGAACCAGTCACATTGAGATTGCGGATGGTGGCATCTTTCGTTTTGACGAACAGGGCAATATAGGGCTTGTCCCCTCCCTTTATATTAATGTTCAGCGTGTGGCCGTTGCCTTCAAAGATGCCCCTGAAAGGTATGTCGCTGGTATAGCCGGCGGCATTGGTTACATTGAAGTCGCCAGCCAGGATGGCATTCACGTCCGAGTTGCCGTTAGCATCTACAATCTTGGCGCGAAAGTTTTGCCAATCGGCTGAATTGCGCAGAATATAGTAGTTCTTTCCGTCGATGGTCATCGTCTGGCTGCCATCCAGCGGCACTGTGTAATAGCAGTTGGTAAAGGTATTGTTAGGGGCACGTGAGAATGTATTGCAGCTGGTCAACTTGTTGTCAACATTCACATAGAGTGGACTGAACAGGCAGTTTTCCATCTTCACTGTGCCACCCACACCCACGAAACCGCCGGTGCTGTGGCTCTTTTCTCCCACAAGCTGTCCGTCGAAAAGGCAGTTCCTCAGCGTCGCTTCACCGTGGACAAGACCGACAAATCCGCCGTTGGAAGCATCGCCGGCAATCGTACTGCCCACGAGGGCCGAGACACGACAGTTCAGGATGGTGAGGTTGGTTCTAAGCATGGCTTCGCCCACCAAGCCTCCAGCAAACTTCTGCTTTCCGACCACCTTGCCTGCCACATGCAGGTTCTTGATGGTGGCAGAGCCCACACGGGTGAAAGGAGCCACATATTCCGCATTGAGGGTGTCGTACATGACCGTCAGCGTATGCCCGTTGCCGTCGAATGTACCCGAATAACCCTTCGTGTCTTCAAGGTTTTTGCCTATCATGGCACTGTGGTTATCAAGTGTGATGTCGGCCACCATGATGGCATTCAAGTTCTCGTTTTCTTTGTCAACAATTTCTGCAAAGGCCTCCCAGTCGTTCTTGTCCCGCAGGATAAATCGATTCTGACTGTCGTACTTATTTCCACCCAAGCAGAAGGTGAAATTGGCAGTATGGCTGTTTTCCGTCCATTTGCCTTTGGAAACAGAAGCACTGAACAAGGCAGGCAGGCGCAGCGAGTAAGGTAGCGAAGTCTGGGCGTACGTTCCTGATATCCAGTCCCAGATGGCTGTAGAGGAACGGCGAACACGGTAATAGACAGTCTGTCCCTCATAGCCATCCACCAGCGTGTTGTCCGTGAAGGTGTAAGTGGTCGTACTGTTATCGAATGACTCCAACCCAAGTGTCTGCCACTGGCTCATGGCGTTCAGAGAACCAGTCGTGTTACGCTGGATTTCCCATGTGTCATTCGCCACAATGTCGTCCCAGTTGTTGTTCCTGCAATTCCAGGTGAGCAGCACCGACCCATCAGCCTGCAGTGAGGAAGTGAGAGCGTAAGGCTGGTGAAGCGTAGGAATCATGATGGAGTCCGAGTAAGAGATACGCTCCTTCTTGTCCGACCTGTAGCGGGCCTCGAGCGAGAAGTTTTTGTAGCACTTGTCAGCATCCAGATAGATAAAGCCCGACATCTCAGGGCTTACGAACTGAGACCTCTTGATTTCCATCTTGCCAATCACCTCAGTATAGTGGGCTGTCAGTCTCGTGATGCTGTCCGATGCCATCGTATAGATAACCATCGTCTGGCCGGCATGTTGAGCGTCGTAGCCCAGCATGGGTTCTATCACAGATGGCTTGATGGGAGTGAACGTCTCTGGGAAAGTAAATTTGGTTGGATTCGGAGTGACGTTAGCTCCGCTCTCACCGGCAGGACCATCGGGGCCGCTGCCTGTCTTGCGCACACTCCAGGAAATGGTGAGTTCTCTGCCACGAAGGTTTTCAGGAACAGTCCAGGTGAAATAGACCATGAAAACATTCGTACTCGACGACACCTGGCAACTTTTCTCGGCAGTGAGCACTTCCACATCCTCGTAGTCACCATTGCGGCTCAGTATCATCCTGCCATCCATGCTCTTGTTGAACCATACGGTAGCGTTAGGACCGCTTTTCTCCCTGCTGTAGTAATGCAACAGAGTCATTTTGCTGCCACCCGCAGGGGTCACATAGACATTGCCGTTGTGGACCCATCCGTCGTAGCCGTCCTCGTCATAGATAGGCATCTGGATTTTCAACTGGTCTGCGCCTACCATCGTCACTTGGTAGCGCGACGTGTTCTGCACCTCGTCCGCCATTATCGTTTGCGGCAGCAATAATGCCAGCAGCATAAGCGGCAAAAAATGTTTCATTCTTATCCTTCTCATAGTCGTATGTATTGTTTTTAATGTATCGGCAATTA
>JAEEGF011753773.1_pt1 | contig 38269 bp, 30 predicted proteins | sample 9134171 | NCBI WGS metagenome assembly JAEEGF01 (sample SAMN16246542, study PRJNA631951) | gut metagenome | biome: gut microbiome; feature: rumen; material: AP-attached | host: Bos | place: Iran: Karaj | collected 2018-10 | reverse complement strand
GGGTAGCCGACGGCCGGGCGGATGCCCTTCCAGCCCTTGGTGCGCGCGAGTTCCTGGCTCAGGTATTCGGCGCCCGCTTCGGCGAGGCGGTCGGCGACGGTCTGCATCAAAAGAACGTCGTAGTCGCTGCCACCCTGTTCGGCCTTGAGCTTTTCGAGGCGCTTCACGAAGGCGTCGCTCACGGTGACGGCGAAGGCACCCACGATGTCGCGGAAAACATCTTTACCGGCGGGGGTGGCGAAGATGCTTGCGGTTTTCGCGTTGGCAGGGGCTACGTAGTCGCAGAGGGCAAGGCAGGTGCCTTCCGGATTCTGCTGGCGTGCCGTGACGACTTCGACAAGGTCGGAGTCGGTGCCGGTACGGCCCGTGTTGAACCTGATGGAATTTTCCGTACCGGCGGCAGGGTAGAACGCCTGCACGGCACGCAGCGCATACTCGGGCTTCGTGAAACTCTTGATAAGTGCTTCGGCGTCGGCCTTGAGTTTCTTTGCTTCTTCCTGGTCGGCCTTGACTTTCCAGGTGAAGAAGAAGTATTCCCAGCTGATAAGCGGGATGACTTTTTCGAGCGGAATCGGCGGGAGCTTGCTTTCGCCCATAAATGGAGGTTCGCATGGCTGGTACTTGCTCCAGTCGCACTGGAAGCGGCGCTCTTCGGGAGTCTTCTCTGCTGCGGCCATGGCGCTTGCGGCTTCGGTCTGGATGCCGTTTTGCTTGTCGCGAATGCGCTGCTGTTCTTCGCGGTTTTCCTGAATGGTCTGCTCGCTGGTCGCTGGGTCCAAGAGCTTTTGCACGAGGCCCGGGTTACTGGCGGCATCGCGCACGTGGAATACGGGGCCTTCGTAGCACGGGGCAATCTTTACGGCCGTGTGCGTGGGCGAAGTCGTTGCGCCGCCGACGATAATCGGAATGCGCTGGCCTGCATCCTGCATGGCCTTTGCCACCGTGCACATTTCTTCGAGGGAGGGCGTAATCAGTCCTGAGAGGCTCAAGATGTCGGCCTTGTTCTCGATGACCGCCTTCACGATGACGTCTTCGGGAACCATCACGCCGAGGTCCACCATTTCGTAGCCGTTACAGGCCATGATCACGGAGACGATGTTCTTGCCGATATCGTGCACGTCGCCTTTCACGGTCGCAATCACGATTTTTCCGCGGCTGGAAGCGTTCGCGTCCTTGCCCGCCTCGATGTAGGGCTGCAAAATTTCTACCGCCTTCTTCATGGTGCGAGCGGTCTTCACCACCTGCGGCAAGAACATCTTGCCTTCACCGAAGCGGCGGCCCACTTCGTTCATGCCGTCCATGAGCGGGCCAGAGATGATTCCCACCGGGCTATCGCCGCGGTTGATGAGTTCCATCAAGTCGGGCTGAAGCGTTGTCGAAGTTCCCTTGAGGAGTGCTTCTTGCAGGCGTTCCTCGGGTGTGGTTTTTGCCTGCGCGGAGTCGGATGCGTTGCCGGCATCGCTGGTCGCGGAACCCGCGCCCGTGCTCATGGCGAAAATTGCCTTCGGGTCGTACTTGGTGCCCGCTTCCTTGGCGGCAGCGGCGGCCGCGGTCATGCGACTTGCAATTTCAATCAACGCTTCGCTAGCATCCGGTTCCGTGTTCAAAAGCACCTCAGTAATGGCCATACGGAGTTCCAGCGGAATCGTCTTGTAATCGATAATCGCGCTCGGGTTCATGATGGCCATGCCCATGCCGTTCGGAATCGCGTAATGCAAGAAGGTGGTATGCATCGCTTCGCGCAGGTAGTTGTTGCCGCGGAAGGCGAACGAAAGGTTTGAAAGACCGCCCGAAATGCGCACGCCGGGAAGGTTGTCCATAATCCAGCGGACAGCACGGATAAAGTCGATAGCGTAGGCGTTGTGTTCGGCCATGCCGGTCGCGACCGTCAGCACGTTCGGGTCAAAGATGATGTCAGAAGGATCGAAGCCGAGCTTCTTCACCATGATGTCGTAAGCGCGGGCGGCAATATTTACGCGACGCTCGTAGTTGGTGGCCTGGCCTTCTTCGTCGAAGAGCATCACGATGACGGCTGCACCCAGACGCTTGATGGTAAGCGCGTGCTCGATAAACGCCTGTTCGCCCATCTTGAGGGAGATGGAGTTCACGATGCTCTTGCCCTGGATGCACTTGAGGCCCGCTTCGATGACCTCGAACCGGGAAGAGTCCACCATGATAGGCACGCGGCTCACGGCCGGGTCCGATGCAATTAGGTTCAGGAAGGTCTGCATTTCGGCGGTGGCGTCGAGCAAGCCATCGTCCATATTCACGTCAATCACGTCGGCGCCGTCTTCGACCTGCTTGCGTGCAATGTCAAGCGCCTCGTCGTAATTCTTTTCGTTGATGAGACGCAGGAACTTCTTGGAGCCAGCTACGTTGCAGCGTTCGCCCACCTTCACAAAGTCTTCGGCGTTGCAACTGTCGGCACCGTCGCTGGGGCGCACCTGTTCCTTGAACAGCGGCTCGAGACCCGCGAGGCGGAGTAGCGGGCTTGTTGCGTACTTGGGCGCGGGCTTGCGGCGTTCGTAATCAGCGGGGAGCGTGTCAAGCATCTTGCGCATGGCGGCGATGTGTTCCGGTGTGGTACCGCAGCAACCGCCAATCATGTTCACCAGCTTGTCGTCCAGGTAAACGCCCATGAGCCGCACCATGTCTTCGGGCGTGTCATCGTAACCGCCGAACTGGTTCGGGAGACCCGCATTCGGGTGACAAGAAATGTAGCAGGGAGCGACCTTGCCCATGCGGCGCAGGTACGGCACCATACCGTCGGCACCGAGCCCGCAGTTGAGGCCGATGGAAAGCGGGTGCATGTGCATCACGCTCACGGCGAATGCTTCCACCGTCTGGCCCGAAAGTGTACGGCCCGAGGCATCGCTCACCGTCATGGAGAACATGACTTCTACGGGCTTGAGGTCTGCGCCTAAGGTCCCTGAGCTTGCCGAAGGGCCGGCGTCGGCAGCGCGTTTTTCCATAACTTTAGTGAATGCGCTTGCGGCAGCCTTTGCGTTCAGCGTATCAAAAATCGTTTCGATTAGAATTGCGTCGACGCCTTCTTCCACCAGCACTTGAATCTGTTCCAGGTAGGCGTCTTCCAGCTCGTCGAAAGTAATGCTACGGCTCGCGGGGTCGTTCACGTCTTCGCTCATGGAGAGCATCTTGCTGGTGGGGCCCACGTCGCCGAGGATGTACACCTGACGGCCATACTTTTCCATGGCCTCTGCCGCGGCCTGCTTCGCAATCTTCACCGCGGCGCGGTTCATTTCGGCAATGCGGTGTTCCTGGTGGTATTCATGCTGGCTCACGCGCTGGCTCGAGAACGTATTCGTCGTCAGGCAGTCCACGCCTGCATCCACATAGCGGCGCTGGATATCGAGAATGATTTCCGGCTTTTCGATGGAGAGCATGTCGTTGTTCGCGCCCTTGATGCCGTAAGTCTGAATGACAGAACCCATGCCGCCATCGAGCAGCATCATCTTGCTTTCAAAAGCCTCGCGTAGCGTCATTTTCTTTTCCATGGCACGAACCACCGTTTTTTTTTTGCCTTATGCATTTATTCGCTTTTATGCATAAATATATAAAAAAGGAAGGGCGCCAGGAAGGGGAAAAGCAAAAAATGTTATATTTAGCGCTGATTCATTCGGGGTGCTGCTTACGTGAGTGCGGAGTGGCTGAGAAAATACCCGGGATCCTGATCAGGGTAATGCCTGCGGAGGTAATATGAACGAGAAAACTAGCGTTTTCGCTAATGGTGTCATTTGGTTTGGTGCTGCGGTTTCTGTGGCAGAAATCGAGGCTGGAATTCAATCAGGGAACAACTGGCTGGCTTTGATCCTGGGGCATTTGCTCGGGGGACTCATGCTTTTTGCCGTCGGTTTTATGGGGGCCAAGGCCCGTGTGAATGCCATGGAAAGTACGGCGGGCGTGTTCGGCAAATACGGCGCCAAGTTCTTTGCTGTGCTCAACGTGACCCAGCTTGTGGGCTGGACCGCGGTGATGATCGCCCAGGGCTCTACCGCTGTGGGCGCGCTTTTTGGCAATGCCCCGTTTGCCGTGTGGTGCGTGGTGCTCGCCGTTTTGGTGGCCGCCTGGATCTTTGTGGGTCTCAAGAATTTCTCTCGCGTGGCGTCTGTTGCCATGGGACTTCTCGCCCTCCTTACCGCGGTGCTCAGCTTCAAGATTTTTGGCCAGGCTTTTGCAGAGGCTCCGGTTCTTGGTGAGGCGCTCCCGTTCTGGGTCGTCTTTGAAATCTCTGCCGCCATGCCGCTTTCGTGGCTGCCGCTGATTTCGGACTACACCAAGAATGCCGAGAAGCCCTTGAAGGCGACGGCGACCTCGGCGATTGTCTATACGGTGGTGAGCATATGGATGTACGCCATCGGCATGGCGATTGCAAGCCTTGGCGTCGCGACGCTCCCGGCGGCAATTCTCGCCGTAGGCCTTGGCGCGGTGGGTGTCGTGGTCGTCATTTTCTCTACGGTCACGACAACCTTTTTGGACGCCTACTCTGCTGGCGAATCGGCAAAGACCATTTACGGCAAGCTAAACCCCAAGCTGGTGGGTGTCGTCGTTTGCGCGATTGGCGTTCTGTTGGCGATTTCGGGTATCATTGACCGGTATACCGACTTTTTGTACTTGATTGCCTCGGTGTTTGCCCCGATGGCCGCTGTACTTGTGGTGGCCCATTACGTGGTGCGCCGCGGCGCTCCGTCGCGTGTCATTTTGGTTTGGAATCTGGTGGCCTGGTTCGTTGGCTTTATGGTGTACCAGTTTGCTGGTGAATCGCCGATCGGGCCGACCCTTACGGCAATGCTCAGTTCGGCAGCGCTCTCGCTTTTGCCGATTCTAAAAAAATAGAGATGCTGCTAGTGGCGCTTCTTGTTAGAAGCGCTTGCACTTGACGCCGATTGTTTTAATGAGGTGATCTTGCGAGGTGTCGGACTTGTCGTAGAGGAACTCTTCGATGTACACGGCCTTGCAGTCAATGAACTTTTCTTCGTAGACGGGCTTCATGTCGTGTGAAAAGTGCTGCACGGTCATTTTGAAGCTCTTGAGGTATTCTTTCTTGATGCTTGTGGTCACTAAAAAGTCCTCGAACTCGTCAAACGAGATCTCGACGACGGTGAACACGTCGCTGGTGTTTTCTTTTAAAAAGCGGATGCTTCTACAACGGGCCGACAACTGGTGGCCGATTTCGTCAAATTCGTCTTCTTTCCCGGCAGGAACGTTTTCTAATGTGATTTTAACAGCAAACAAATAGGGCTTTGCCATCGAAGATGTTTCTTGTCTGTTGAAATCCATAGGACACTCCTTTTACATCTATAAACTAATCAAAATTTTCAAAAGAGGGGGCCCCTTCACAAAAAAAGGGTACACAATTTGTGAATGTCCCTATTTTATTGCCGAAGCGATTTCGCCGAGGGCGCGTTCCATGTACTTGGCGAGAAGCTTGGATGCCGCCTCGGCCACATGGTGCGGTTCACTGCCGTTCATGGAAATCTTTTCGTCAAATCGGCCTTCCCACAGGGCGTTCGCATCGTCGACCTTGCGGAAGGTAAGCGACAGGGCGAGGTGGACGTAGCGGTTGCTGCCTTCGTCCACTTCCTCGATGGCGTTCACGTTCCCGACAATCTCGTAGTCGGGCTTGATCGTGGGCTTTGCCTCGGCGGGCTTAAAGAGACCACTTTGGTTCACGTATTCGGTCACAAGCTGCGTCAGCATGTTGTCGGGGCGGCTTGCCCACAGGTCTAGGTCGTAGAACATAAAGTCGTAGGCGGATTCGCGGTAGACAATGTTGTTCCTCTGGTAGGCGGCCTCTACGGTGAACTTGCGAATTTGGACGCGTGGGGCGTTCTGGGCGTCGCCGGCAGAGGGCATATTGATGTTCTCGATAGCGAGCGTGTAGTAACGGGTGGGCTCGCTCTTGCCGCCTCCAAGGCATGCGGTAAGCGTCGTGGCGGCTAGGAACGTTGCGACAATGGCAAAAATTCGAATATTCTTCATTATGGCTCTTCCCCTTACTTACGGCGGCTCTGGCTTTCGCCGTGGATGAGTGCCGACGGGTTGTTCTTGATCTTTTGGCTAAATTCGTTGAGGTTCTCGAGCACGGAGCCAAGCTCCGTCATCACTTCGCCCAGCTGGTCTTGGTTGTTGTAGATCATCAGGTCCATGCGCTTGGAGAGCTGGCTGATGGCGGCCATGGCTTGCTGCAAGCTGTCGTTCAGGCTCTTCGTGTCGATGGCTTCGAGCTTTTCCTTGACGATATCCAGGTCTTCGCTGGCCTTGGCGGCAATCTTCGCTTCTTCGATTTCCGTCATCACCTTGTGCATGGATTCCGCAGACTTGGAAATGTTCTCGATGGGTCCCGACATACTTTGCGTGACGCGCTTGAGGTTGTTTGTCATGGCTTCGAAATTCTGGATGGCCTTGCTCAGGTTCTGCGCGTTTTCTTCGGAAAAAATGGTGTTGATGTTTACGAGAACCGAATCTACGTGCCCCACGATGTTGGATGCCTGGTTCGTGATGTGGTCAAAGGTGGAGTAGGCCGCCGGCACGAGGCCGCCCTCGGGAACGTTCGGCTCGTTGAAATTGCCGCCCGAGAGCACCAGCTGTTTTTCGCCGGTGAGGTTCATGCCTGCCGTCATGCCCGCGCGGGTGCCCTGCTTAATAGGGGTTCCCTCATGCACCTTGAACGAGACCACCACTTGGTTCAGGTTCGAGTCGTTAATCACGATGTTCGTGACGCTACCGACGTCGATACCGTTCAGCTTGACCTTTGCATCTACAAAGAGACCGTTCACGTCGGTGTCGAAAATGGTGTAGTAGTTGTCGTACTGCTCGCTCAGGTAGCGCTTGAGCACGTAGCCGAGGAATACGCAAACCATGATGCCGCAAAACAGCATGAAGGCGCCAAGTTTAATTCTTTCGGATCGGGTGGTTTCCATTGTGTCTCCAACTCAATCAATAAATTCAAAATTGTAGAAGCCGGTGGAATACGTTTCCTTGGGGCATTGCCGGCTGAAAAAGTGCTTGAGCGTCGGGTCGTCGGACTCCATGCCTTGTTGGAGCGTGCCGTCCATCAGGACATAGCCGTCTTTCAGGTACACGAAACGGTCGCAAATAATCTTGATGCTCTCAAGTTCGTGGCTCACGATGACCATCGAGACGCCGAGCGTGTCGCGCAGTTCCAGGAGCAGCTCGTCGAGCGAGCGTGCCGTCACCGGGTCGAGGCCTGTAGAAGGCTCGTCGCAAAAGAGCAGTTCGGGCTTGAGCGCGATGGCGCGGGCGAGGGCGGCGCGCTTTTTCATGCCGCCGGAAATCTCGCCGGGGTACTTGTGGAAGGCGTGCAACAGGTGCACCTTCTCCAGGCGGTCTGCAACAATCGCTTCCATCTGGCTCTTGGGCATGTAGGGCATGCTGCGTTTCAAGGGCAACATCGCGTTCTCGGCGACAGTCAAGTCGGCGATGAGTGCCCCGCTTTGGAAGAGTACGCCCGTGCGCATGCGGGTCTCGCTGTCGAGCCCGTCCTTGGGGCCGAACTGCTTGCCGAAGTAGGTGATGGTTCCCGAATCCGACTTGATGAATTTCAGGATATTGTTCAGGAGCGTCGACTTGCCGCAACCCGAACTTCCGAGTACCATGCGGATTTCGCCCTTCCTTACGCCGAACGAGATGTCCTTGAGGATAGTCTCGTTGCCGTAACTGGCCTTCAGGTGATCTACTTTCAGGATTTCTTCCATGGTTACCCCTAGTAGAATATGAAGGCGAACAGCGTGTCCGCGATGACGATGGAACAGATGGCCGAAACGACGCTCGCGGTAGTCGCCTTGCCGACGGCTTCGGCGCCGCCGTGGGCGTTGAGGCCCTTGTTGCAGGCGATGAGCGTCACGATCCAGCCGAATACGAGCGCCTTGACGCTGCTCTTGAGGAACGTGATGGGGGCGATGCCGTCGCGAATGCCCATCATGTAGTTAGAAAAAGAAATGTCGCAGAAGAAGTAGGCGATGAGGAAACCGGCAAGGCTTCCGACAATGGATGAGCAGAACGAGAGGATGGGAGTCGTGATGCTCAGGGCGATGAAGCGCGGGACGACCAGGTACTGCACGGGCGGGATGGCCATGGACTTGATGGCCTTGACTTCTTCGCAGACGCTCATGTTCGCGATTTCGGCGGCCATGGCGCTGCCGGAACGTCCGGCGAGGATGATGGTCGTGAGGAGCGGGCCGATTTCGGCGAAGATAAGGAATCCGAGGCCGGACGCGAGGTAGGAACCGCCACCGACGGCGTTGAGCATCACCGAACTCTGCAAAGCCATCGTAAGGCAAATGAGCCCCACGAACAAGAAGCAGATTCCCATGGCTTCGCTGCCCGATTTGAACATCTGCTTGGTGACGCCGCCAAAATGGATTTTGCCCTTGTCGAACGGCCCGAATACGGTCCAGTAGATGGACATGAATAGCAGGATGAGGACTTCGACGAATTCCTTGATGAACATGAAGCCGAGGCCGCCGAGCATCTCGAGGACGTTGTTCGTGCCCTTGACGGGCTTTTCGGGCGGGTCCATCTTGCGGAGCGATTTCAGGTGCGCCTTGATGTCTTCGTTGAAGTGTGCCAGCGTGAGCCTGTTTCCCGTTTTCTCGGCCAGCTCGGCGAGAAGCGCGAAAAAGGCGTCGGCACTGTAGTCCATGGTCTTGAGTTGCGATCCGTCCAGGGTAAGCGCTCCCGTGCAGAGCTGCTTCTTGCAGTTCTGCAGCAGCACCTTGCTGTTGGCTGCCGAAAGGGTTTCTGGCAAAAGAATCGTCGACATCTTCGGGCTCAAAGATAGAAATAAAACGCCCTCCGCTTATGCGGAGAGTTTGTTTTCCCGATAAAGTGCAGAAAAGCTAGTCTTGGATACAGCGGACAGAAAATACGGAATTCTTATTGCCAAGTCCAGAACCTACATAGACGTAATTGCTGTAATCTTCGTAGAAGGTTATCTGGGAGGCTGAAGATGCTACTGCGCCACCAGATGAAGTCCAGAAGTGTGCGGCGGTGCCAAATCCGGTGAACTGGTCGGTTCCGGTTCCTCCGCCTGCAGGCAATGCTGCAAAGCCAAAATCATTCGTTCCATTCCCGTCATTAGCCCAACCACACCGCGACTTAAGGACACTTCCCCTATTATTGCCGGCGGCCTTGAGTAGGCTATTCCAGTCTCCTTCATTAGGCAGACGCCAACCTGGAGGGCAGATTCCTTGGATTTCGTCGGGAATACGACATTTTTTTAGATAGCCGCAATCAAGGGATTGTTCCGTCGCCAGCGCAACGGAATCTATGGCGGAACCCCAGGTATAAAGACGCCCTAGGGCATTGCAGTTCGTGTCATTCTCGTTATAGCACCAGGTTCCTGTCAGAAGGCTTGGAGTTTTTACGCTGTCCGCATAGTTCAGGTTTTCTGCCATCCAGTTTTTCCCGTCAATCTTGACGGTTCTATAGGTCTTGCCATCGCGTGGATCGATCAAGGTCCCATATTCGATATCCGGATTCGGGCATGTCTCTATCGACACTAGGGTTTCAGAGGAACTGCTCGGTTCGGTGCTGGACGATGATGTTTTGCTGCCCGACGATTGTGTACTGCTCGATAACTGTGCGCTGCTTGACGAAGACTTCGAGGAAATCGATTCGGTTGATGAACCTGCCGAATCAGCCGAACTAGTCGCATTGTCGCTACTGCTCAGGATGACGTCCGTTGTGGAACTGGTGGGTGTTATACTTGTGTTAGGGGATTCGCTTGACGAAGAGACTTCGCTGCTTGACAGTTGCGCTTCACTTGACGAGGAAATGTCGCTACTTGATGGTTGCGCACTGTTGGACGAAGATATCGCGGAACTGGATTCGGTTTCGTCCATGGACGAACTGCTAGGCGATTGTTCTGCATCGGTGCCGGCGACTGTTGCAGAGGAATCGTTATCATCGCAGGCAACAAAGAACGCAGGAATAAGTGCAAGAGTAAAGAGGAGAGCGCGTTTCATGTTTGTTAATATAAGAAAGTTGTATGCAGATAGGTGTGTCTTTTCTATCTTTAAGCCCGATGTCCCGCAATTTCTACAAACCTGGCAAGCCTCGCAGACCGAGCCACAAGCGCCCTGCGTCTGCACGCCCCGCATATTCCGTGCCCGCCCGCGAGGTGTTCGATGTCCGCATCGAGAAGATGGTGCAGGGCGGCAAGGGGATGGCGCGCCTGCCCGATGGCCGCGTGTGTTTTGTCGCGGGCGCGTTGCCTGGCGAATTCTGCAAGGTGGCGGTGACGTTTACGAAAAAGGATTTTGCTCGCGGGCATGTCGTGGAGCTCCTGGAAGGTGCAAATCCCGACCGCGTAGAAGCGCGCTGCCCGCTGTACGGCAAGTGCGGCGGGTGTAGTTTGCAGCACCTGGATAGCGCAAAGCAGGCGGAATACCTGGCGCAGGTCGAGCGCGAGAACTTCCGGCGCATCGCCCGCATCGATTTGCCCGAAGATTTCAAGGTGCATACGGGCCCCGCGTGGGGTTACCGCAACCGCGCGCGGGTCGTCGTGGTTTGCGACCAGGCCGGCGACAAGCCGATTGTGCGTTTCGGGTTCCGCAAGCAAGAAAGCAACAGCGTGGTGCTGTTCAAGAACTGCCCCGTATTGACTCCCGCGCTCAACGATTTTTTGCAGGGTCGCGCCCGCGAGATTTTTGCGGGCAAGTTCCGCCCCGGCCGCGAGATGGAGGTGAACCTCTTTGATAACGGCGCTGGCGAAATCTCGTACTATTACGAGGGAATGCCTGCCCGCGAGTTCAGCGAGAATGCGGCGAGCGTCGCCGAAATCTGCGGCAAGAAAATCGAGAGTGACGCTAGCGTGTTCTTCCAGAGCAATCTCGCGCTGTTGCCCGCGCTGGTACAGTCCGTGCGCGATGCCGTGGACGAGGGCTTGGCAAGCGGCGAAGCGAGCGACGAATGGCTTATCGATCTTTTTAGCGGGGTAGGTTTCTTTGCTGCCCTCTTGCAAGAAAAGTTCAAACGCGTCACGACCGTGGAACGCGAAGAAAAATGCCTGCAGCATGCGAAAGTTAATTTATCTGATACGTGTGAGTCGATTTCCGCCCCGGCCGAGGAATGGCTTGCGAGCAACGTGGTAAACATCCCCGCGACGCTCATCGTGGACCCTCCGCGCACGGGCCTCCCGAAAGAAGCCCTCGACGCCATAGCGGAATCCTCGGTGAACCGCCTGATTTACGTTTCGTGCGACCCTGTGACGCTCGCCCGCGATTACGCCAAGTTCGCCGCCGCGGGCTTTGCGCTCAAGCATGCCGAGGGGTTCGCGTTCTACCCGCAAACGCCTCACCTCGAAATGATGTTTGTGCTTTCGCGCTAAAGCTTGCATATCATATAAATTTGTGCGAAAGAAGGTCGGATTTTACCGCTTTTTTTTTATTGTTTCGCCTATTTTACATGCCTTATTGCTAACTTGAAACCGGAGACCGTATGAAAAAGTTAATTGCTGTTTTGTTGTTTTCTTTTGTTGCCGCCTTTGCCCAAAGCGAGGCCGCGGGCAAGAGCATGGGTATTGGTGGCTGGGCGCAAGCCGGCAATCCCGGTGAACGTTTTGGTCTGGATTTTGAACTGCGTCAGGGCGACCTGATTACGGTCGACATCTACCTGCACTTTTACTTTAGCAGCGGCGACAACTCGCTGGGCGGCTACGTGGGGTATTATTGGAACTACTATTTTGCCGGTGTCCCCGGTAAACTTGGACGCATGGGCGTGTATGGCGGTCCTGCCGGCGGTCTAGGCTGGTGGGGCGAGTCGTACAGCGGCTGGGATTATGGTGGACTTGCCATCCGCTTTGGCGTGGTGGGCGGCTACCAGTGGGAATTCCCTGTGATGCCTCTGCAGCTCTATTTGGAATTGAACCCTGTGGGTGAGTTCCACTACCTGTGGTGGGACGAAGACTATGTAGGCCATGACGATAGTGATGTGGAATGGGAGATTCCTGACTTTTACTTCCGCATAGGCCTGCGGTTCTGGTTTTAATTAACAAGGAAGGGTAAAATGAGAAAACTGACAAAAATCGCAGCTTTGACTGCACTCTCGCTGGTCTCGCTACTGGCGGGCTGCTCGAATCCGACTCCCGAGATCGTTTGCGGGCGAGAATGGAACCCGGGTTCCCAGATTGTGGCCGACACGTCGAGCACGTTCGACCTCACGGACCAGCTGATTATTCAGTTCAGCTACGGTACGGGTTTTGACTTCAATACCCTCAAGATGTCGTTCTATGAGGGAACCCTCAAAAACAGGGGCGCCGAAATTTGGAGTCACGAGGCCCGCGTGACCGACAAGATGAGCTCTTACACGCTGCAGGGCCGCACCAAGCATGGTCAGTACCTGACTGCCCGCGATATGACCAAGCACAAACACGCAGGGTCCATCGTGGTCGAAGTCTCTACGGGGGGCAAGGTTCTTGCCGCCAAGGAACTCCAGCTCACGACAATTAAGTAATTTTGGCCCAGTTGTTTTATTGGGAAACAGATGATGTATAAAAAGTTTTTGGCTGTGACCGGCTTTGCCTCCTTGATGCTTGCGGCTTGCGGAGAGTCCGAAGTGACCGTGAACTACAAGGTGGCGACACCCGTGGATTTGGAACTCTATACAGAGAGCTACTTTGCCACCCTGGACATGGAGGGCGAAGAAAAGATGGGGACCATTACCGCGGCGTATGTGGACTTGAACTATTCTACCGTTGGCGATACGATAGTTGTCAAGCGCAAGTACACCATCGACAAATCCCGCGGTTACCTCAAAAACTACATGCCCTCGGAACTGGCTTGGCGTGTGGCCGAGGTCGAGACCAAGGCGGTGGACCGCGAGGTCGTTTCGATGACCGGCCTTGAAGACGGCTACGACACGCTTGTGGCGCACATCCCCATGCCCGAGCGCTGGCGTACCCAACTTTTGAATCCCGACTACAAGCCGCATCTCAGGCGCCTGGAAAAGCACCGCTGGGAGATGGACCACCTGCTTATTGGCAATGTGCCTACAAAGGCGAACGTGACCCAGATGCTCAAGGACCAGGGCCGTTTGAACTTCGCCTTGATTCAAATAGACTCCGTGGTGACCAAGGGATTCGAGAACCGTGACCATCGCCACTGCCTGGACTACATCATCTATTTGCACGAAAAGGAAAGCTTCCCGTACTACATTTGGGAACAGCATGTGAATAGCAACATCATTCCCGAAAAGTACAAGGCGTACAACATGGGGCTCAAGGCGGAGTACGATACCCAGTACGAGGTCATGCTTGAGCCCGAAACGGGCGTGCCCTGCCAGGAACGCGAGGTCAAGGTCGGAACGCATACGATGGTGCACCCCATTACCAAGGATACCGTCAAGTTCACAAGCCATATTTCGATTGAGCGCCTTTACAACTTGAAAGTCGCCGCCGAGACGCCTGCCGAGTAGGATTTTTGTAGTTTAACGATATGCGATATTCGGCTCCTTTGTCTTTGCTTTTTTCGGCTCTCGTTTTTGCGGGCTGTACCAGCCATCCGTCTCCGCAGCAGACGATGGTGGACGACCGCCACATGGTTTACACGGATACCTACAAGGCGTACAAAGAAGCCGAGGACAAGTACCTGAACCTGCTCTTTAACATCGAGCGCATGCCGGAGGAAGAAGAACTCTGGATTATGAAGCGTGACCAGATGATGGAACTGGTGCAGCTTCGCGAAATGATGCTGCAAGCTCGTGCCGACTTGGACAACGCCATGCAGGAGTGGGAAGCGCACTTGACCGAGGTCCAGGGTGAAATCAAGAAGAACAACCTAGTGAAACCGTTCAACCCGAACTTTACGGGCAAGGACGGACAGCGCTCCAGCCCGGGACAGTTATTGCCCGGCGAAGTCAACAGCAAAAAAAGGCGCTAGCTTACTGCCAAGAATTCACAAAACCCATGCCAATGGCGAACTTGATCCTCGTGGGGCAAATGCTCTCGGGGAGTAGCGGCAGGTCGATGGGGTGGAGTTTCCAGCCTCCGTGCAGTTCGTCGTCCTCGCCAATGCGGCTGAGCCCACGGGCGAACGTGAGCGAGATGTCGAGCGGGATGCTGTAGAAAATCTTGTTCGACATGCGGAAACTGATGCCCACGTCACGGTCCCAGAAACGGTGATCGGTGAATTTGTCGGTGTCGAACCACTTGCTGTTCCAGGCGGCGCCCACCTGGGCGAACACGTCAAAGTAGAATGCGCGTGTGCTAAAGATCCAGGCGGACTTGCGCCAGTCGTCGTAAATGGGGAACAGGTAGTGGAGTTCCGCCATGGCGGTCTTGGTGCCGGCGCGCGTGTAGTCTTCGCTGCTGCGCAGGTAGGGGTAGCCTTCAAGGAACACCGGGCTGTAGTAGTACGAGTCCAGCGTGTCTTCGGGGGCGTCGGTGTTCCAGCTCACAATGCCGCTCACCTTGCCGCCTGCGGCGAGGCGAGCCCCGGTGAACGGGCTCTGGATGCTGCCGTAAAGGTTCAAGCCGACTTCGTTGATGTTGAAGTTCCTGTACTTGGGCTTGATGGATCCGCTCTCGGTAATGTAGAAGCTCTCGGCGAAGGTGCCCGGACGGTAGAGGTCGCTGTTGGCGTACTGGTAATAGAGCAAGAGGCCGTTGCCCTGCCCGCTAATGCCGGTGCCCTCTTCGCCTTCATGGTCGCCGTAAAGGCCGAGGGCGACTAGCGCGCTGATCCTTTTTTGGTAGGTCCAGCTAAAGCTGTCTTCGTAGAGGTTGAAGTCGGCCCAGTCGTAACCGAGGGCGACCTGCAAGGTGTCGATGCTCTTGAAGATGCTGTAGCCCGCCGTGCCGATGATGGACTGCATGGGGATGGCGTAGTGGCTCATGCCCAGGCTGTCGCCGTTGTGGGCGCGCACATCCTCGTAGCGCACAGTGTCTTTGCTGGTGTAGTTCGCGTAGCTGTAAGAGAGTCCGAGGTCAATGGGTGTGCTGTGGTTTTCCCACGCGGCAAAGAATTCCTTTTCTTGCTCGGGATTGAGCCCGTCGCCGTTGATGAAGTCGATTCCCTTGCCCAGTTCCAGCAAGAGTCCCAGCTGCACCACGTTCTTTTTGAGCGGGTCGCTCAAGATGACGGCAAGCCCGGCTTTTGTTTTGAGTTCACCTTCGCCAAATACGGTGAGGTCCGGGGCGTTTTCGTTGAAGCTCAAGATGGGAACGAACATGGGGACGGTGGGGATGGGCCTGTAGTCTTTTTCGGCACCGGCGAATTCGCGCTCGGTGAGTTCCAGGGGCTTGTTTTCGCGCACGGGGAGGCTCCCGTGGAGGGTGATGACGTTGGCGGCCTCCTTGGCGTTAACCGTCCTGACAGTGTCTTGAATGTGGATGACGCTGTCCCTTGTAGCTACGGTCGGTGTCGGCACGCACTGGGCTGTAGAATCGGCGGTGCTGTCTTTGAGGGTCGAGTCGGGGCACACGCTCCAGGTGGTGTCGGCGACTTGGATGGTGCTGTCACGCGTGGTGATGCTCACGGTCGTGTCGCTTGTGGCGGGAACGGGAGCCTTGTAGCCCAGCTTGTACAGGGAAAACCCGTCCTTGTCGTACTGGGTAAAGTATATCGTGTCTTTGTCGACTGTTGGCGTGAACGCGCCGCCCAAAACATTGGTAAGGGGCTGCTCGACTCCGGTGCTCAGGCTCTTTTCGAACAGGTTGAATATGCCGTTCCGGTTGCTGGCGAAAACAATCTTGTCGTCGTCGATCCAGTTCACGTCGCGCTCGTCAAAGCCTTCGGTGCTCACGACTTTGAAGTTCTGCCCGTCGGCGTCAATCACCGCAATGCCGCGCTGTTTGTCGTCAAAAAAGCCGAAAGCGATGCGCTTGCCGTTGGGGCTGAACTTGGGACTGTATATGTTGTAGTATCTAAAGGTCTTGTCGGGAACGTAGAGGTCGATGGGGTCCTCGGAAACGTATTCCGAAAAATCGGCGTTGAAGGGAACCTTGCTCAGTACAAAGCGGGTGCTGAAGGGCTCGCGGCGGGCGAACACGATGGTGGAGCCCTGCTTGTCGAAGGCAGGGTAGATGGCGTCGGCGAGGTAGGTGAGGGTGAGCTGGTTTTTGTTGGTGTCGCTCACGGCGATGTCAAAGTGCGCGTGGCCGTCTTTGTCGCGGTTCTGGTAACTCACGTAGGCGAGAATCGGTCCGCGTTCGGGCAAGTCGATTACGTCAATGCCCTTGTCGAACCAAGGTTTTTTGGCCTTGAAACCGCTCTTGGCGTATTCCGAAATGTCGATGGTGCTGTCGGTGTTGGCGCCCTCGATAGAAATATCACCGACCTTGACAGAAGTGCCCGTGGAATCGTTCTTGTCGGCGGAGTCCATTTTATCGCTGTTTGCGTTTACGGTGTCGGCTTCGATGGGCATCTTGAAAACGGAGCCGTCAAACCAGGGCCCGCCAAAGTTCGAAACGCCGTACAGGTGCTTGCCCGCGACCACGGGAAAATCCTGCCAGAAGGCGTCGGCGGTAATCTTGGTTCCCTGGACCAGTGTGCCGAGGGAGTCCTTTTGCGCCTTGTAGCCGGCGGTAATTTCCTTTTTCCATGCTTCGTAGAGTTCTTTTTCGCCAACCCGTAGTACTTTTTTGAGGGCGGCATCGAGGGTGACGCGGTGCGGGCGGGCCAGCTCGGACCAAATTTTGGGCACCGCGTTGTCTCCATAGTGCTTGGCGATGTATCGCACCAAGGCAAAGCCTTGGGTGTAGGGGCCCAGCTCCGCAAACAGCGAGTTGTCTGAAAAATCGTGCATGTACTCGAGCGGGAGCAGGCTATCGTTCAGGGCGGCGGTGCGCAGCAGCATGTCGCGGTGCGCGTCCCAGGCGTCAAAGCCCATGCGGCTCGATTCGTACTGGGCGGTACCCTCGGCAAACCACAGGGGTTGCAGGGTGAAGGGCACCATGGTGGCGAAGTCGCTGGTGGTGCGTTCGTTGTAGTAGTCGGTGTAGCTGACCTGGAAGCCGTAGAGACTTGGGACGAACTTGCTCCCGTTCTCGATACTCACCAGGTGGCTGAACTCGTGGGTCACCACGTCGCTCACCCAGCCGTGGCTGCTTCTCACTTTGAAATCCCAGTTGGTGAGCCACAGGTTGATGGCGTTCTCGCTGGGGACTGCGCTGCCATTGCTGTACAGGGCGTTGTTCAGGGTGGCGTTCACGCGGCCGGGCAGGTCGATGCGGTAGCGGCTCACCACCGAGTCGTAAACGGCTTCGGCATAGGCCGAGACCACGGCGGCGTGCTCCGAGTATTCTTGCGGATACATGAACTGGAAATGCTCGGTTCCGGCGGTTTTCCACTTGATGTCGCTTTGGTTACCATAAAAACCGGCGGCATGGGCGGCGCCCGCCATCAAAACTACCGAACAGAGCCAAGTCTTCCTGTATAAACGCATAATACCCATAAATTTAGGAATTTTAGGGATTTAAAAACAAGAAAGCCGCACGGTTCTGCCGTGCAGCTTGTGGGTTTGGTTATGAAAGGAGATTTGAAACATTGAGTCTCTTCCTTTTTTAAATTACGAACTTTGAATGGGAATGTCTGTGCGGAAAGTGAACTTAGAGACAAAACTGTATTAAATGTATTGGATTTGCGAAATATGCCTATTTTTTGCGTATTTCGGGGCTTTTTTTTAGCTTTTTATTTAATTTTTATCCGTGCCCTTCTATTCAGAGACATATCACGACTCCACTCAGTACGCGCCCCGCAGCAGTGGCGACCCGGTCATGCTTCACTGGGAGAACATGCCGCTGCTCGACAAGCGGTATGCGGGCGCCAAGCGCTATGCCCTGAGTGAATCCAAGTGCCCGCTGCACGCTCCCGCCTTTGCCGACGGGCTGTGCTCGGTTGGGGTGTACTTGGTGGTTCGCGGTGGCGAAGTTCCCGACGGCGTCTACTTTTACGACCAGGATTCGCGCGAGCTGGTGAACATTGGCGGGAGGCCGATGATGGCGGCCATTGCCGCTGTGTTCCCCGAAAAAAATTTTGTGGAGCAGGCGAATATCCTTTATTTGTACACCGGCCTCATGGAACGGTCCGTGTGGCGCTTTAGGGAGTCCGCATACCGCCAGGTGCAAATGGACGTGGGCGCCGCCTGCGCGAATACGATTCTCTTTGCCAAGTCGCAGGGCAAAAAAGTATTCCCTCTTGCCGGTTTTGTTGATGATGCGCTTGCCGTGGCGCTTGAACTCGGCCCGACTGAGCTCCCGCTGGCGGCGGTCGCGCTATTCCCGGAGAACAGCATGGTCGCCTTCAACTCCGTGGACGACGGCATGGGCGAATTCGCCTACTCCAACCGCAGCGAGAATATGGAACCGGGCCCCCGTTACCCGTCGCGCTTTATGTTGCAAAACCGGGGGGAGTGCATCAACGACCTCAACCGGTGCATCAAGGTGCGCCGTGTGGTGACCAAGCCTCTCTCGGGCGAGGAATTCCCTCTTACCCCGGCAAAGTACCCAGGCGATTTCTTTTTCCACGAGATATGGTTCCTGAAGTCGCCAGAACGTCGAGCCGTTCCCTTTGACCGCGCCACGATGGACATTGACGATTTTTCTTCGATGCTGCGCTGGCTCGAGGCCGGACCGATAAACGCCTTCGGGGCGGGGCTACTTAAAATATGGGTGGTCGTCTTTGACGTGATGTTCGTTTTTTCGGGTGCTTACCGCTACGTTCCGGTGCGCAAATCCATCTATATGCAGAGGCACGATGCGAACATCAAAAAGTTTGCCAAGTGTTTTGCCGACCCCGAGGCGGTCCAGAATGCCTCGTTCGCGGTCATTTTGACCTCAAATTTGGAAGAATCTTGCGGGATCCTTGGCGAAAGAGCGTATCGTTATCTAAATTTAAACGCAGGATTCTTACAGGAGTCTTTGGACCTTTCGGGTCGGTTGCTCCATAAGAATGTGCGTACAGAACATTTTGTGTTCCAAGACGACTTGAGGAAAGTCAGCGGGATACCAGAGAGCGAGCAAGTGATTTCTTGTTCCCTGGTGGGGAAGAACCTCCGCCTGCAGAACGCCTCAAGGTAGAGTGAGGGGCGACGGTTCCGAAAAAGGATTTGTTGCTCTTTGCTACAACATTTTTTACGGGTTGTAGGTTTACGAATGTGAACCGAATTTTTTATTTTGAAAAGACAACCCGAAAGAGGTTGAAGGAGTCAAATATGTTCTTGAAAAAAACAGCAACGCTCATTGCCGCTTTTTCAGTGTCATGTATATTGACTGCGTGTGGCAGTTCGACCAAATCCGATGACACAGACCCGACCGACCAGTATACCGCGGTCGACACCTACGACGACCTGGGCTTGTGCGCCAAGTCGAATGACGGCGATTCCGTTTATGTAAAAGAAGAAAACAAGTACGTTTACTGCGCAGACGGATTTTGGGCTGAATTCACTGTCGAGGACAAGCAAGAGGGCGGTTCCGCATCTTCGGGCAAGTTGAACATTTATTTCCCCGCTGACGATACGCTCCGCACACTTTCCCAGTTGAGCTCCTGCACATACAGCTACGACAGCACTGTGGTGTTCATCGCCTCTCTCAACACGTACATGATTTGCCTTGACTACGAATGGATGGAATACAAGCCCAAGACTCCGTCGTCGTCCTCCTCGTCGTCGGCGGGTTCGTCGAAGGTCGACACCATCTCGACGATTTCCAAGATTACCTCGTACAAGTGCAATTCCTCTAGCGAGGGCAACTTGATTTACGTCGAGGACGACGAGATGACCTTGGTTTGTGAAGACGGGTCGTGGACTGAGCACGTGACTTGGGGTTCTTCTTCCAGTTCTTACCGCTATAGCTCTTCTTCTTATAAGAGGTCCTCGAGCTCTTCGCTCACTAGGGAAGATGTCCTTGGCGAATGCACTCCGACCAACGAGGGCGTTGTCAAAATGGATTCCTCGGACCTCATTGGTTATTCCAGTACCTACAACTATGTTTGCCGCTCGGGTCTGTGGATTGCAGCCTCCCAGCTGTACCTGGACACCTTGGGCTGGACTGCCGGTACGGACGGCACCTTGAAAGAGGGACTGTGGTCTGCTTACTCGTACAAGCCGTTCTCCGAGAACTGCCTTGCTTCCAATGTTTCGTATAGCCACAAGGTGTACATTTACGACGGGCACTGGCGCGCTGCCGACACCTTGTCGATTTGCTTCCAAAAAGGTTGTACTTCGGCCAAGACCGGAACCGTGAATACATGGAACGGCTACACCTACTCGTGCAACGGTACTAACTGGGTGCCCAAGACGCTGTACAGCATGGGCAACAAAAAGTACTTTAATGCCGACGTGAGTTATGGTTCGCTTACAGACGAGCGTGACGGCAAGGTCTACAAAACGGTGACCATCGGCACCCAGACTTGGATGGCCGAGAATTTGAACTTTGCCGACTCCATCAAGGTGGAATCACTGCAGGGCGGCTACAGCCGTTGCTATGCAGTTTCTGCCGATACTACCTGTGACATTGGTGGTCGCTTCTATTACTGGAACGCTGCCATGAAGGTTTCTTCCACATACAACAGCAAGCGCTTGACTGCACCGCTTTTGGATACCATCAGCCACCAGGGATTGTGCCCCTCGGGTTGGCATGTCCCCGATACTACGGAATGGGGTGTGTTGAGAAAGTCCGTGAACAACGACGCTTCGCTTTTGAAGAGCGCCGGCGTCTGGCCCTTCTACCGCGATTCTGTGAAGGTGGCGACCAATACGACGGGTTTCTCGGCTGTTCCTGCCGGGTACGAAGCCGGTTCCGATGGCGGCTATTACGCCAATTTCTGCACGGCGACGCAGTATTCCTCGTATAGTGACGAAAGCTACGTGATTACCCTGAGCTATGGGACGAATTACATGTCCTTTAGGCGCGATGACAAGATCGACACCTGTAACCTGCGCTGCATAAAGAATACGGTGTCTGCGCCTGCGAGCAGTTCTTCTGTTCCGGCGAGTAGCGATTCTGCTCCGGAAAGCAGTACTTCTACCCCGGAAAGCGATTCTTCTACCCCGGAAAGTTCTTCATCTGCAACTGAGGACGTGGACGAATAAGGAGGAATTATGAAAAAGAGTATTCTTGCTATTGGTTGCATACTGATTGTCTCCTTTACCGCCCTTGTTGCTTGTAGTGATGACGAAAGTGTGCAGGAGAAAAAAATTGATGAGTACATGAAGTCCATTGACGACTTGGATTCTTTGGAATGTAACGAAGATCGCGATGGCATGATTGTCCATTTCTCGGAAACGGATACGCGCATGGTCTGTTACGAGGGCAAGTGGATTAAGTATTTTGAATGGAAGGCCGCCATGAGGGAAAAAGAAAAACCCGATGTGCTTGCCGACGACACCGTTTCGAACTACTCGAACCTGCCGACTTGCAACTATTCCCGCGATAAGGACGTGTATTACGTGAAGTCGCTGAATATTAACTTGATTTGCGTTGAGGAAGATGGAAAGTGGCTTGAATTCGCTTTGCAGTCGGTTCCCGATACGGTCAGCTCGATGTCGGCGCTCCCCGTTTGCCTTTCCTCGATTACCGGGGCTCGGGTCTACCTATCTTCCATGAAGAGTTGGGTGATTTGCTCCGAACACGAGTGGATTGAGTCGACTCTCTGGCTGCAAGCGTCCTCTTCATCTGGAGCCAAGTCCTCCTCGTCTTCTTCCCGTTACTCATCTTCGTCTTACTACAGTTCGTCTTCGATAAACATTCGTGAGGCCACCCTCGGTTATTGCACGGCGGCCCGCGATGGCGAACTTGCATACGATTCCAATGGGGTCATTGGCGATGCCAAACACGACTATTACGTGTGCGACGGCGATGACGAATATTGGTATGCGGCTTCGAATTCCGTGGCCGATACAATTGGCTGGAAGGCTTCTACCGATGGAACCTTTAAGCCGGGGGCGTTCAGCTATTCGAGCAGCAAGTATTCTGACTTGAGTACGTCCTGCGTGTTCAAGGGTGAAAGTGGCCAAGTCTACTATGTGTACGACGGAGACCATTGGCGCGAGGCGAAGTCCATGGAAGTCTGCATGCTTTACGCCTGTACCAAGAAGCGCGAAGGCGAAACTCGTGACATGAACGGCTACACATTTGTTTGTCGCTCGGGCATTTGGGGGCAAGATTCCCTTTATAAAGTTGGCAAAAAGGACTACTTTAGCAAAACGGCGACTTACGCCACCTTGACGGATGCCCGCGATAATAAGATCTACAAGACCGTTGATATTGGCGGACTTACCTGGATGGCGGAGGATTTGAATTACGCCGATACCACCGCTACTCCCAATCTCATTAGCGGGCATACCTGCTACGGTAATGTGGACTCCAATTGCGTTATTGGCGGCAGGAGCTACCGTTGGGCATCGGCCATGAACCTGTCTTCTACCTACAACTCGTCGTCTGTTCCGGATACCATGATTCACAAGCCGCACCAGGGCATTTGCCCCACAGGGTGGCATGTCCCGGATTCCACGGAATGGCGCAAACTCTATGTCGCCGCGGGCAATTCTGCCGTTGCCTTGAAGGCTTCCGGCGTTTGGCCGTATTCGAGTTCTGTTGCGGCGCCGTCAAATGCGACTGGCTTTACGGCCCTCCCTTCGGGTTACGCGTACGGTTCCTATAGTTATTCTGGTAATCTTGCCGCTAGGTATTGCAGTGCGCATTCGTATTCGGCGAGCTATGCCTGGATTTACACCATGACTTATTCGAGCAATTACTTGACAGGCGATGATTACCGCAAGTCGGATGGATGCCACTTGCGGTGCGTGAAGGATCTTTAATACACCCCAAACAAAGGCAGGTCTTAATGGGCCTGCCTTTTCTTTTTATAGGAAGAACGGAACGATGAACGGGGTGACGAGGGCGGTAAATATACCGGCGACGCCAATAGAAAGACTACTCATGGCGCCCTGGACTTCGCCCATTTCCATGGCCCGGCTGGTGCCGAGGGCGTGACTCGCTGTCCCGGTGGCGACGCCCTGCGCAACAGGATTCTTGATTTTAAAGAACTTGCAAACCATGGGGGCAGTGACGGCTCCCGTGATTCCCGTAATGGTAATCGCGATGATGGTGAGGGACGAAACGCCCCCGATTTGCGTTGACAGTACGGAGCCCATCGGGATGGTGATGGACTTGGGCACCAGGGATAGCATCAGGGTCGTGCTCAATCCCGCCAGCTTGCTGCAACCGATAACACAAAGTACCGAAGTGATGCTCCCGACAAAAATCCCGGTGAGGATGGGGAGCCAGTATTTTTTTAGGTTCTGTATTTGCTTGTAGAGCGGGACTGCGAGCACGACGGTCACAGGCCCGAGAAAAAACGAAATGTAGTCGCCGCCGAGGTTGTAAGTTTCAAGGCTCACTCCGGTAATGCTGAGAAAACCGATGATGAGGACGTTTGCAATGAGGAGCGGGTTCAAAAGAGAGTTCTGCCACTTTTTGCGGATGGCGACACCTATTTCGAAGGCGATGAGCGAAAGGAGGATTCCAAAGAGAGGCGTTTGCATTATTTGCCCTCCTTGTTCTTGCTCAAAAGTTGCACGGTCCAGCCGGTCACCGCCATGGTGACGATGGTGAGCGCTATACAGAGGATCAACAGCAGGGGCCACTGGCTCAAGACCTCGTCGCCAGCGGCCATGATACCGATGCTGGGCGGCAAAAAGAAGAACGCCAGCCGTTTTAAGAAGAAGTCGCTCACGTCCTTGATCTGGTCGACTTTGACAATTTTAAGACAAAGTAACAAAAGGAGGATGATCATCCCAAGGATGTTGCCTGGGACGGGGACGCCTGCATGGGTGTGCAAAATGTCGCCCACAAGGCAGATTCCAAAAATAATGGCTAGTTGCTGTAAAACTCGCATTCCACTGCCAAATTTAGAAAAAGAGCATATAGGCCGAAAAAGCTGAGACTTTTCTTTGAGCTTTCGTCTTTTGCTTTTTGTCCTTTCTATCTTTTTCGCCATGAAGATTGTATTTATGGGAACGCCGGAATTTGCGGCGCATTTTTTGGAACACCTCATTGCGTGTCCCGATAAGGAAGTCCTTGCTGTTGTTACCCAACCCGACAGACCCGCGGGCAGGGGACGCGTGCTCACGCCGCCGCCGGTGAAGGTGACCGCCCTCAATCACAATTTGCCTGTGTTGCAACCGCTCGATTTGAAGGCTCCTGAATTTGAAGAAGACCTCCGCAAGTATAATGCCGATTTGTTTGTGGTGGTGGCGTATTCCATTTTGCCCAAGAACATCTTGGGCGTGGCGAAGTTCGGTGCCGTTAACGTTCACGGAAGCCTGCTCCCCAAGTACCGCGGTGCCGCCCCGGTGCAGCGTGCCATTGCCGACGGCCTTAAAGAAACGGGAGTGACGGTTTTTCGCCTCGATGAAAAGATGGACCATGGCCCGATTCTTGCGCAGCGTACTGTTGAGATTGCCCATCAAGATACAACGGCAAGCCTGCTCGACAAGATGGTTGCTCCTGGCACAGAAGCCTTGGACGACGCCATTGCCCAGCTTGAGAACGGTTGCGAAAAAGATTTGACCCAGGATCATGCCCAGGCTTCTGGAGCGCCCAAGCTCAAGAAAGAAGAAGGCAATATTGACTTCAACATGCCGGCGCAAGTGATTCACGACCGCATCCGCGCGTTCAATCCCTGGCCGGGCGGCTATTCCAAGTTCGGCGGTCGCACGGTTTACCTGCGCAAAACCGACGTGGTTGGGGTGGGCGATTGCAAGTTGGCGTCGGGCGTTTCGGCGAACCTCCCTGTTGGTGCGGTTGCCTTCAAAGAGAATCGATTCTTTGTCGGCACGGGCGATGGTATTTTGGAGGTGGTTGAAATACAGGCCGAGGGTAAAAAGTCCATGCCTGTGGCCGATTTTATGCGTGGTATCCAAAAACGCGAGGGACTTGTATTTTGCTGACGGAACGAGAAGAAGCATACCGTGTGTTGTTGCTGTGGCTAAAGGAAGACGCTTTTATTAAAGAAAGCGGGCTTTCGCCGTTTGCGATGGAACTTGCCTTGGGTGTATGCCGCAGGCACTTGTACTTGGAGTACTTTATCAAGACGCTCACCAAAAAGATGCCCGCGCTGGAAGTGCGCGTGATTTTGGAGATGGGACTATTCCAGATGTTCTTTATGGATGTGCCGGACCACGCCGCCATCAACACGAGTGTCGAGATGGCGAAAGCGGCGAATTTGGGAGACGGCGCCGCCCGTCTCACAAATGCCGTGCTGCGGGCAGCCCGGCGGTCCGGCGAACCTGCTCTTCCTCCACAGCGAGTTCGTCGCATCAGCATAGAGAATTCTGTGCCCGAGTGGATTGTGCGCCGTTGGTTCGACGTGTACGGCGGTGACCGTGCCGAAGCCTTGGCGAAGTCGACTTTGGAACGCCCTGTGGAATGGATCCGCGTGAACCTGCAAAAGACCTCGGCTCCGGTGCTGGCGCAAAAGCTAGGTATTACGGGCGCTTCGATTCTTTATGACAGGTTTATTGAACTCCCGCGGGATGTGGGCGTCAAGTTGCTTTTGGCGACCCCAGAATTTGTGAAGGGCGAGTTCAGTTTCCAGAATCCTTCGGCATTCGAGGTCGTTAAACTTTTGAATCTTAAACCGGGCTTAAAAGTTTGGGATGTCTGTGCTGCCCCTGGCGGAAAATCAGCCCTCATGGCCGAGATGGACCGTTCCCTCGAAATCACGGCGACGGACTCCTCTGAAGCGCGTCTCGAAAAAATGCAGGATCTGGTAGACCGCCTTGAACTCAAGAATGTAAAGATGGAAAGGCCGTTGTCGGTTACGGGCAAGTTCGACCGCATTCTCCTGGATGTCCCCTGCAGCAACATGGGCGTGCTGGCGCGTCGCCCCGAGGCTGTGTACCGTGTGACTCCGGAATCGTTCAAGGAACTTACCGAGTTGCAGTATAGCATCCTCGAAAAGTCCTATACAGCCCTTGCCGATGGCGGTCGCATTGTATACGCCACCTGTAGCCCCGACCCGCAAGAGACGACTCAGGTTATCAACCGCTTTGTCAAGGCGCATCCCGAATTCGAAAAGGTAGAAGCGCCTGTGCTTCCCGGAAACGGCGACCCCCGCCTGGACAGATTCTTTGCCCAGGCACTGGAGCGTAAAAAATGAAGATCCTAAAGTTTATGCTCGCCTTAGCGATTTCGTGCATGGCCGCGTATGCGGAACCGGCGGATTCTGCCTTCTCGCATTTGTACGTGGGTATTGAGGGTGGTGAAATATACCCCTTTGGTGATTTGATTGATGCGGTCGATAACACCTTTTTTGGGGGTGTCGGTGTCCGTTACACTTATTGGGAAGATTTCGACGGCTTTATCCAGTTCAATTACTCCTATTTTATGCCAGTTGCCGATACGGTGAATATTTATGGGGTGCACCAGTTTAGCGGGCGCTTTGGCCTGGATTGGCGCTGGAGTAAAATTCGCCCGTTGGCCATTGGAGCGGGTTTTATATGCAACTGGGCGCGAGCCGATTACGACGATGAAAACAGCGACCTGGCTTTTTCGGAACCAGGGGGAACCTTGGCCGATAACGAGACGGAGTTCGGGTGGTTTGCTCGCTTGAATCTCCCTTGTTGGCATAAGGGTAATTTCTATGCGGGCCTGGATATCTTATGGGAAGAGTTGTGGACGTTGCCCAAACGTTCCAACATGCTCTCGGTGGGGGTCTACCTTGAGAGGAGGATTTGGTGATGAAATTCTCTTTTAAAGGCTGCGTTATTCCGCTGGTCGCCTTGTGTGTGTCCCTGGCCTCTGCCGCAGTGAATGCGGAGATGGAAGGCATGGAAGCCGTTTCCCGCGATGACGGGACTTTTTTGGTGGGCGGTCCGACCTACATTTATGACCGCATTCTCGGTGCGGGCGGCATTCATTCCGAGAGTGAACTCTGGACTCCTCAAAAATTGCGTCAACGCCTTTTGTTCAACCGGATGTCTATTTTGCCAAGCTGGGATCCCTACGAGCCTTCTATTTGGCTCAAGACGGGTAATGAACTGGGGGATTTAATTTACCAGGATTTTATCACGACCAAAGAACGTCCGGAGAACCGTACGCCCATTTTGGATGGAGGCTTTAGGACTCCAGCAATCAAGGGCTTTTGGGCAACCGGTCGCGCTTTTCAGGATGATCATTATTCAATGGGAAACGCAAGCTACCGCCGTCCATGGGTAGAAGACGATTTCTCGTTTTTTGGAGAGAACTGGCCCCTGTTCAGCACCATGTACGGCGGCTTGGGCTATACCAGCGATCTTGTCAATGCGTCCGTATTGGTGGGCGAAGAACACATTTGGCTCTTTAGTGAGAGCAGCCGTTGGATTCCCGTCCACTACAAGCCCCGTGTGGAAGCCCGTGCCGACATTGGCAACGTGAGGGCTTCTGTGGTGTACGAGAATGCGGAGTATCAGAATTTTGCGAAAAAAGAAAAGGGTGCGAGAAAGGAACTCGATGGTTCCGTGCATTACCAATGCGGCAGGGCGTGCCGTAGCGGAATGTTCCAGGCTTCGGCGGGCATGGCGTTTCGTGCCGTAGATGATTCGGGCAAGGTTTACACCGCCCTCGACGAGGAATTTGTCGCCTGGCCGTTCATGGAACTGCGCGTGCAACCGCATAAGCGCGTGACTGCCGACGTGATGTTTGGGATCAACGACGATGACTGGCTTGTGCAAGACAGCCTTGAGTTCCGGGCTCCTGCGCCGGAGTTCTCGGGTGTAGTTGTCGGTGTAAAGAACATTGCAGGCTCGCGAATGAATCCTTTGGCCGACGACAGGGAATTTTTTGATGGCAAGACCATCAGGCTTTCGGCGGATGGCCACATGAATTTGATTCAGGGCTATGCCGTGTTCTCGGATACCGCCGGGAATGTGGGCTTTGGCGGTCGCGCCAGTTTTTGGACCGAGTACGGGGCCGAAACGTTCGACACGACGGCAACCGTAGAAGAAGAGGATGCCATTTACCGTTATGGAAACGTCTCCCGTATTAACGACTGGATCAAGGGTATAACGGGGGAACTTTGGCTTGGCCTATGGTACGAGGACATGTTCAACTTCAAGGCTCTGGGAGGCTTTGAACGCATCGATGGCGATACGTTCCGTTTTGAAGTGACCCCTGCGGAGTTCTTTGTGGCTTTTACCGCCGATTGGCTATTGCGTAAGTCGTTCCGCATATCGCATTCCCTGCGTTATCGTAGCGATGCCGAGTGGAACCTGCGCGGCAGGGACCCGATGGTGGTCAAGGGGGACTGGTACTGGGACGCCACGTTTGAACAGATGTTCCCCAAACAGGGGCTCTATTTGACGGGAACGCTTTTGCACGTGCTGGCTGACGAAGTTATCCAGACTCCAAACGGGAGCGAGGACCGTCTTCGCTTTGTATGTACCGTCAAAAAGACGTTCTAGTCTTTTTGGACCAGCTTTAACGCTTTTAAACTGAAACTGTTCGCGAAGGTCTCCATGGACTTCGACTTTGGAATCCACTGGATCGCATTGGCTGCTTGGGCAGTGTGGGCGGCGCGGGCCCTTAGGGTAACGTGCAGCACGTCGCATTCGATTTTGTGTGTCGTGATGCTGTGGCGGAACTTGCCGCAGGGCTTCAATGAATTTATGTCGTCGTCAGGGATGAGCTTTTCCGCCTCGGCGCTCAGGCCTACGGTGGCGTTGCGCGGAGATTCAAAGTGGGGGAGCGAAAGCTGCCCTTTAAAGAACTTACACCCCGCGATCACGCCGAGAATCTTGTGGTCGGCGGATTCCACGACGAGTACGGTGCCGTGCCATTCTTGCTGGGTGCGTTTTTTTGCGGGCGGGAACGCTGCGCAGCAGTCGTCGCTGTGGGCACGGCAGGCGGTTGCCAAGGGGCACTTGTCGCAAAGTGGATTACGGACCTTGCAAATGGTGCGTCCCAGCTCCATCAGGGCCTCGTTGTGCAGGTAGGCCTTGGAACCGCGGGCGACATCGCGGGCTTGTTCCCAGTAGATCTCGGCGGCTTTTTTGTTTTCGGTAGGTAAAAATGACAGCTTGTAGAGCCTACTGAATATACGGACAAGATTCCCGTCCAAAATGGCTTCGCGCTGGTGGTAGGCGAGGCTCAATATGGCCCCCGCCGTGTAGGCGCCAATGCCCGGGAGCTTTTCGAGGGCATCCCTTGTTTCGGGAAACTTGCCGCCACTGCCGGCAATGATTTTTGCGGTCTTTAAAATGTTTTTTGCACGGCTGTAGTAGCCTAGCCCCTGCCAATATCGGAATACTTCGTCCTCGGTTGCGCTGGCGAGCTTGTTCACGTTCGGGAAGTGTTTCATCCAACGTACGTAATAGTCACGTACTGTCGAGACCTGCGTTTGTTGCAGCATGGTCTCGCTAATCCAGACAGCGTAAGGATCACGGGGGGCGTTCAGGTCGTCCAAACGCCACGGGAGTTCCGCAGCGTTCTTGGTAAACCATGTTCGCAATTTTTTTAGCACATCGCCTTGCATGGTGCGGCTAGAGTTTGTAGTAATCTTTTTTGAGTTGGCGGAAATAGTCGAACTGCGCCCTAGTGGAACTTTCCAAGGTGTACATCAGGCTTCTTTCGTGGGCGCATTTGCGCATGTCTTGGTAGAGCTCGGGTTTCGAGAGCTTGATTTCTCGGCATTCCTCGAGGGCCTCAAGCCATTTCTGCTCGTCAATGGGCAAAATGCGTCCGCACAGGTCGTCCTTTACAATGCTGCGCGGACCGCCGTAATTGCTCACGATGGCGGGCGTGCCTGTGGACATGGCCTCGACGACCACGTTGCCGAAGGTGTCGGTTGTGCTCGGGAAAAGGAAAAAGTCCGTATCGGCGTAGAGGCCGGCCAAGGTCTCGCCGCCCTGTTCCCCGGCAAAGTGGACGGAGTCGTCGCCCTCGTAGCTCTTCTTGATTTCTTCAAGGTACCAGCCGTAGCCCACGTACATGAGTTCCACGTCGTTGTGCCTAGCGGCAAACTGGCGCCACACACGGTTCAGGAACTCCAGGTTTTTCTCCTTGGAGATTCGTCCAATGAACGAGAACCGCACAGGGCGTTTTTCGCGCGAGTCTCCGTATTTTTCCCACGTTCCCTTGCCGCGCATGTCGGGGGAGAACTTTTCGAGCGGGAGCCCGCGGGGGAGGATTTTCACCTGCTTGGCAGGAACCTTGAGTTCCTTGGTCAAAATGTCGGCGTAGTCGTCGCAGGGGCTAATGACCGGGCGCGCCATCCCGTAAAAAATCTGCATCAGCTTGAGCACGTAGGTGTGCATCCACTTGGCCTTCACAAGCGTTTTGGCGTAAGTGGGCACGTCGGTGCGGTAATGGCTAAAGACCTTGATGCCTGCGACCTTGGCGCAAAAACATACCAGCCAGGCGCCGGGGCTTGGTGTTTCGAGTTCAATCAAATCCACCGGGTAGCGCTTGAGCAATCGCAGTGCGGGGCTAATGCGCGGGATGGCGAGCTCGCTGTTGGCGTAGCCCAGTTGCTCCATGCTGAACATGCGGGGGAGCAGCATGCAGTAGCTGTTCTCCACGACGCCGCAGGGGCGTGTGTTGAACGCACTTCCGGCAAGGAAGGCCTTCATGCCGTGGGCACGCATGTAGGGGATCACGTTGCGCAGGTTGTTGGCGATGCCGTTCGTTTCGTCCAGGTTGTCGGAGTAAAACAGAATGCGCACGTCGTCGGCGGGGTGTTTTTTGCGTTCCTTTTTGAGGTAAAAACGCAACTTGAGAAGCGCCGGTATATTGTAGATGACCGAGAGAAAGACAATGGGCGGAATCCAGCAGGTGCGAATATTTCCGGGAGGCTTGTGCTTGATGCTAAAGCCCTTGCGGAAGGTGCTGGTAACCGTGCGTCCGAAAATACTTGGGCGGGAATCCAGGGAATCGGAGGCCTTAAGCTTGGTTGAATTTGACGCAGTCGTCATATTTCACTCCTTTGCCACCGAAAAGGTCCAAGGCGCTTCCGATGGTGAGGTCTATTCTTCCGCCAGAAATTTCTTTTACGTGCACCAGGTCCTCGAGGGACTTGGCCCCGCCGGCATAGGTCGCCGGGATAGGGCTGTGCGCCGCCAAAAAGCGAATGAGTTCATCGTCCATGCCCTGCTGCTTTCCTTCTACATCGGCGGCGTGTATCAGGAATTCGTCGCAGCTTTGCGCGAGGTCTTTGAGCGTGGCTTCGGTAATTTGAACATCGATGAGCGTTTGCCAGCGGTTGGTGGCGATGTTCCAAGCGGGGGCTTCGTTTGGTGCGTTGGTGCGCTTGCAGCTCAAATCCAGCACGAGCCGCTCTTTGCCAATGGCCTTAACTAACTCGGCGAGGCGTTCGCGGTCCAGTTTCCCGTCGGGGAAAATCCAGCTGGTGACAATCACGTGGCTTGCCCCGGCGTCAATATATTCTTTGGCGTTGCCGGCGTTGATTCCGCCCCCCACTTGGAGTCCACCGGGGTAGGCGGCGAGGGCTTCCTTGGCGGCGTCCTCGTTCCCTTTGCCGAGCATAATGATGTGCCCGCCTTTAATGCTGTCTTTTTTGTAGAGTTCGGCGAACCAGGCTGAACTGCGGTCCGTCTCGAAATTCGTCTTGAGTCCCTTGCCGCTGTCGCTGAGCGAACTACCGACAATCTGCTTGACTTTGCCATCGTGGAGGTCTATGCAGGGGCGAAACTTGGTCATCAGTCCTTGACTCCTGTAATGGCCCAGTCCACTTTTTTGCCGTGGCTGCCGTCGCTGCGGCCACGGTAAAATAGCACTTCGCCACCGGCGGCGATCTTGAAAGCCTTCTTGGCGAGCCACCCGTCGACCTTGTCGAGGAGGGAAGCCTTTTGCAGGGGCTTGTTCGCGGCGAAACTCAGGGCGGGGACTCCGCCGTTGAATTCAAAACTGAGCGAGCCCTTGGGAAACTTTTTGCCCTTGTAGGTGTCGTCGCCATCCTTGATGGCCGTGGGCATGGCGACCTTGACGCCTTCGCCGTTGTTGTAGAGGGCGTAGCCAATGAGCTTGCCGCTCTCGGTAAGCGAAATGCGGCCGGCAAAGAGCGGGCTTTTGGCGCTAGTGCTAAAGTTGATGGAACGGGCGGCGATATCGGTCGCCTGGTCGGTTTGCCAGGTTTGGTCCATGTAGGCGTAGCCCTTCACGGCGATGGTGTCGCCTTCATAGCCAATGCGTCCGCTTACGCGACCATAGGGAATGTGTACGTATTGGGCGAACTTGTTTTTACCTACCTGCCAAACGCCGTCTCCGGGGACTTTGCCCTGTTCGGCACTTTCAAAAGTGACGTCTAAGAAAAACTTCCCGCCCTTGTCGGCGGTAAAATAAACACGGTGGCCCTTGCCGGGCTTGTGCTCCATGGCGTATTCGCCTTTAATGTCTATGGTCGCCTTGTCTTTGTAGGCTTCAAGGCGTTCTGGCGGGTATTGACGCCCGACGGTATAAGATTTGCCTTTGAAATTCCAAAAATTCAAGTCGCAAGCGACTTTTTTGCCTGTGCCGGGGATGTAGAGGGTCGCGTAGTTGACAAAGGCGCGGGTGCCGTTGTCAAATACGAACTGGTAGCTCCAGGTTTCGTTGAATTCTTTGGCCGAATTTTTGTGCGGCATAAAGTCTGCAACGGTCAGGTTGCGCTCGGCACCCTTGGGGCCTACTACATCTTCGGCGTGTGCAGTGAGCGTCAACCCGAATACGGCACTAACTAAAAAAGAAAACTTCTTAACCCATGACATTATGCTATAAAAATAAAAAAATGCAGCCCGGGCAAGGCTGCATTCATCGGCTAAACTGGCATTACAGTCGCAAATCTCGGCCCATGCCCATCTTGAGTTCCACGCGGCGGCGCACCACCATTTCGTTGAACAGGTCGGTAAGGCAGTCGTCCATGGTAATCATGGGTTTCCAGCCAAGGCTCGTAATTTTGGTGGGGTCGCCAATCAACAGCGGAATGTCGTTGCTGCGTTCGTAGGCGGGGTCCACGCGAAAATCGACGCTCACGCCGGCGATGTCCACGAGCATCTCAACCAGCTCGCGGAAGGTGTAAGACTTGCCGCAGCAAATGTTGAAGGCTTCGCCCGATTCGGCGGTATTCAAAATCTGGATCATGCCGCGGGCCACGTCGCGCACGTCGACCACGTCGCGGCTCACATCGAGGCTGCCAGAGTAAACGACCGGCTCGGCCCCGTAGTACTTGATTTTAACTAGCTGGTGCGTGATGGAGGGCAGCACAAAACGGCGACTGTGATGGGGCCCTGTAAAGTGGAATGGACGCGCAAACACAATGTGGAGCCCGTGGGCGTTACGGAATTGGTTGCCGAGGAGTTCCATGCAGGCCTTGGACGTGGCGTAGGGCGTGAGGGGGTTCGGCAAGTCGGTTTCTTTGTGCAGACAAGTTAATTTCTGGTCGGTGCGGCCGTAAATTTCACTACTGCTCAGCAAAAGAATTTTCGCCTTGGGCACCACCTGCCTTGCAGCTTCCAAGATGGTCTGCGTTCCGAGGAGGTTGATGTTCAAAGTCTCGTAGGGCTTTTTGTAACTGAGCCCCACGGAGGATTGGCTTGCCAAGTGGTAAATGTGCGTGGGCTGCACCATTTGGAGCATGTCGTACACATCCTTGAAGTTTAACAGGTCGCCGCTCAGGTAGTGGACGCTGTCCAATGTTTGCCAGGGCTGTGGCTGTTCGTCGCTAAAACTGTAAAGGTCGTGATTTGTGCCACTGAGGTTCGAAAGCAGGTGAAAGCCGAGCGCGCCTGTACCACCTGTAACCAAAATACTCATGTTACGCCTCTTTTGCCTGGATGGCTAACCAGGACTTATTGATGAGTTCCTTGTCGATGTTTGTAACTTTCTCCACTTCACCAATTTTGGTAGGCAAAATGTAAACGCGGGTCCCTTTTTCTGCCTTCTTGTCGACGGCCATGGCGTTCCATGCGGCTTCGGCATTGACGCCAAAGCTCTTGGGGAATCCTAGGGCGTCCAAAAGTGCGTTTTGACGTTTTTCGGTAACTTCGTCAATTTTGCCGAGCAAAACGGCGGTACGGGCGGCGACGCGCATGCCGAGCGAAACGGCTATGCCGTGGCTGAATTTCTCGTAGTTGGTGATTTTTTCGATGGCGTGACCGAAAGTGTGCCCGTAATTCAAGATGGCGCGGAGACCGGCTTCCTTTTCGTCGATGCCCACGACCTCGGCCTTGATTTGGCAACTGCGGAAAATCAAGTGGCGGAGCGTGTCATAGTCATGACGTTTGATGGCTTCCACGTTCTGTTCCATGTACTTGAAGAATTCCTCGTCGTAAATCACCCCGTACTTCACGATTTCGGCGAGCCCTGCCAGGTATTCGTTTTCGGGGAGCGTGCTCAAAACAGAGATGTCGCAAACCACGGCGCTTGGCTGGTAAAAAGCGCCGATCATGTTCTTGCCCTCGGGATGGTTCACGGCAACCTTGCCGCCCACCGAACTGTCGACCATGCTCAAGAGGGTTGTGGGGAACTGGATGAATGGGATGCCGCGCTGGTACGTGGCGGCACCGAATCCGGCCATGTCGCCCACGACGCCGCCGCTGAACTGCAAAAGGCAGCTCTTGCGGGTGTAGTTGCGGTGCAGCATAAAGCTGTAAAGCTGGTTCAGGTTGTGGAGTGTTTTGTTGCGTTCCCCGGCTTGGAATTTGAATACCGGGCAGCGTCCCGCCTGGCCGCGAAGCTCCTGGAGCATCTCGTTTTGCGCCTTGGCGATGGTGGTGTCGGTGCAAACCAAAAATTCGTAGTTGGGGGTAAGGCGGAGCCCTTCCAGCAGGCATGCCGCGGTGGGCGTGATGTTTTTGCCGATAAAGATCGGGTAGCGCCCCCCGCTGCTGGGGCACACGTCGAGGGCGTGAGATTCCCAGAACTTGAGCATGTGCAAAATGCGTTCGATCACGTGGGCTTCGTTTGCTTCGTTGGTGCTTTCCACGCTAAAGTCCGCCTGGGCATAGTTCTTTTCGCGCTCCTTGAGCATCACCTTGATTTTGGCAAGGCGTTCCTCGTCGTTCAGGTTCGCAAGAAGCGGACGCGTATTCTTGCGTCCAATGCGCTCACTCAAAATTTCGGGCTTGGCCCACAGACGCACCAACACACCCGAGCTACGGATTGCCTTGATGTTCTCGGGTTGGTTCAGTGCGCCGCCGCCCAGCGAAACCACTTGCGGGGATTCGTTCCTCGCGATTTCGGCAATGACTTCGCGTTCCATCTCGCGGAATTTGGCCTCGCCGTCCTGTTCAAAAATTTCACTGATGCTCTTGCCGGCGCGTTCCACGATTACGGAGTCTGTGTCGATAAAGGGCCGTTGCAGGCGATCGGCCATGGCCCTGCCTGTGCGGGACTTGCCGCTCGCCATGAAACCTGTAAAAAAGATGTGCTTTTTCATGTTAACCCTGCATTCCTTTGCGCATAATCGCCGTCAATTCTTCGTTTGTTTTCTCAGCCGTTTCGACGGGGAACCATTTTTTAAAGCTCTCTAGGCCCTGGTGGACTAGCATGCCTTCGCCCGTGACCGTCTTGCAGCCCTTGGCCGCGGCCATTTGCAAAAGCTTGGTGCGGGGCGGCGTGTACACGATGTCGCATACGACTTGCCCTGCGTGCAGGCAGTCCTCGCCGAGCGGGCTTTCTCCTTCGTTTGGCGTCATGCCTACCGATGTGGCATTGATGATGATTTTGAATTGTGCCGATACCGCCGCGAATTCACCGAAGGTGACCGCGTCGACGTTCCCCTTGAGGGCGTTCGCCAGGGCGGTTCCCTTTTCTTTGTTGCGGCACACGATGGTGAGCTCGTTCTTTTGTTCCACCAGTGTGTAGGCGATTGCCTTGGCGGCACCGCCGTTCCCGAGCAGAGCGACTTTCGTGTTCGAGGCCACCACGCCGTGTTCTTCGAGATTCCTGATGCAACCGTACGGGTCGGTTGTGGTCCCGCAAAGCGTACCGCCGACAATGCCGTCTTTCCAGTAGAGCGTGTTCACGCTCCCTGTGAACTTGCTAATGTCGCTTAGTTCGTCGACCAGCCGGGGGGAGCCGTCGGCTTCCATGAACTCGGTCTTGTAGGGGATGGTGACATTTGCCCCGCGGAACTTCATCGCCTTGAACCCGCGGATGGCGTCGGCGAACTGATCTGCTTCTGGAGCGTAGGGGAGGTAGGCGGCATTGATGCCGAGGGCATCGAATAACGCATTGTGCATCAGCGGCGACTTGCTATGTGCCACCGGGTGCCCAAAAATACACAAGGACTCGGTTTTTCCGTCCATAAATTCCTCAATATGTCCGCTCACCTGGAGCTGAACTCTAAATAATCTTCTACAAAGATATATATTGTCTTTGGTCGAAAATTCCACTGCTACCGAAATTTTACCCGAATAAGGCGTTATTGAAACACGAGAGGTTTTATATTTCAGGTAATCTCTATGAAGTCTATTGAAGTTGTTGCTGGAGTCTTGACCCGTACCCAAAATGGGGCAGTGGAATTTTTTGCTACCGCCCGCGGGTATGGGAACTACAAGGGGTTTTGGGAATTCCCGGGCGGCAAGATGGAGGCGGGGGAGACCCGCGAACAGGCGCTTGCCCGTGAACTTAGGGAAGAACTCGCGGTCCAGGTGGAGGTGGGCGACTTTATTTGCACCGTGGAGCACGACTACCCGAATTTCCACCTGACTATGCACTGCCTTTACTGCTCCATGGTGGGTGGGAAACTCACGCTTTTGGAGCACGAGGCGGCCCGCTGGGTTCCGCTCGGGGACCTGGACTCGCTCAAGTGGTGCCCTGCCGACATCAAAGTGGTGGAAAATCTTAAAAAATGCTATATTTAGCCCCATAATTTTAAAAGGATACCACAATGGATATTCCCGAATCTTCGAATTTTGTACAGGACATTATCGTTAACGACCTCAAGACGGGCAAGCGCACCAAGGTGCATACCCGTTTCCCGCCCGAACCCAACGGCTACATCCACATCGGGCACGCGAAGTCCATTTGCCTGAACTTCGGTACTGCCATCAAGTATAAGGATTTTGGCGGCATCACGAACCTCCGCTTCGACGATACGAACCCCACTAAAGAAGACGTGGAATACGTGGATTCCATCCGCGAAGACGTGAAGTGGCTCGGTTTTGAATGGAAGGGCGGCGAATACTTCGCGAGCGACTACTACGACCAGATTTACGCCTTTGCCGAAAAGCTCATCGAGATGGGCAAGGCCTACGTGGAAGACCTGACCCGCGACGAAATGCAGGAATACCGCGGCAACGATGCCGGCAAGCCGAGCCGCCCGAGCCCTTACCGCGACCGCAGCATCGAAGAGAACATGAAACTGTTCCGCGAGATGCGCGACGGCAAGTACGCCGACGGCGAGAAGTGCCTCCGTGCGAAGGTGGACCTCGCTAGTCCGAACATGAACATGCGCGACCCGGTCATCTACCGTATTAAGCACTGCACCCACCACCGCACTGGCGACAAGTGGTGCATCTACCCGATGTACGATTTTGCGCACCCGCTCAGCGACTGGATCGAGGGCATCACGCACTCTATCTGTACGCTGGAATTCGAGGCGCACCGCCCGCTGTACGACTGGTTCTTGATCGAACTCGGTCTCGACAACCGCCCGCAGCAGATTGAATTTGCCCGCTTGAACCTGACCTACACCATGATGAGCAAGCGCAAGCTCCTTGAACTGGTGGAAACGAAGGCCGTGATGGGCTGGAACGACCCGCGCATGCCGACGGTCTGCGGTTACCGCCGCCGTGGCTTCACGCCGAGTTCCATCCGCGAGTTCTGCGACCGCATCGGCGTGTCGAAGGCCGACTCCATGGTGGACGTGAACCTGCTCTACTTCTGCATCCGCGAAGAGCTGAACAAGACGGCGAACCGCGTGATGGCCGTGATCGACCCGGTGAAGCTCGTGATTGACAACTGGGAAGACGGCAAGGTGGAGATGATCAAGGTGGAAAACAACCCGAACGACCCCGCCGCCGGTACCCGCGAAGTCCCCTTCGGTAAGGAACTCTACATCGAGGCTGACGACTTCATGGAAGAACCGCCCAAGAAGTACTTCCGCCTCAAGCCGGATGGCGAAGTCCGCCTGAAGGGCGCCTACTTCGTGACCTGCAAGAGCGTCGAGAAGGATGCGAACGGCAAGGTGACGGTGATTCACTGCGAATACGACCCGCAGAGCCAGGGCGGCGAGACTCCCGATGGCCGCAAGGTCAAGGGCACCATCCACTGGGTTTCTGCGGCACACGCCGTGGATGCCGAAGTGCGCCT
>JAEEGF011397485.1_pt1 | contig 38281 bp, 23 predicted proteins | sample 9134171 | NCBI WGS metagenome assembly JAEEGF01 (sample SAMN16246542, study PRJNA631951) | gut metagenome | biome: gut microbiome; feature: rumen; material: AP-attached | host: Bos | place: Iran: Karaj | collected 2018-10 | reverse complement strand
TCTCGAAGGGATCAATTCCCCTTCCTGTGTATCCAAAAAACTGAAGATCCGATCCAACTATAAGAGAATGGTTGGAGACTTGCTTTCGGATGTTCAGAAAGTTATGGCTGATTCAGTAAATCCGAATTGTAGCAGAACAAGCTACAGTATGATATTTTCGCACCCACTAATTTGACAATTTTGATCTGGCAAAAATCCAGTTCCGATAAGGTTTTTGCCACTTTTTTAGGCTCCGAAGTCAAAAACTCGGGGGCTGAAAACCTCGTAAAATCAGGGTTTGGCGAGTTTTGGAATTTTGAACAAAAGAGGGGAAAACGGCATTTTTGGCTGTATTTGAAAACACACTTTAGTCGGGAGATACAGAGGTTGTGGCTACAGTTTTATTATTGCGGTAGGGGTGTGGCTACGGTTTTGTTATCCAATAAGTAGTTAGAATCTCAGTTCTAAAAATTATATTGAAAATGGTGGAGAATGTCTGAAGCGCAGAACATTAATCTATATAGAGCGGCGTATAAGTATTTGACATACATAACTCCTAAGGATGTAGTCTTAGAGAACTATTTCCTTGGCGACAACAGAGATTTCAAAGATCTAAAAGATATATATGTCCGGTTCATCTTTTCAGCACAAAATTATCAATACATGCCAAATGTGATTAAGTATAAGCAGCGGAATTTAGATGAAATACTCTTAGATTACAATATTCAGCAGATTTCTGAGCTCTCTCCAGATAAACTTTATGAAAAATTTCGGAATACTTTTCGTGTTGCGACAAACGGAAAAAAGAAAATGAATTGCTGGTACAAATGGAACTGTTCGATAATTGATTCGGCAAAATTCGTAAGTGGTTTTAAGGATGCTTCTGATTTTGATGAATTTGTCAAAAGGTTTAATTACAATACTTCTTCGAAAATTGCTTTGCCACTGCTTATTGCTAACAAGATAAAAGGAATCGGATTTGCTCTTGCATGCGACTTGTTGAAAGAGTTAGGTTATACATACTACCCTAAACCAGATGTGCATATGATTGATGTGTTTCATGGCATAAGATTGTGCGAGAAAGATCCTATTTCAGTATTTGAGGCCATTGAAAGGATGACTGATGATTGTCGCATTGATGATGATTCAGTGACGCCTTATAAGGTGGATAAGGTTTTCTGGTTGATTTGTTCAGGAAATTACTATAAGAAAAAAACACCAATTCAAATAAATGGGCGCAAGAAAGAACTCATAGACCTTTTAAAAGGCTATGTAAGATAAGCAGTTTATCTTTTGCCGAGTATGTCGAAAGTGCGTCGATTTCAGCGTAATCTTTAATTTATAACAGCTGGTCATTGTACCTAGAGAGGGTGATTTTAACTATGTTAGAACAATTAAATGTGAAAGGTTTTAGAAAATACAAGGATTTTACTGTCTTTGAGTTAGCACATGTCAATATTGTTCTTGGTGATAATAATGTGGGTAAAACCTCATTTTTAGAAGCTGTTTATGTATGGTGTTGCGGTTGCAATGCTGGGTCTTTTGTTAATATCCCGCTTTCAAGAGGCAGATATGGTTTTATTCAGCAACCGTTTTGGGTCATGGAGGAACTTCTATCAGTAGTGAATGATGCTAAAAATGTCCCGATGAAAATGTCATTTGATGGTTTGTTTGACGGAGAACGGGTTTGCTTTGAACACGCTATCTGGCCTTCTGATTTGCTTGGAGTATATGATTCTTCATATCAATATAACTATCATAATTCATTACTTTCTTCAGAACTGCCGGTGAATTTAAATCAAATGAATAGCAATCAGACAGAATTGATTGCTAAATGGCAGATTACACAAGGGAAACAATCTGTCATCACTGATATTACGATTCCAGCAAATCTGATTGCATCAAAATCTTATCGCCCGGTGAAATTTATCGATTTATGGTCTCATACTGTAATATTAGAAAACCAGCAAATTTATTCGGCCCTTAAGAGAGAACAAAAATTACAGAAATTTACTGACGAATTAAAGAAGGTGTTCCCTGATATTTTGGGATTTGACATGATTCCATATCCTGACGGTTCTACGGCACCTGTTTCGGTAATAATGAGCGGTGATAAAGTACTACCGTTATATGCATGCGGAGATGGAGTTCAAAGATGGTTTTATATGTTAGGTATAATGATCCTGTATAAGAATTCAATAATATGCATAGATGAAATTGATACAGGTCTCCATTATAAGGCACAGGCTGAGTTTTCGGTAAATCTTGTGGATTATGCTTTGAGAAATGGGGTGCAACTTTTTGTAACAACCCATAACATTGAATTTGTTGACGCATTTCTTGATTCGGTCAATGATAAACGAAATGATAAGATGGACAAAATAAGGATTATAACTCTTAAAGATACTGTGGATGGAATTACGTCACGAACCATGAATGCATGTGAAGCCGTCGAGGTCAGGGGAAATTATAATCTGGAGTTGCGGTAATGGGTATGAGTATTATTCTTTGTGAAGGCAAAACTGATCAAAGCCTGCTGGGAAATTATCTTGAAAAAGTTGCCTCATGGAGAAAACTTAGTCCGGAAACAAACAAAGCCTTTTTTAAAACGAAAAACCCATTCGCGTTTGCAGGTAATAGTATATTTTGGTATGAGAATGCGCAAAATGAACACCGGGGGATCTGGCAGGTCAGAGGATGCGATAATTTTGTTAAAGCAATTTCCCGCATCTTTGACAGAGAAACAAGAGAACATTTAATCGACAATGTGGTTGTTCTGGCTGATTATGATGATGCATCATCGGCCGATAATAGGTTAAGCGGAATTAAGAATGCTATCGATTCTGTTTTGGGTAAACGGTTACTCTTTGAATCTCTGACCGCCAATCAGTGGTCTATAGTTGAATTTAACAGTGATTTTGCTAACGCTGTAAAAGTGCAGGTGGCATATCTGCTGATCCCCCGGGATAACTTTGGAACTTTAGAAACGTTTCTCGTTGATGAAATTGCAAAGCAGAGTAGGGATAACGAATCGGTTGTTAAGCAGTCTAGAACCTTCATTGATGAGTTTGAATCAGAATGTTATTTGCAAAAGACAAGAGAGAAGATCAAGGCTAAGCTAGGGGTTGTGATCTCTGTGATCTATCCTGATAGGGCTTTTGGAACTCTAGATTCTCTGGTTAAGGCTGTACCATGGGAAAACTGTCAGATGTGTGAACAGTTTGAGTTGCTGAAGAAAGTTTATTAGCAGGACAGTGATTCCTTTGAGTTACCCTCCAGCACCTGCCTGATTTTTGCTACTTCCTCATTATCCCAGGTTTTGCGAGGTTCTTCTGTCATGGTGTAGGACTCGTCCGAAAGAACGCGGTAATATCTGGTGCAGGACATTCCGCACATCTCTATCAGTATCTTTTTGCTGTACCCCTGTGCATTATCACTAATTCCCTAGTATGTTTGTAACTTTATGGAATCATTACCGAACAAGGTACTCCTCCAGCTCGTGAACGCCTTCTCGGCTCATAGAATTCAAGTACGGCCTGAGTGCCGGGGAAGCTATGAAACAGATTAAGGAAAAGGAGTATTTCAGCAGATACCACGAAGGTGATTATCCAAATGATGTACTGTTAATCGGTATTAACTACAATCCCAAAACCAAGGATCACCAGTGCCTGATTGAAAAGCTGGATTAAATAATTCCGCAATCAAAACCATTTCCCGTGGATGATGCTGTTTCCTCATCGGCTGGAGTCATGTGTGCAAAACTTCATGCCATGGCAAAACAGACAGGGGTCACTAATGCCGCAATTAACGAATCTGATGACAGCGTTAAGACTATAGCCGACTCCACCAGCGAGCAGGGCAGACTAATACAGTTACCAGTCTCTGCACTTAACTGAGCATGGTAACAAAAGAATCTAAGGCAGGTTTATAAAAAAATATCTGGATGAAAAAAGGTATTCCGAGACTGATATTGATAAATGATTAAGAGCCTCTGAAGGGATCAATTCTCCTTTCTGTGTATTCAAAAAACGGAAGATCCAACATAGGAGAATGGTTGGAGACTTGCTTTCGGATGTTCAGAAAGTTATGGCTGATTCAAAAACTCCGTGTAGCAGAACAAACTGCAGTATGGTATTTTCGCACCCACTAATTTGACAATTTTGATCTGGCGAAAATCCAGTTCCGATAAGGACTTTTGCCACTTTTTTAGGCTCCGAAGTCAAAAACTCGGGTATCTCGGGTGTTCTTCGAACAAAGTCATAATAAAAAAGGGATGAATTCGATTAAAATCCACCCCTTTTTCCGGAATCGAAAAAAAATTGAATACTACTTTCCTACATTATGCTTAATCCAGTTATCTTTTTTATCTTTTCCTCTCAGTAAAAGACGGGATAAAGAGAGTTCCAGACTGCGGTGTGCACTTGCCATTCCTGTATCATCCAGTTTGGACTTTGTGAGAAACTTTCCTACGTCCCCTTCGGGCAGTTCCTTGATGAACTTCTGCACATTATCTACAAAATTGTACAGTCTGTCGGTCAGAAGCTGGATATTTTCCGGATACTTTCCTATATGAGGGCTGAAGATAGACTTGTTTCTTATCTTAACCATGCCGAGAACACCAACATGCTGCTTGGAAATTCTGTCTCTGAACTTTCCGACCTGCTCTTTTACGTTGTCAAATACTGTAAGATAATCTTTATTACGAGCTATAAAATTTCTTGAATAGTTATCGTAATCTTCAATAAACGCTCCCTTTGATCTTGGATGAAGAACCTTAAGATCTACGTCAAAGGTGAAATACTGCCCCAGCTTGTCCAGAGTCTTTTTCATTGATTTCAAGGTACTGTCACTGCATTCAATGTATTGAGAACTGATCTTGCATTTGCTGTCCCTGTCATTAGCATAGGACCGAAGCAGCTGTCTGATGTCGTCAAAATTCTGCTCATACTTTTTGTGATGATCCTTGTACCACCAGGTTACACCGATGGAAAATGACAGAGCCCTGCGCGCAATGCTGTTTTCATCTGTATACTGTACTATCATTCTCCAGTATTCTGACATCAGCCTCTGATTAGCTTCGATAACTGATGCATCAGCCAGTATATATTTCTTTTCATTTTCGTTGTCGAATATGAGGTTTGGATGGGTGGTTATATCCAGTCTGAAATCAAGGGCCTGCTGAATTAAAGACCGGCATTTTTGACGAATATTATAAAAATTATCATAATTATCCGTATTTTTATCAGTCGGAATATACTGAATCGTACACTGATATGCAGCATCAAAATTGGCAAAATATTTCTGCACCTGTTCCATGGCATATTTTCTTCCGTTAACAGGCTTGTCCTTTGCCTCATCCTCTTCAGCACAGGCTGAATTAAAACCAGTCAGAAACATTAAACCGGTCAGCAGCAGGCCAAACAGCAATCTACATCTTTTCATTTTTCCTCCGGCATTTCTAGAATCTGATATCATAAGTGTTGACATACCAGCGGCCGTTACCCTTGCGTCTCAGTTCATGAGGATTTTTAGAACCGATCTGCTTTCCGTTTTTATCATATGCGCGACTGTAAACAATAGCCAACTCTTCTTTTTCACCGCCCATTTTGGTTAGCTGGTCACGCTGATTTTCATTTAAAAAGTACGTGTCCAAATCATTGTTGTCATCAAATCCCTTGATTACTGTGATTTTCGGCTCATCAAATTCAACATATACATACTCGTCCTGGAAGCGGTTCTGATGCAGATCCCAGTGGTAGCGCAGCAGCGAGGTTCCTATGTCGGTCTTTCGCCTGTCAGGATTGATGCAGTCCAGATAGAGTTTGTAGTTCTTTTCCTTGATGGCCGTGGCAAATATTTCCATTACTTTCTTCGGATCGGCATCCTCAGGAACTGATTTGACTGTGTACCATGAATCCTTGATTTTATCCACCAGCTCCTCTCCGATAAAGTAACCTGAGTTGTCATTATTCGGATCGTAGACTGCAAGGACAGTATCATTGGCGTAAATCATTTCAGGTACAACTATCCATCCCCATACAAACGGAGATTTCTTTTCTGCAGATGAATCCGGTGATTCTCTTACAAAACTTGTAATTTTGCCCAGAACCTTAAAATTAAGATTATCTCCGATGCTTGCGTCCACCATACTTCTGTAGCGTCTTATGGCTTCATAGGCACCGTACCAGTTGCGCTCGTTCATGGATATGAAATAATAGCCGGCAGAGACCTTTCCAACAGAAATGTAGTCACCTGAACCTCCGTTGAACATATTTGAAGGGTAGAGCACATTTTCCAGAACAACATATTTGTTCAGATAATCCTGGATGTTCACACTTTCAGGATCTCCGGCTGGAAAAACTTTTGCAAGAATGTTCTTATCTGTCTGCTGTTTTTTCCATTCGTTTTCATTCATGGATTTTATCCGAGTGCGCATCTGCTCCTCGTTGGTTTTATATGCCAGCATTTCAGGAGTGATCTGACGAAAGTCTCCCATGCTTCTCTGCACGGCGATTGAGGCCCTTTTCATCAGATCCTTCACACGCGGATCATCAGGATACTGCTCATTCAACTGTTTAATTCGGGTAAGTGCGTCAATCTTATGAAAAAATCTTGTATTGCTGGCTCCCTGAGCTCGATCTACTTCCTTTTCAAATTCCTTTAAAAAATAATTGGCCTTGTCAACATCGGCAAAAGGTGCCTCTGCCGCCAGAGCGGGAGAGGTCAAAATTGCCAGAGATAAAAGAACTGCAGATAATTTATTTTGCACAGTAATACTCCCTTATACTCTTAATCTTTCAGAGAACAGATATCATGATTTGAATCAGATGACGCCATTGCATCACTATTTCATCCTTTCTTCACTACCGGTAGCAGTAGCGATCTGTTCAAAGATTGGAATAAAACAGTCAAATCAGGATTTACGCTATCGGATTTTACGAACCATGCAGAGTCTTGAAAAAATACCGACGTGGTCATTATGACTAATCCTGCAGCATTATTACAACATTAAAAGCATCATAAATTGATCCAGACGACGAATCGTTTAAGCAGAAATCTTGGTGAATGACAGCTATTTTTTGAGTTTAAAATGCATTGTGAGTTTCTGCTTCCCAAATCTGAACGGTCATTGTAATTTTGTGCTGTCATTCCAAGATCATGGATCAGAACCCGGATCGGGTTGGCGGATATTTCATTTTGCGTTTTTACCGATATCAGAGGCGATATCTTTGAATCAATGTAGGTGTATACCGTCTTTTGACCGAATTTATCATTAGTCTCCGGAGGAATGAACTGTGGCTACAGTTCAAGTAACTACCCGCAATATACGCATTCCGAACCGGAAAAGATCATGGCATAGGCCTTGACCTGTTTATCCCTGAACTCGAGGGCGGTCCTGTAGGTTTGTACCTGTTCGGCTGCTTCCTTTTTCAGACTTTCAATCTTTGCTTCAGTCGCGTCTTTTTTAGCAGCATATTTCAGTTCGATAAGGTAGATGCATTCGTCCTCAGTTCCGTCATTTACGGTTATTACCAGATCAGCATACTTTTCTCCTTTGCCGGCAATTCGTAGTGACTTCTGCATTTCTGCAAAAACTCCGAACATGGAGTCAAGTTTGGCGTGAAGCACCAGATTCAGCGCCATTTCGCTCATGTGCGAAAGGACCTGATTTGTGAAGATTGTGCTTAAAAACTCAGTACATGAATTTGCAAATGATGAAATGTCGTCGTTAACCTCAAGCATAGAGGAGATGTCCAGAACCTCGTCCTTAAACAGACTGCTTGGCTTTAACCGTATATCCACGGTGCATTGAGCAAACAGCTTTGACATGAAGAGGTTTGGAATATTTAATGATAATTTGCCGCTGCCTGACAGTTTTGGATTAATGGTGAGGTAGCCGAGGTAGTACAGCATGGATAAAAACTGAACTTCGTTATACTTGTCAGTTTTGTTTAAATTGATGTTTTCTGCAAGACTTTTAATACTGAAAGATCTGCCGGCTAAATATGTATCAATAATTCTGTCAGCCAGTCCTTTTTCGGCAATTTCAAACAGCTGCTGCAGTTTGGAACCGTCATGATCAGATGCCGGATCCAGATAATCTTCAGGAGCAAGAAATTCATGTTCCTTCTGCATTTTATTTAGATAATACAGACACATGGAGGAATTATACAGCGTGTTTTCTGCATGTCTGCTGAAACAGAAACCATCATACACCGGTTTCATTCTGGCTATTATTTCATCTGCACCTACGCCGAGCTCTTCAACATCAACGAGCTGCGGAATGAGTTCTCTAAGTTCACCTTCAGTAAAACCCGCATATTCATTAAAACATTTATCTGATGTGACATTCAGTGAAATATTAAATCCTGAGGTCAGGGAATCGAGGGATACTGAAGATACACCGGTAATGAATGTTTTGGCGACACAACTCTTTGCTCCTTCCTTTATGGCTGCATAAAAATCCTTTAGGAATCCTCCGGTGTGTGTGATTGCTTTGAACAGTTCCAAATCCTGACAGAGAACACTGTTGGCAAAATTGTCATATTCGTCAATCATCAGATAAAGAGACTTTTTTGAAGGATACTCCCTGTATGCATTAAAAAAAGACTTGATAAGATTAGAAGGAGTTTTTTCTTCATCCTTTTTAGGAACAAAGTTAAAATCATCGAATCGTTCCTTAAAATCTGCTATTCCGGTTCTGATGGCTACGATAAAACTTTCTACCAGCGTCTGTACGTCGTTTCCGGAAATACCGGAAAAATCAAAGTCCAGAACATGATAGGAATTGTGGCTTACCAGATGTTCATCGTAGATGTCTGTTTCTGAAAACAGTTCTTCATATCTGTTCGCATATGATATGTCGTAGAAGCATTTAAGCATCTGGACAAAGGTGCTCTTGCCAAACCGTCTTGGGCGAAGAAGAACGGGATAGCGGGTCATTCCATCATCATCCAGTGATTTAATCATTACGCTTTTATCGACAAAAGCTCTGTTGAGTTTGCGAAACAATTCATAGGAAACCTCACCATATGGAGAATTTAACAATTTAACTTCACTTTCTGACATAACGAATCTTTTGTTCCAAATTCATATCCGCTTTTTGTGCTTTATAAACGTATGTGTATAATTTATGATTATCATATGCCGGATATCTGCGATTCACAATATTTCTATTTTCAGATGTTAAAGAGTTTCGCTACAAATAGCAACTATTATGGGATTCCGTGGTGATGAAGACATGAGATTTTATGACGTTGTAATTCAAGAAGAATACTTAGGAGAATTTGATAAAGAATTGCATTTTTATTAAAAATGTAAATAACTCTAAATAAGAGAAATCTTATGTCAAAAGGTAAAGCAATACTCGCTGACAATTAGTGATTTTAATTACAAAATTGTAAAGAGTATAGTCTGAGTGATTTTACTTGATAAAAGTAAATGAACTACGTTATGAGAGAATGAACTTAAGTTCAAATAGTTACCTTTGGATGTTCATCTAGTCTGAAGCTCTAAGGTGTATGATTAAACAGTCGGTATTGCTGACAGTGTTGTACACAACAAAACCTCTCAATAACATTGACGAAGGTGATTTTACAGGAGAAATCCTGATGTCCTCCTATAAAGAGTTTTTTTCATGGTTTATGTACTTAACAGCAAAGGATTACCGCTTATGCCTACTTCACGGTACGGCATGGTAAGACATTTGTTAAAAGACGGAAAAGCAAAGGTGGTGAGCAGATCCCGTTTACAGTTCAGTTTAATTAAGAAACTGCTGATTACACTCAGGATGTGTCACTAGGTATAGACCCGGGTTATAAACATATAGGAGTTTCTGTAACTACTGAAGATAAGGTTCTTTTTGAGTGTATATGTGAACTTAGTTCCGATGTTGTTAAAAACATATCATCAGGAAGAGAATTAAGACGTTCAAGAAGAAGCAGAAAATTAAGATACAGAAAGCCAAGGTTTAACAACCGTAAAAGGGAGACCGGCTGGCTGCCTCCTTCAGTTAAAACAAGACTTGACTGTCATACAAATATAATTGCAAAAATACACAAATTTCTGCCTGTCAGTAAAGACAGGATAGAAATTGCAAAGTTTGACATTCAGAAAATTAAAAATCCTGATATTAAAGGTGCCGAATATCAGCAGGGAGAACAGTTAAATTTCTGGAATGTCAGAGAATACGTTTTAACCAGAGACGGTCATGTATGCAGATATTGCAAAGGGAAATCCGGGGACAGGATTTTAAACGTTCATCATCTGGAATCAAGAAAAACAGGAAGTGATTCTCCCGGCAATCTGATTACCTTATGCGAAACCTGTCATAAAAGATATCATGAGGGTTTAATCAGTTTGGACGGAGTGGAAAAAGGCAGTGCCTATAAAGCAGAAACCTTTATGGGTCTGGTAAGAAACTATCTGTTTAAACGTCTTAAAGAAACCTTTGATAATGCAGAATGTACCTATGGTTACATTACTAAAAAGACCAGGATAGAAAATCATTTATGCAAAGACCATAACATAGATGCCAGATGTATTTCAGGAAATCCCTGTGCAGAGCCGGCAGATGTTTATCAGTTTAAAAAAGTAAGATGTCATAACAGACAGCTGCATAAGTGTAAAATATTAAAAGGCGGAATCCGTAAACTGAACCAGTCACCTTATATTATTCATGGGTTTAGACTATTTGATAAGGTTAAGCTGGATAATAAAACAGGTTTTATCTACGGAAGAAGAAAATCAGGATATTTTCTAATCAGAGATATAAACGGAAATGATATTTCAGGATGTGTCCCGTATAAAAATCTAATTCTCATAGAAAAGAGAAAAGGGTGGATTATGGATGTTGTCCATTAATCTATATTTAGTGATATAGATCACTAATTGTCAGCAACTAAAGAGTTAACTGATATGTGTTGTTGTATTGAATCGACTGAATATCTGTATGTGGATACAGAAACTACCGGACTTGATGTAAATGATGAACTGCTTTGCGTAAGTGTTCTTGACAATGATGGAAAGCTGATATATCACTCTCTTGTCAGACCATTGCATAAGACCTGCTGGGAGGCGGCTCAGAAGATAAACGGAATATCTCCGGACATGGTTAAGAATGCTCCGGAGCCTGAAACAGTTATTTCAGAGCTGGCGGAGCTTTTCAGGGGAAAGCATCTTGTTGCCTACAATATGAATTTTGATGCGAGATTTCTGAAGAATGCCGTTTCTTCAGCCGCTTCGCTTCACTGCTGCATGCTGGCATTTGCCGAGTTCAAAAAAATTCCGGATACGAAGCATGGTGGAAAATGGAAATGGCACAGGCTTGTAAACGCAGTTTCAAGCGTAAACAGGGATTTTTCCTTTAATGCCCATGACAGCAGAGAAGACTGCCGGGCGACAAGAGAAGTCTGGATGAACATTATGAAAGATCGGAATATTGCTCGGAAGTACGGCGTCAGCCGGTCTTCAGAACTGCAGTCTTTCAGCTGAGTAAAATAATTTCTGATTCAGGATCTTCTTCCCGTACGTATGTCTTAACTGTTACGCTAACAGGTAAGGTTAAAGGAAATGCGGGACTGAGAAGCTGAAGAGATCCCAAACCCTGCAACGGTTGCTGGCGAATGAGGCCGGTCATCACTTGATCCACTTTTGGGGATTGTTCTCTTCAGTCCTTATCCTTCCTGCACAGCCTGTATATCGTGTGCACAGCCGGGACCTGCTCCTGCTCCTGAATCCAGTCAGAACGTTAACATAATCCTTTTCCTGGGGAACTTTCCCGACGGAAAAGCTTTTTCTGTATCGGGTTATTTTCCCTGAATGTTCCTTGTTCGATTCAGAGTTGATGCAGTTGTTGCGGGCGTTCTCCGAAGGTTGGTTCCCGACTGCGTAAACTTTCTGCGTTTCTGCCTCAATCTGAATGCTGGTCATCCTGCTGCATTCTGTTGTCATGGAGTTGGCGTTGTGACTGTCTGAACTGCATCCTGCAGAAAGCAGAACAGTTGCTGCAAGGCAGGATATCAGGCGCACGGTCATGGAACAGGGCAGAGTACCTGTATGTTTTTCTTCTCTTGTCATTCAGTCTTTTTCCTGTGGATTTTCTGAGAGCGGTTTTTTTATGCGGGTAAGGTCTGAGCAGTTCAGGACGTTGCTCAGGGAATCCGCGAATCAGCTCAAGATGAACTGCAGAATTTGATCAGCTCCTGTTTCAGCTTCAGTTTCTGATCCTTATATTTTGCGACTTTTGCTGCTGTTTATCTTTTTTTCCAGTATCCCGGAAGGGAAAATATTTTGCTTCATCCATGCGGGAGAATCTCTTTTGAGTCGGCCGAAGCGAATACGGTTTCGGCGGCTGAAATTTGCGGAAACAGGCAAAACTTCACAATATGAGGAACGGCAATCTTTGAGCAGGCTAAAACCAGCAGGTGTTATGAGCCGGAGATCCTGTTGCCCACGATCATGATGACGAGGTTCTGACCGGTGCGTACAAAAACTTCATTAACAGTTTCTGCAACGAAATGTTTGAGATTCAGGGCAAAAATTTTTCTGACAGACTGCAGTATCTACGGGATCTATGAGGAGAGGACTCCCGTAATCGTATGCGCCGTGCCATTGTGCAGAGTATTTCCTGACGTGCGAAGAGATGACTTCCTGCAGAACAGGAAACCGCGACATTGCGGTTTGAGATAATCTGTGACTCAGCTTCCGGTATGCAGACGTGTATTCTCTGGCTATGTACATCCAAAGATGTTGTTATGTAATGATCTGTTTTGTCATATTACTGTTTTGATCATCTGAGTGAAATATTTCTGAAAATTCTTGAAAATTTTTTCAAAATGCCGAATTTGTTGCAAATTCTGTATAAATAATGACGTTATTCTTTACATGTAAGATGATTTGCTGTACAATTCTTCAGCATGTTTGGAATTATTTCTGTTTTAATGTCTGATGCAAAATCCTGTGTGAAGAATTTTCATGATAATTTTAGACAGAACCTGCTTTGCCATAACCCGGCTGCCCGCTGACGGAACTGAAGAAAACCGCAGCGTCGAAAGAAGGTATGATCTTCTGCAGAAGGATGATTTGAAGTGTACATACTGCGGCTCATCCTGCAATCTGTACGGTCACACACGAAAGAGGGTGATTGATATTGTCAGATCTGACAGTATTTTCGATGTTCATACTGTTGTCCGTGCAGTCTGCACCAATGAGAATTGTCCCGGCGACGACAGTCGGGACATCTCGCATGACAGCAGAAAGGGCAGGGTTACACACACTGTTTTTCCGGATTCTCTGATCCCTTATTTTTGCTACACGGCCGAATTTGTTGCCGATATAGCTGTGGCAAGAAGAATATGGCTCGACTGCATGAGATCATCCCCAAAAGTTTCAGGTCGAAGGACTGTCAACCTGATGTTTGACGGAAACAGTCAGATATCGGATTTGAAGCGAAAATATGAAAGTCGGAGATCCGGTCTTTGGAATTTCTGTTTTAGAGAGTTCATATCAGCCAGCAGTCCAAAAAGCAGACCGTCCATTGCTGACAGGTTTGTAGCCTACATTGACGAAAGGGAGCATGTCTGAGTTTTTGCCGTATGCAGGCAGGATCAGCCGTCATCATTGCAGCAGTCTTTAAAGTCGGTATGTCCGGCAGAGCTGCGATCGGCAGGCTGAGATGGCAGTGCAGATGCATGTTGCAGGGTTGACTGTGTGCGCAGGCACCTCTGTTTCTGTCCGAATTCCTGACTGCGCACTGTGAAGCTGCTGAGAGGTCAGGAACAGCCTGGAGGCTTCAGTTTGTACTGCAATCATTCTGTCAGTGTGATGTCTGCCGTTGCAGATGCCATCGAAATGAAGACTGCCGAACGCCGGACTGCATTATGCTGTAAGATCTGAAGTCTGCTGCTGTTTCAGTCTGTCATGCCTGCAGAAATCAGTGTCTTCAGTGATCCTGTAATACCGGACCCCGCGCCATGGTTCCACTGCCGGAATTTGTCCTTTTTCAGAATATTCAGTTTCCTGCAGCCGGCGCTGAAACTGATCTATGCTGAAGGCGGAATCTCGCGTCTTCGGCCCTGAGACGTACCAGACTGTGCAGGAGTGCCAGTCTCTGTTTACTACCCGGAGAATATCATGTCATCATCCGTCCCGACCTCGCTCAATGTTTTTGATCTTGCAAAAAAGACCATGCTCAATTCTTCTGCTGAACCGGAGACAGTACCGAATTTAACCGGTGTGTGTCTGAATGACAGATATCAGGTTTACGCACTTATGAGCAACAGGGGAGGGGAGGCGGATCTTTATCATGCCAGGGATCCGGATGGCTGCGAATGGGTGATAAAGCTTTACCGCAGAAGAAACGCTCTCAAGGAGGAAATTGTCTCCAGACTGCTGGGCAGAAGATTTCAGAATCTTGCCTTTCTTGCAGACTGCGGCGACTACCGGAATTTTCAGTATACCGTAACTCCTTTCTATGAAGGTTCCAGTCTTGAGGAGATCCTGGCAAAGGGAGTGAGACTGTCAGAGGATGAAATAAGAAGTATGCTTTCAGATCTTGCCGGTGCCGTCCACACGCTGCACGGACTGGATATTATCCACAAGGATCTGAAGCCTGCAAACATCATTATTTCAAAGGAAGGCCTGATCCTGACAGATTTCGGGATCAGTACAGATCTGGCAGGCAGAACCTCCGTTATTACTTATACGGGAAGATCTCTGATCTACAGTGCGCCTGAAACTGCAGGCGGGGTTTTTCTCAGGGAGTCGGACTACTATTCCCTGGGGATCACCATTTATGAAGCATTTACCGGTTCATCCCCCTTTGCCGACTATGGACTGTCGGATCAGGAACTCTGCAGTCTTGCCGCCGTGCAGAGCATTAATTTTCCCGGGAATTTTCCGGGAAGACTGAAAAATCTGATCAGAGGTCTCACCTACCGGGATCTGACACGCCGAAGCGAGCCGGATAATCCGAACCGCCGCTGGGGCCATGATGAAATTATGAGATGGCTCCGGGGAGAGGATGTTCCTGTTCCGGGATATGCCGACTGTGCCGATGACACCGCAGAAGACGGGCATTTTCGCATTCCGTACAGCTTTAAGGGTGTAAAGATCTTCACCGCCTCAGAACTTGCCTGGGCTCTGCTTTCAGATCCTGAAAACGGAAAAAAGGAGGTGCAGAGAGGCATTCTTGAAAGGCACTGTGACGCCAACGGTCTGCAGGATCTGAGACATCTCTGTGAACTGTCGGGAACTGCCATGGTAAATTTTCCGAAGTCTGCAGATCAGCATTTTTTCAGACTTGTTTACGGACTGGATCGCGGCATTTCCTTTTTCTGCTGGGGAGATCTTTTTTTCGAAACCTTTGATGCGTACGGCAGAGCGCTGCTTGGCGAAGCGTCACGCTTTGAAAAATACAGATCATCACTCACCGCATCCCGGGGAACCTCCGGCAGCGGCAGCAGTAACATCTCTGGCGGTGACGGATCTTCTGTTTCATCCAGAAACTGTGAATCCGGATCACCGCTTCAGAGCTCCGGGAACCAGCCGTCATCATGCGTTTATGAGCCTGATCTGAATCTTCTGCGTTCGGTTTTTGCCGTCCTCGGAACTGACCTGAACAGTCTTTATCAGAGGGGACGAGTTTTTGAAAATCAGTCTGAAATCCTGCCCGGTGATCAGGAGAGAAAAAATTTTGCCTGTTCAGAGCTGATTTCAGCTTTTCTTGATCCAGACAAAAAGAGCTGCGAATTTTCAGATCCGGAAATGATTTCGGAACTGAGAAAAATTTCTGCTTCGGGAAATCTTCCGGACTTTAAAAGAAATCCTGAGAGTTTTGAAGTTTTTATGAATCTTGTCAGGAGTCTCGGCTACTGTCTGAGTGATGATACGTCTTTCTCCTTCAATGGAGAATCCTTTGACAGCCTTTCCTCCTTTTCAGAAAAAATGAGCGGACTTCGTTCCTCAGATCCGGTTGCCTTTACGGATTTTCTCAGCAGCAACTACAGGGATCTCAGAACTCTCAGGAGTCTGTTTCCCGGACGCTGTCTCAGATTTTTTGCCAGGTTCTGTCCTGAAGACGGCGGCGCTGTAGTACTGCATACATCAGACAGAAGTCCGTCTGTATTTCCGCTGTACAGCAGCTGTTCTGAAGTAAATGTCGCTTCAGAACTTTCAGCTTCGCATGAGAACAGGACCGGAGGCAGCCGGGCATTTCAGGGATTAAACTCAGCTTCTGCTCCGGGAAAATATTCCGGCTGTGTGTCAGACGGATCGTTCGGATATGTCAGAATTCATGAGTTTGTGTTTAACGATCTGAATGACGTTTTTCGTTATCAGGATCAGCTGTGGAAGGATCGAAACTATCAGAAACTGTATCTTTTCAGAGAATCTACCCGGGATGACTACCAGAAACTTTTTTCCGGCAGCGGGGACAGTCCTGCCGGTGCGGGAGAAGTTTCAGATCCGCAGCTTTTTCATGAGTGTGAAAAACGCTGTCGCGGCATGATCTGCATAGCCGGCAGAGTTTATTCCGACATTAACGCTCTGTCTGATTATTTCAGAAGGATTTCCACTGACAGACGCATGAAATCCGAGTTTGAAAAATCCGGTGCGGACGATCTTCTGCGTCTGTACCGAAGTACAGATTCAGAGGACGTGCGCAGGCTTCTTGAAGAAAATTTCAAATATGTCGTCAGACCGTATCTGAAACTGAAGCCGGGTGATACCATCAGGTTTGGAGATTACTGTTATGACAGTGAGAGCAGCATGAAGTATGTTCTCTGGCGTGTTCTGGCAGTGGAGAAGGACAGGGCACTGCTGACAGCGGTGTATGCAGTTACCACTCTTAAGTACCACACTGAGGAGGTAAATGTTACCTGGAGTGAATCCTACATAAGAAGGTGGCTGAATCAGGAGTTCCTTGTGTCCTGCTTCAGCAAGGATGAGCAGAAATTTATACTGAAGGCAAAAATAAGAAACAATGCCGGTGATGATACCGAAGACAGAATTTTTCTTCTCAGTACCGAGGAGGCGGATCGGTATTTCAGAGATGATGATGACAGAAGATGCAGACCTTCCCCTTTATGCAGGAACAGAAAAGCATGGACAGAGGAGGGATGCTGCTGGTACTGGTTAAGATCTGCCGGTGTTAATCAAAATCGTGCCGCAGGTGTAGATACCTACGGCGGGATCTATAAGGAGGGCAGTCTGGTGGATCTTGATTACGGCTCTGTCCGTCCTGCTTTTTATCTGGATCTGGGGCAGTGAGTTATAGATTTGCAGTTTTCGTAACAGTACCGTCGTTTTTTTTCGGAGCATAGACATGTCGGCAGAAAATTCTCCCTATAGCACAGTTCTGAACAGATTAAATTATGCCGGCGAAGATCATGATTTTCTCCGTCTTCTTCCCGGACTTCACAGTCAGATCCTTCTTGGTAAATATCAGGTAGACGGACCTCTTCATTCCTCCGGATCCGAGGCGGTTCTTTACCTTGCCCATGACAGAGAAGATCATCGTTTTGTTGTAAAACTGTACAGACGCAGAAACGGGATCAAAACTGGAGTGATTGAGTCTCTGATGCGTCTTGAAAATCCTCATGTGGGAAAGATCCTGGATGCGGGGAAGATGGATGGTTATACATTCACAGTTTCACCCTGCTACGAAGGAACAAGTCTGGACAGGATCCTGGCTGACGGAACACGGTTTGACTGCGGTACGCTGAAGCATCAGATTATCCCCGCGGTTCTTGACGGACTGAAGGCTCTTCATGATCTGGGTATTGTTCACAAGGATCTGAAACCTTCAAATATCATGATCACTCCGGAGGACAGAGGGATCCGCATTATAGATTTCGGCGTCAGCTCCGAACTTGATAATTCCACTCTGGTAATAACCAGAACAGGAAAGACACCCGCCTACAGTGCTCCTGAAACAATTGCCGGAGTTTTTTCACCGGCTTCAGACTATTTTTCTTTTGGAATAACTCTGTTCGAGCTCATGACCGGGCATACTCCCTTTGAGGATGATCCGGAAGAAGGAGAAGAGATAAACAGATCGATAATGATACGGAAGATAGAATTTCCCGAGGACTTTGATTCTGAACTGAGAAATCTGATCCTGGGTCTTACTTTCCGCGATATATCAGGCCGTAATGATCTGAGCAATCCAAACCGAAGATGGGGGTATGAGGAGGTAAGACGCTGGCTAGCAAATGAAGATGTGCCTGTTCCGGGAATATTCGGTTACAGGACAGATCTGGCTTCGTATTCAGAGTCGGATCCTCCTTCTGATCCTGATACGGAGCGGTTTACCTATCCGTACAGGTTCAGCGGCAGTTTTCTTGATACGCCTGAAGCACTTGCTGTTACTCTGCTTAAAAACTGTGAAGCAGGTCTTTCTGAACTGCAGCGGGGACTGCTGTCCAGACACTACGAACTGAACGATGAGCCGGAAATGCAGGAAAAATGCAGCAGGACTGCAGAAAAAATTGATGCACTTAAAGAAGGCGATCCTGAAATTACCGCTCTGTATACCGGACTCTGCTATTCCCTGTGTTCTTCTGTAAAAGGCATTTACTGGAAGCATCTGTATTTTCAGAATATTAAGGATTTTGCAAACCGCGTTTTGGATGAGATCCAGGAAGTTCAGATGAAAAATCATTCCGCAGCCTTTGAGTCTGAAAAGTACGGAAGCTGTAAATTTGTAAGATGTCTGAATGAAATGATAAGAACCTCCTTTTTAAGAGATCATGCCGGTTTATTCCTGGATGCCTGCGGGAAGAACGAACGAAAAAAAATTATTTCCATCCTGGATTCCGTTATGAAGAAAGGAGTTATCAGATCCGGCAGGAGCAGTATTGAAAAGGGAGATAGGCAGATCGGAAACGGAGAACTGTCAGATGAACCTGCAACAGCAGCCGGCAACCGTAACCGGGACATCGAGTGGAAAAGCAGGGGTGTGCAGGAGAATCGTAATCAGAGTCAGAGGAAGATTGTCAGCGGCAGTACCGGGAACATGAAAACTTCCGGAGGAACGGAGCAGGGGAGAGATGAATTTGCTGATCCCCGCAGATCTGTTCTCAGTGCCACGGAAGAATACCATGATTATGCACAGTCCTTTTCCGAGTTTATGAACAGTGGGACCGCCGCTGACTATGATGCTGATGCAGCAGAAACAGTTGTGTCTGCAGCAGTTATGACAGATACGGAAGATTCCGTTTCTGTTGAAGCTGACGCCGGATTTTGTGATATCGGGGACTTGCTGAAAATTGCATGTCTTGCAGCACGCAGAAACGATTTTGTTGTATGTATGCAGAGTTCTTCGATGCGTTTTGAGAATACGGAAGGTATTATCCGGCATATGGACAGCTGTTATGAGCAGGATCCCGTAAAATTTATTCAGATCCTGAATGAAGGAAAGAAATCCCTGAGTCTGCTGTCAGGACTGATCCCTGATTTAAAAAGGGCTGTATCCGGTTTTAAGCTTCGTGCCGGTAATGTGCTAATCATGTGCGACGGGCAGTATGTTTTCAAATCTCTGACAGAGATTCTGGATTTTGATGACAAATTGTGGGAGTCCAGTTTTGATGACTACTTTATTTTCAGACGAAGAACGGAAAGGTTTTACAGAAAAATTGCTGATGAGCTGAAAAAAACTGACAGAGGAAGATTTGATAAAATCAATGCCAGGTATGCAGCCATGTTCCAGATTGACGGGGTGATATTCAGAGATCCTGACGATTTTGAACTTTATATCAGACAGGCTGATGCGATATCACCGGATTTTGCCAGAAAATATTTGAGCAGCCACAAAAACGGGATAATCAGAGCGATGCGAAGTACAGGTTCCGAGCATGTGAAGAAAATTCTCGGACGATATGCCGGAACCGTGAACGGATAATTGCAGAATGGCGTCCCGTACCGTGAGTTATGAATATGGCGAGGCTTCTGACAAAATTTATGCTCAGTTATGGAATAGTGTTGATCCAGAAATAAACATGATAAATAATAAAGTTAATGAGCAAAAAATTTTACTTTTTTAAGCTCAAAAATATAAATACTTTATGAACGTATTGAGTTTCTGTGGTATCAAAAATTTATAGAGATCCAAAAAAAAAGAGATTTTTCAGACTTTCATTATATTCATTTGATTTGTTATTCAGAATATCATATGTTATACATAACATATCCATCAAATATACTGTTCAACTTAAATATCTCCTTTATTTTTTGTTATATAATTGTAATAGTCAATAAAGTCATCAGAATTGTTAAACTCTTTTGATTTTCGTTCTTTTGTAAATCTATTGGTTACTGCACATAATATAGATATAGAATTTGTATAAATGCTAATATATAAATAACCAAATAAAAATCGATCATCATCTGAAACGTTCCGTTGTTCTGATAATGTAAGGTGGTATTCACCATAAACAGCTTCATCCCAAGAATAAACTCCTGTATTGCGTAATGATGTATATCCTATATATTCCCAATGCCTTACATCTATATTATTTATAATATCAAGAAAACGTTTTATTATTGTCGGATTGATTTTCCATTCTAGTCCATCGTTTCTCACGTTCGGTTCATCATTCGGGATTTCAATGTTCCTGCATATCAAGGACTTAATGTATCGGGTAGCTTGTTTCTGAGATTCCTCATAATCCCATTTAGGATTTATATCTAAAAATTTCGGGTATGCTGGAAGTTTTGAAAAATCTGTTGCCAGTTCAAACATTTTCTTAGTGCTTTTTCTATTCATACCTTTAGTTATGTTCAATATTAGGAAAAATGCAAGATGTTTTTTAGAATTTTATATGTTTTAGTCAATGTTTATATATGCCATTGAACATATGGATATTGTTAATCGTTTATATTGTGACAGTTTATATGCATTCAATGATTGAGACAGTTTATGTCTTTTTATAAGTCGGTGCTTTTCCTGAGCACTGCCATCTCTTTTCTTTTTTTGTAATCTGATTTTTCATTTCTAAACAGTATATGCATCTTCCTTCGATTGATTTTTTTTAATGTGTGCTGAATGAGGTGTTCTTTTTGGAAAATGTTAGATAAATCTCATTTTTTCATAGAGTCACAAGATGTCAAACTGCGTATCGGGAAATCTTGCAGTCTGTCTGATTCCTTTTACAGCCTTAATTTTCCGTGATCTTTCTTCCCGTCTTTTTTCTAAATGATTTTTTTTCTGTTATTTTTGTCTGAATGTTCTGCATGAAAATTGTTCATGTGATGAACTTAACAAAATATGCAGTTTTTTTTGTGTTTTGTATGAGTACTTGAGTAGAATTCAGAGACCTGTAAACGGAAAGCAAAATTTGTGCCTATTTTTAAAAATCCGGCAGGTTAGATAATACTTATAACTATAACTATAAAATTTCGGGGATTTTTTATGCGATTTACAAAAAATTCGTTAAGACTGTCTGTCCTTGCAGGACTCTGTGCTCTCAGCAGCGTAGCCCAGGCTATGCTCGATAATGGTGAACTGATAATTGTCCATCCGTTCCAGTGGACCTATGACAATATTGCAAAAGAGTGTACTGAGGTTCTTGGTCCTAATGGATATGACGGTGTTCAGATTTCACCGCCTGCAGAACATATCAACAGAGATGATGTCTGGTGGGCAGTGTATCAGCCTGTCAACTTCAATAATTTCACCACCATGGTTGGTGATGAAGCTCAGCTTAAAAAGATGATTAAGACCTGTAATGAGGCCGGCGTAAAGGTATTTGCCGATGCCGTTTTCAATCAGCGCGCTTCTGATTCTCAGGAAGTCAATGGCAGGGGCTACGGCGGATCCACATTCAGCAATCGCAACTATCCTGATATGAAATATGATGATTTCCATGATTTCCGCTGCGGTGGTATCGATTACGGTAATGCGTGGTCGGTGAGAAACTGCGATCTTGAAGGGATGCCGGATTTGAAGACCGAAAATGATTATGTCAGGGGCAAGATTGCCGCGTATCTTCAGAAACTGCTTGATATGGGCGTATACGGTTTCAGAATCGATGCCGCGAAGCATATGACGCCTGACGACGTAGCTTCCATTCTTGGCAAGGCGGGCAATCCTCCTGCGTACATGGAGGTAATCCCGGGTGAAAATCAGCCGGTTCATCCAAGTCAGTATACTGAAGTTCCAAACTCCGTTGTAATTGAGTTCAAATACTGCGAGAAGATGCAGGATAACATCTACAACCCGCAGCACCTCATAAACATGGATGATTCATGGATGCAGATCCCCGGCTATGCCAGTGAGGTTTTCGTTGCAAATCATGATAATGAGAGATCTTCGGCAGGTTCCCAGTATCTGACATATCAGAAAGACGGATGGGCATTTCAGCTGGCCCAGTCCTTTATGGTGGCATATCCTTTCGGAACCGTCCGGCAGGTCTATTCCGGCTATGAGTTCAGTTATCATAATCAGCCCGGTCCTATCAGAACTGATCGCTGCCAGGGCGGCTGGCACTGCGAACACCGTGAATCCATTGTAAACAATGCTGTCGGTTTTGCCCGTGCAACCCGCGGTCTCGGTGTCTCATCCAAGGGTGCTGACGGCAAGGTGATCTGGTTCAACAGAGGAACAAAGGGCTTCTATGCACTGAACGCCGGCGACAATGATGTCACCAAAGAGTTTCCTGTAACTGTTCCTGACGGAGAGTACTGTGAAATTCTGCAGCAGGACGACAAATGCGGCGGTCAGCAGATTACAGTGACTGGAGGAAAGGCCAGCATCACTGTTAAGGCTCACAAGGCTGCCGCAATCTGCTACGATGATTCCGACAGCGGTTTCTGCGGCGGCAAGTCAGTAGACATCTGCGAAAAGGCTCCTGAGAGCACTGCATGTATCTGCAAGAACAGTCCTGATGCTGCAGTGTGCGTCGGTGATCGCTACTATGTTGGTACAACCACCTCCTGGAAATCCTTTACCAAAATGAATTACAGCGAGAGTCTCAAGGCGTGGACTCTGGATCTGGAGCTTGACGGCAAGGATGACAAGGGTGGAGTTCAGCGCTTCAAGATTACAGATCAGCCTGACTGGAACGGTACCATATATGGCTCGGTTGACGGTAAAGTCCTCTGTTCTGACACTGTGACATGTGAGGACGTGGAAATTGATGGCCTGGTAGGCAAATATACTCTTACAGTTGACAGAACCAATCATTTCAAGCTTGTTAAGAAGGGTAACGTTATTGATTTTACTCCTTCTTTCACCACTGAAGTGAGCGGTCTCAAGGTCCGGTTCACAAATACTACCTTTGCAGATCCTGCTGATGCCGCCGGTGCTAAGTATCGCTGGTATTTCGGTGACGGTACTGAATCAAGCAAGGCTAATCCGGTGCATACCTACGCCGAGAGTGGTAAATACAAGGTAACCCTTAAGGTTAAGAAGAACGGCAAGAAACTTGGTGTCAAGAATAAAGTTCAAGTCAAGGAACCTTGCAAGCCAAATAATCCTGCTCTCTACTTTGCAGGAACAAGCACCAAGTGGGCGGCAAAGCCGTTTACCTTCAATACTGAAACATGTCTCTGGGAGATTAATGTCAAGTTTACCGGCAAATCTGATGAAGGCGGCAAGCAGCGCTTCAGAATCTATGATTCTGCTGATATGAACGGTACCGTCTGGGGCAAGGGTACAAAGAACACACTGTGCTCAAATCCTGATGTCTGCGGTGATATCTTCGTTTCTCAGGTTGGCAAGTACAGAGTTAAGATCAATGATTACAAGCTGAAGTACGCTCTGGATCCGCTTGATGACAGCAATCATGTTCCGGTAGCTTCATTTGATGCTGTCACTGACGGACTCACTGTTACATTTACAAGTACAGCCACTGATGCAGATGGTGATAAGCTTTCCTATATCTGGTCATTCGGTGACGGATCCAAGGGAAGCGGAGCCGTAGTAACTCACACCTATGATGCTGAAGGAAACTACAAAATCAAGCATGTTGTTAATGACGGCAAGGTAGATTCTGCCACAGCTGCTAAGGTTGTACCTGTAACGGATATTGAGATACCTAAGACTCATGACGCACTGTATTTTGCAGGAACTTCAAATTCATGGGTTCATGACGCCATGACATATAATCCTCGCACCGGAGACTGGTCCATCGATCTTGTTCTTTCCGGTCAGGGTGATACCAAAGGATCCCAGCGCTTCAAGGTTACCGAGCAGGACGGCTGGAGCGGAGCTGTCTGGGGCGATGCAGGCGGAAATGCACTATGCAGCAATGAGTTTAAATGCGGTGACGTTAAGGTTTCAGAGGTTGGCAATTATACGCTGTATGTCAAGGATGCGGATATGACCTGGTCTCTGATCGCCAGATAATAATTAACTCCAAGTTGTATATTGAACCCTGGTCTCTTCCAGGGTTTTTTTCGCTTATAAGGTTCATCAAATTTCAATTTTGTCCTTATCGTATTGTTTACAAATTTTGTAAATAGTCGGAAACCATTTCTGACCATTTACAACTTTTTGGTATACCACAACTTATATCGCAGTTTATCCAAGATGGTGTATAAAAAATTCATGAAGCAACCAATCATGTTTATGACGGAAAATCGGCCGATCTTTAAAATTGCATCAAGATTGAGTACTTAAAAAACTGGAATCATTTTTTGGGGACTCATTTTTTACTGAATATTTTCAGGTAGCTTCTTCTACACTTCCTTCAAAACCTGTGTTCTGATCTGTTTGTGACCTGCACATTTCCGGTATCTCTTCATCAGGTAGATTGAATGATAATGCTCCATCCAGAAAACATTCAGTATGTGATCGATTGGTTATAAGAGGAAGTTTCCAGGATCTGAGACCGCGATTATCCGTACCGTTGCTGAATGACAGGGCACCGCAGAACATTCTTCTGACATTCTGTACTGAATCCGTATCCCAGTTGCTGAGATCCTGATTGAATGCGAAAGCATTCTCAAACATAGAATTCATATACTTAACTGAAGACGTGTTCCAGTTTCCGACAGACTGCTTGAAAACTGGACAGTAAGCAAACATCATGCTCATATTGGCAACAGATGAGGTATCCCAGTTACCGACGGACTGATTAAAGGATTCCGCCTTATAGAACATTGCCTGCATATTTGTAACCTGGGAAGTGTTCCAGTTGCCTATTTGCTGGTTGAATTTTGTTGCTTTGTCGAACATAGAACTCATATCAGTAACTCGTGATGTGTTCCATTCGCCAATAGGCTGATTAAAATTCTCGGCTCCTTCGAACATAGAACTCATATCAGTAACCCGTGATGTGTTCCATTCGCCAATAGGCTGATTAAAATTTTCAGCACCGGAGAACATATAGCTCATATTAGTAACCCGGGAAGTGTTCCAGTTTCCGATTGGTTGATTGAATTGTGTTGCATAATAAAACAAGGGGTACATATTTGTAACATGAGAAGTATCCCAGTTGCCGACAGGCTGATTAAATGATTCTGCCTCACTGAACATAAAATTCATATCGGTAACATGTGATGTATTCCATCTGCCGACAGGCTGGTTGAAATTCCTGGCCTCATTGAACATTTTATTCATATCAGTTACATGGGAGGTATCCCAGTTTTCGATGTACTGATTAAAGTTCACTGCACCTCTGAACATTCCGTGCATATCAGTAACCCGGGACGTATCCCAGTTTTCGATGGGCTGATTAAAGTCCGTTGCATTTTTGAACATTCCATGCATATCAGTAACCTGAGACGTGTCCCATTTGCTGAGAGACTGATTAAAGTTCAATGCATCTCTGAACATTCCGTGCATATCTGTAACCTGTGAAGTGTCCCAGCTGCCTATGTACTGATTGAATTCCAGAGCACTGAAGAACATTTTTTTCATGCTGGTAACAGATGATGTAATCCAATCATCGACAGGCTGATTAAAACTCCAGGCATCGCTGAACATTTCGTTCATGTCTGTAACCTGTGAAGTATCCCAGTTTCCGACAGACTGATCAAAGTTCTTTGCTTCTCTGAACATTCCGTGCATATCTGTAACCTGAGAAGTGTCCCAGTTTCCAATATGCTGATCAAATTCTGCTGCATTTCTGAACATCCCGTGCATATCAGTAACATTGGATGTATTCCAGTTATCTAAAGACTGATTAAAGTGCTTTGCATCTCTGAACATCCCGTGCATATCAGTAACATTGGATGTATTCCAGTTATCTAAAGACTGATTAAAGTGCTTTGCATTTCTGAACATCCCGTGCATATCAGTAACATTAGATGTATTCCAGGTGTTTAAAGGCTGATTAAAATTCGCAGCATTCCTGAACATTCCGTGCATATCAGTAACACTGGAGGTGTTCCAACGGCCGACAGACTGGTTAAAGTTTGTCGCACCGCAAAACATGGAGTGCATATCTGTAACACTTGATGTATTCCAGGTGTCTAAGGGCTGGTTGAAGTTAGCAGCATCCATAAACATCTCGGACATACCTGTAACCCGAGAAGTGTCCCAGCTCCCTATAGGCTGATCGAACTGTGTTGCTTTTTTAAACATCGCGGTCATATCCGTAACACGTGATGTGTTCCAGCTGTCGACAGGCTGGTTAAAGTTCGATGCATAGCAAAACATCGCAGTCATATCCGAAACGTGGGAGGTGTCCCAGGTATTGACAGGCTGGTTGAATGAATCGGCAGAAACGAACATTTCGCCCATGTCAGTAACTTTGGAGGTGTTCCAGCTGCCAATCGGATGATTGAAGAATTCTGCAGAGAAAAACATACGGCTCATGTTTGTGACATTGGAAGTATCCCAGTTTTCAAGACCGGAAAAATCTTCACGTTCTGACGCCATAAATAAATCACTCATATCGGTGATGAGGGAAGTGTCTATCTGTCCAAGAGATATATTCAGATCTTCAACCAGCTTTTTGAGTTCTGCTTTATCAGCAGGTCTGTATAAAAAATTCATGAAGCATACTCCTGTCTGTGAATGGTTTATCAGCTGAAATTTTCATTCTGAAAGTGACATTCAAATCAAAGTAGAAGACTATGTCTTAAGACAAATTTCGACTGATCATTTCGATTTAATTTCTTCAACACCTGTTTCAGAAAATCATGTCTGGTTTGAGTTATCCTGATCTGCCTATTTCTGGTATTTCTGTTTATTGAAGCTTGAATGAGATTGTGCCTTCAGGAAATTGTTCTGTCAAATCCTTCGATGAATCTGACTGCTGCTTTTGGAAGATGCGGCACTGAGAACGCGGTTTCCATACTGTTGCTGAATGACATGGTTCTGCAGAATATTCTCCTGATTTCTGTTCTGAGTCCGTATTCCTGGAACTGATTTCCTGATTGAAAGCAAAAGCATCCTCTTATATTGAGATCATAATATTGGCTGAGAAGTATTCCTGTTTCCGACAGACTGATTAATGCAAACAGTCTGAAAAGGGAGCCAGCTCCAAAAAAACATCCCGCTCTTATCAGTAACACAAGAAGCATTCAGCTGCCTACAGGCTGGTTATATTTATGAGCAGGGATCTGAATCTATCTGCAGGACCTGTTTTTTTCCAAAATCAACATGAACTGAAAGGAACTCCTCCTTTGCAAATGAAAAAATAGCCATGCTTCCGGAGAGCTGGTGAATTTTCGAAATGTCTGACTGTCCAATGCCCGGTTCCGTTAAAAAATCACTGTTATTTTCTTTTTCTTCTCCGGTTTTGAAAACTGAAAATGAAATAACGTCGGGAGAATTGAGCCGCGAGAGCTGAGTGCCGGTTTTGGTTTTGTGCATTTACTTTGTCAGACTCGGAATATTTTGGTAAAAAAATTTTTTTTTCAGGAGAAATGAACTATGAAAATCTTTTCATGCTGCATCAGTCATGGAGTATCTGTACCCGGGATCTATCTGACAGCTGTGCAGAAGATTGGAGAAAACGCCCACGGGGATCGAAATATTACCTTCAGGGAATGTTGCAGCACCTGCGCGAAGACGTGCGGATATTATATTAACAGTATTTCCCGAGGGTTAAATCAGGAGAATTTACATGATCAGGAATGTTAGGACCATGCAGGTGCTGGAAAAGCTGCTGGAAAGCTGCAGGGAGTACTACAGCTATGAAACTCCGGAACAGTCAGATCAGGCTGCTGCAGTTCCCGGAACATGCAGCAGATCCGGCTCCGTCCCCGCGAGTTCGGATAAATCGCACAGAACAGGAGATCGGGATGATTCTCGTTCGAAATTATCGTTTTCTGATTTTTTCTCAGGAAGTTCCGGTGATTGTGTAAAGAAGGGAAGTCATGAGCACGACTCCTTCAATGTTCTTTCTCTCGGAGGAGCTCTGAGACTCAGACGCATGTGGGATTTTGATTTGTCAGCTGCTCAGACGCAGTTTCAGTTTCAGTGCTGGAGACTTTTTCTGACATGGATCTGGGAGGGCAGCGTGAAGGCGGTTTCTGATTTCAGAGAGTCCTATCTGCTGATGCTGTTTGAGAATGTCAGAAAAAATACCGGGGCGAATGCCGATACAAGAGAATTTATCAGCACTCTGGCCGGGAGACTGTCCCGTCTTCCGTTATCCGGTTTCAGAATTGTTATCGACAGCGCTGCCTGCAGTATAGCGAAGCAGAGTCACGAGTTCCGGCATGAGATGCTTTCAGATGCTGAATACAGGGACAGTTGCAGATTTATGCAGATTATCTATCTGGCTGTTCTTTCTTCCGGCGACAGACTTCCGCTGCTGTTCGGCATGAGTGACAGTGAATACAGATTTCTGAAAAAACTTGATCCGGATATGCTGGTATATCTAATACAAAGAGACTGCATTCATCTTGTTCAGGTTATGACATGGGAGTGCTTCAGTGACTATCTGGAAATTGCGGAGTTCCAGGAAAATTTTCCGGATGATGATCCTGAATTGAAGAGCCGGGGAATACAGCATATCCGTACCAGAGCCATGCTTCTTGCCTCTGAAATTCTCGGTTCCATGACAGAAAGTTTATCCGCCGGCAATGTGCCAGAACAGTCACCTGCCTTTGATGATCTGAAGGAATACAGACTTCAGGATCTTCTGTGCGGAGAACTTGTAGATCTCAACTTTGATACAGGATATATCTGCGACATTCTCCGGGTGACAAACAAGATAGTTATTCGCCGCAGAAATCTCTCCAACGGAGAAATCGGGGTGGCAAGAAGAGATCAGTGGAAATCCATGAAGGAGGCGGAGCCGGTCAGCAAAACCGAGGAAATGTGTCACAGGACTCTTCTGCTTAACAGCATGCTTGCAGTGGAAAGTGTTTTCTCCACATGGAAGGAAAGCAGATTTCTTCATCTGAGAAAGGTGGTGGCCTCTGTGGAACTGTATCTTATGATCCTCCGCGGCTCATGCAGACTGCTTGCTCCGCCGGAATTCAGGGATCTTACGCTTTTCATCAGAAAATTGAGTACCATGAGCGCCATGGATTTTGTCAGCTCCCGGGACTGCCGTCTTAAAGACTTATACCATCAGTACGGGAAATATGATTTCGTATACCCGTTTGCCTTTCGCAGCGACACGTTTTCCTGCTGCTTCTGCAGAAAACTGTGCCGGACTCCCGCCAGGGTTACAGTTTTGCTGGTTCCTGCCAATTCTCAGGTTTCCCGTTCGAAGAAGTCAGCTTCTGATGAAGTCGAAAGGCAGGGGGAGGACACTGTTGAAAACAGCTGCCCGAACAGTTCCCCGTGCAGCTCTGCCGATGTTTCTCCGAAAGGGAGGATCCCGGAAATGAATTCTGATATTCCGGATAAAACCGAACCGAGGAAGATGAAAAGGAAAAGAGTCGGGATCAGATTCGGCAGGGCGGACTCTCCGGATTATGAAGGCTGGGGCTGACAAATCCGGCCGGAAGCGGGACAAGTCCGTCAGCAGTTAGGACTGGGGATGTTTCAGATATTCGTCTCATCTCTGCAGATATATCCCAGTTCTGACTTTCTGCTTACATCAGGTATACGGACTTTCCGTGCCGGCCGGAAAACCTTCTGATCTCCCGCATTTATCAGGCAATGCAGCATCCTGGAACAGACGGGTGCATCTGCTGTTTTAACAGTGAACCGTCCGGTCTGAAACTTACCGGTTAATTTGTTCACATGCAGTCTGACTGCCGTTTTTGCTGCTTATGAAAATTTTGAGCCGTCTGTATTTTCTTCCTGCAAGCAGCCTGCTCAGTTTTTCCGGGGAGAGTTTTTCGGGGTGAACTTATTTTGGAGGAGAAACTGTCCGGATCTGCAGATCTTCAGTTTTCAGTTCGGATTTTAACACCGGCAGGATTTTTTTTCAGATCTGTTCCTGTACGAACCGGCAGCTCCTGCGCCGGTCTGCAGGCAGATATGTTCATGACATTAGTGTCTGGGATCATAGCATCCTGTTTGAATAGTCACGATGAAGAGGTGAAAGGCTGATAAAGTGATCCTTCGCAGTTTTTTTAACAAAGTTCGTACTTTTGTTTCCAGCTCCTCCGCAGGCAGTGCTGCAGGAGTTCATGGAGGCGAAAACAGTTCTGACGGATGCACGGCGTCCTGTCATGGAGCGGCTTTTTCCTACTCCCCATCAGGAGACTGCGATTTTCTTTTTATACCTCCGTCCGAGATCGTTCGCGGATCATCGGACATGATCTCGGAACTGGCGGATGCCATCGGACTTACTCCTGCTCAGTCCTCTGAATATCTCGAACCTCTTGTTCTTTCCTACGCCTCCTATGTTCATCTTCTTCCCGCATCTGAGAGAAATCATCACCGCACCCCGGGCGGACTTTTCCGCCACGGACTTGAAACCTCGCTGCTTTCCGTGCAGATGAGCAGGGGCCTGGTGCTTGATTATTCCGGATCGGTGAAGCAGAAGAGGGAGATGGAAATAAGATGGCGTGCCGGCTACGGGGTGGCAGGTCTCATTCATGATATAGGCAAGCCGGTATCGGATATTTTTGTCAGAAACGCGGACGGATCTGCAACCTGGAATCCCTTCCTGGAGCCGCTGTATGAGTGGGGAAAGACGACTGACGGAGACCGGTATTATCTGGACTGGCAGACAGGCAGATTCCGGCGGCACGAGCATCTTAATCTTATGGTGCTGGATCTGGTGCTTACGCGAAAAATCAGAGGGTTTCTGGCACCGGATTTCAGCCGGGAAATTCTCTGCTCTCTGTACAACATGGTGACCGGAAATTATTTTGCGTCCTCTCTGTCCCGCATAGTCACGCTGGCTGATCAGGAATCGGCAAAGCGGGATCTTATGAGTGCCAGACTTGATGCCTCGGATCTGTCTACCTGCATTCCGGCAGAGCGCTATATCCTTGAGGCCATAATCAGACTGATGGATACCGGAGTCTGGACAGTAAACCAGCCCGGGGCAAGAGTCTGGGTTCTGGATTCAGGCACCTATGTAAACTGGAGATGTGCAGGCAACATAAAGGAAATTCTGGATCAGGCTCAAATCCCCGCCATACCACATAATCCGGACGAACTTGCGCTGATCCTGCTGGAAAGAGGCTATGCCGAATACTGCATCAGTGAAAGGGAGGACGGTGAGCCGGTTCAGCTGAAATTCTTCCGGATCATGCCGGATATACCCGGTACTGTTGAAATGGAGGCTCTCAGACTGACCGAGGGAGCCTTCATTTTTCCAAGAGTAATGCCTCCTGCCATCCGAGATCTTCTGAACACCGGAAAAAACGGATCCGAAGCTGCAGGTGAAGGTGCTGAAGCTTCAGATGAAGGAAAGCGCACTGAGGCTGCATCGGGAGGAACCGGCGATGTGATAATCATTCATCCTGAAGAAAATAAAACTTCGGAAGAGACTGCTCCTGTACGGAAATTCAGGATCGTTCATGGCAATTCAGGCGAAAGTCCTGAAACAGATGATCCCGGATTTTCGCCATGTGGCGGATCGGAAACGGAATCTGATAATCGTGAGGCAGACTTTGATGCCTGTGCAGATCATGGTGCTGACAGAGTCCCCTTTGCCGGAAAGGAAAAATCTTCTACATCCTGGGAAAACTGCAGGGAGGCAGCTGACGGCGGAACTGCAGAAATTTTTGTTTCAGAAAAGAAAAAATCTGAAGATCCCGCAGGTGACAGAACAGGAAAGATTTCTGCTGCCTGCTGTTTTGGATCCCCCTGTTCAGAATCTGATGTCGCGAAGATTTCTGAAGTTCAGACTGAGCGGACTCTCAAATCCCTGCAGCCAGATCCGGATGCATGTGAAAATTTCAGAACTGATGCAGAGGAAAAATCTTCCTGTGTAACTGTTTCCGTTCAGGATTTTGCCCCCGGTGAATGCTTTGGGAAACCTGCTGACAGTACGCAGACTGCAGGCAGTTTCGGCGGGGGAGGAGCAGGCGGAAATAATTTTGTATCTTCCGGTAAAAAGTCAGGTTCCGGCGCTTCGGTAAAAAAAGTATGTGCTAAAAATGCTGAAGAACAAAAGACCGGTGATTTAAAGAAAAGGCCGGTACGGAAAAAGGAGACCGAAAAGCCTGGGTGTGCGGCTACCGGCGGCAGTAAGGCACAGGAATCGGCATCGGTTTCAGTCCAAGGTGCAGGAATCATTGATGAAGAGCGTCCGCATATGCAGGACGACGTCGGTAATGCGGAACCGCAGAAGAAAAATGTCAGCAGCAAGGATGTGGAGGATCCCGGGAGCCGGCGGCCGGAGGGAGACTCTCCGGAACATAATAATATAGCCGCGCGTGAAAACTCCTGTGATTTCAAAGCGGAAGGGCAAACATCAGATTCTGCTTCTGATGTACCTGACATATCGGTATGCATCATCAGTTCTGATGGCTCTGTTCCAGACGGAGGAAGTCCGACAGCTGAATGTGAAATAAGCTCTGACGCCGGAGAAACGGAGAAACTGCAGAAAGAAACAGGAAGGCTGAAGCAGAAGCAAAATCAGAATCAGACTTCCGCCGCCCGACTGTCATCCCGATTTGTTTCTTCGGAAAATTCCGGAGATGGTACAAAAGGCGGATCTGATGATTTTCTGAAGAGCCGAGATCACCGAGCCTGTGGCACCGGGAATGGAGAACCAGAACGGAACTCTGAAGTTTCCGAACTGAGCCGCGGTCAGATGAATGAAACTGCTGATTGTAAAACAGGCATAGATTTGAAGAGAGAAATTCAGACAGCGGATGAAAATGTTCATCAGAATCAGTATCAGAATAAACTTCATTCCGGTGAAAAATTATCTGATGAAATCACTGTTTCCGGACAGACTGTGAGCAGTTCAGTCCGCGGGAAAAATTTAACTGAGAGCCGAAAGGCGGAAGAAAAGTCAGAGAATTCGGACACGCGTAGTTCAGAGCAGTTTACAGATTCATCGACCGGTCCGGACGGAGACGGGAAATTACGGGAGCCGGCGGAAGAAAAAAAATTTTCCGCCAGTCCACGGATCGTGCAGCCGGAAATTTCCGGAGTGAAAATGCCCGCTGCTACCGGTCCCGGATCTGACTTTCTATTTGAACAGGCATGTCTTCTGGATCAGGGAAGAAAAATACCGGGATTCGCCACGAATACCCGCAGGATCATTATTATCGGAGGTCTTCTTTTCCGGGAGAATGCAGAACTGTACGCGCATTTCATATCTGAAAGAATTTCCGAGCAGAGACAGGGGGAACTGCTGAAGCTGAATCTCAGATGGTCAAGGTATATCGAAGCTGTTATGAAACGGGCAGGAATCGATCCGGTGAGACTGCCGTTTAATATTATGTCATCACTGAAAATTTCCTCATCTCTGAGTTTTTTGTCTCCTGACTCCTGTCAGCGCGGATTTGCCCCGGCCGGCATGAATGCATCCTCCGGTGCGGCAGGAAGATCTGCTCCGCTGAATGCCGGAACCGTTTTTGGATCTGCCGCTGCATCCGGCATCTGTTCCGGCTCCGTTTCATCCGGCAAAGGAGCATATGCTCGCGGCAGATCTGAAGAAACTTTCGCTGACGGATCTGGCGAAGCGCCTGGAAATTCTGATGCCGGACAAAACTTTTCTCCTGCAGTTCTGGATCAGGTAAATGCCGTTGCCGGATCTGCCGCGGACAGAGGTTCTGTTCCGGCCGACGAATATCTGGATAAGATCCTGAAAAAATATTCCGGGCTGATTTCCACATCTGCTTCAGCAGTCGGAGAAAAAACGGTTTCTGCTGTGACAGGAAAATATACCGGCTTCCTTCCGGCTCCGGCAAGAAATCGATCTGCCGAGGAGGAGGAATATCTGCAGAGCATGGATGAACTGAACAGTTCAGGTTCGGCAGTTTCTTCCGACTCCGCTGCTGATTCTGACGAGGTTTCCCTGTCTTCAGAAGGAGCGCTGCCGGATGAGGAAACTGCTGTGGGACCGGCCGGAACCGAGGGAAGGGCGAAAGGTTCTGAAGATGCACAGGAGGCCGGATCTGAAAACAGTAAGAAATCATCGGGATCCAAGCGTAAAACTTCATCTGCAGGAAAGAATACGGGAACGAAAAGTTCATCCAGTCGCTATTCTGCAAAAAAGAAGGCACAGGCGGAGGAACTGGCAAGGATTAATCTCTGTCTCGAAGATCTGGCCATGAAACTCCGCAGCGGATTTTTTAAGAACGCTTCTGTTACGGCAAGGGGAGTGGAGACGGATCTTCAGTCATTTTTTATGTTTGTGGATGAATACTGGAAGGATCTGGAGCATTTCACCGTTCTGAGTCATCTCGGCATGAAGACCGTCCCGGCAGGTCCGATGTTTTCCTATCGTCTTGGAAACGTGATCCTGAAATCCGGGTACGGTGAATACTGAATTCCGGGGACTGCTGTCTTCTGACTCTGAACGGGCAGTGGTGAATATTTTCCGTAATTTTGCAGTCAGCACGGCTGCTTTAGATTCTGCGGCACGGACATAAAAGTTCAGTTCATGCCATGACGCGAAGCACTGAAACTTCACGGCCGGAAATGAAATTTGTACGGGTCGCAGATATCCGGGTTCTGCCGTGTATTGCCGTTCTGTCGGGCATCATGGCGGGCGGTTTGTATTTTGGTTTTCCGTATCTGTAACTGGCAATGTTTCCGGCAGGCTTGTATGAAATTTAAAAAGGATCCTCTGACTGAGTATACATATCTCTTCCGCCCAAACTACGAACTTCTCAACACTGCGGTGTGGTGGTTCGGAGGAATGGCTGCCGTTTTTCTGATTTACGGTTTCTGGTGCCGGCTTGCTGTTCTGCTTTTCTGCGGTCTGATGGGACTTGAGACATTTTCGGCAGGACTGGATCTGAGGAACAGACACCGTCTCCTCAGGGGGAGAGAACTGGAGTTCTGCTCTCTTGAAGATCTTTGTGTTCATACTGACGGACATGAGGATGAGATGTGGATTGGCCGAGGGTTCGAGTGGGAGACAAGCCACGCCCAGCTGGCGGTTCAGATCAGCACCATGGATGAAACTCTGGTGAACGGCGGAGGACTTATTTCCCGGTTTGTTAATCGTTTTGGATCCGATGGCTGTGACGGCTCCTTCATGGGCAGCAGGTGGATCCACGGTCTCGGCACACGGGAGGAGGATCTTTATCAGCACCTCAGGCATATTGAGGGACATACTCTGATAGTTGGAACCACCGGTGCGGGAAAGACCCGTATGTTTGATCTTCTGATTTCCCAGGCTGTCATGAGAGGCGAGGCGGTGATTATCATTGATCCGAAGGGTGACAGGGAAATGGCTGCAAACGCCAGGAGAGCATGCAGGGCCGGCGGACATGAGGAGCGCTTTATCATGTTCAATCCCGCCTTTGCTGAGGAGTCCGTAAGGCTTAATCCTCTGGCCAATTTTTCAAGACCGACTGAAATAGCCTCCCGCATAGCGGCTCTTATGACGGACAACGGGGGCTCCAGCGCCACCTTCAAGGCTTTTTCCTGGCAGGCCGTGAACAACATTGTGCAGGGTGAGGTGATATGCGGCAGAAAGCCTACTCTTATGGACATCAACCACTATCTTGCAGGCGGGTGTGCCGGTCTGGTGGTGGAGGCGGTCAGAGAATACGCAAAGAGAACAGATCCGGATTTTGAAGGCAGCTTTGCGCCATGGGAAAAGAGAATGACGGGAGCTTCCGTGGAAAAACAGGCATCAATAATGAAGGATTTTTATCGCAGACATATTGCCGAAATTGCTCCAAGTCCCGATCTTGAAGGACTGCTTTCCATGTTTGAGCATGATGCTGCCCACTTCTCCAAAATGGTTTCCGGACTTCTCCCGATGATGAGCATGCTGACATCCGGCTCTCTTGGCAGTCTTCTAAGTCCGAACTACAGAGATCTGTCAGATGAAAGAAGACTGTATGACACCAGACAGATTATCAACGGATGCAAGGTCGCCTATATAGGTCTTGATTCTCTTACAGATTCCATGGTGGGTTCTGCCATAGGCTCCCTGATCCTTTCCGATTTAACCTCTGTTGCCGGCGACAGATACAATTACGGCACTGACAACAGACCGGTGAATATTTTTGTGGATGAGGCGGCGGAAACAATCAACGAGCCTATGATTGCCATGCTGAACAAGGGCAGAGGAGCAAGATTCCGGCTGTTTGTAGCAACTCAGACATTTGCCGATTTTGCCGCCAGACTCGGATCCAGGGATAAGGCAACCCAGGTTCTCGGCAATATCAACAATATTTTTTCTCTCAGAGTGACAGATCTGGAAACCCAGGAATACATTACAGGAAAAATGCCGTCTGTAAGGGTGAAAAGTCTGACCCAGAGTGCATCAATCAGTGCTGGAAGCACAGAGCCTCTTATTCACAGCTCTTCAAGCGGTGAAACTCTGACATCGGAGGAGGTTCCGCTGTTTCCTTCTCATCTTCTGGGCAAGCTTCCGAATCTGGAATACATTGCAAACCTCTCCGGCGGAAAAATTCTGAAGGGGAGGATCCCGATTCTGACGGAGGGGAAAAACTGAGGCATTTATGAATCAGGAAAAAGATTTCGGTGATCAGGCGGACCGGTTTCTGGGGAGAGTAAAACCGGCGGACTCTGTTTCTGCTGGGATCAGGAACGGAGAATAATGATCCTGGCAGATGAAAAATACAGGGATCGAGCTTACTGCCGAGTGTAAAACCGAATAACACCTCTTATGCGGAGAGCAAAAAAAATGAAGTGTGCCTGGCAGAATGATCCGGGGAAGTACTGTTCACATCGAAAAAAAAGGTTTCCTGGCAATACGTCCTGCCGGTTTCTGATTCCGGGATATCAGGTTTTCAATTGTGATTTGGAATTCGAGTTTATAAGAGCAGGGAAAAGACCGGCGACCTCTGAATGATATTTTTGAATGTAGTTTTGTTCCGGGTGCCAGGATTGATTTTTGCCGGTTTGCCGGCGGGAGCTGTTTTATGAAATATCTGATTATCGCTCTGCTGATAATAGTCGGTGCTGAAATTCTGGTTATGGCAGTATTTTATCCTGAGGAGAATCTCAGAAAAATGTTTGCGGCGGAGCAGAATTCTCTAAGCAGAGAGCTAAACGCTGAAGATCAGATATTTGTTGCAGGGTTTGCCCGTACGGCGGAGGATTCAGTTCTGCATCAGTCAGGTCTTGCAGGAGGCATCAGAGCCATATTTCTGCCCAGTGACGATCAGAAGAAAAAATCCGGAAATCTGTCTGAAATGGGGCAGGGAATGTTTGAGAAGATTTCAAAGAGGTTTTCCCTGATGAGTGAACTGTTTTACGAGTATATGCTGAGGATTGGGACTGTTCTGGTCTGCTTCAGGTTCTGCATTGCGGTTTTCGTTATTTCTCTGATTTCAGGGATCCTGAAAAGGAAGATAAGACAGAATACATTTGCCGGAACATCATCAGTCAGGCAGACAATAGCGGTTCGCGGTCTGTTTGCCGTATGCTACATTTCTCTTCTGGCAGATCTGTCACCGCTTGTCTTCGGGATCACGTCTCTTACCGTGCAGTGCCTGTCGGCAGGATTTTTTCTGTGCATGACTGTGACAAATATGCAGAAGAGGATCTGATAATGGTACCTTGTGAAACCGCATAATCGTGAGAAGCCGTCAAAACACTCCTTCCTGAAAACCTGATTTTTAGTCAACTACCCATCACCTAAAGGAAATGGGCTTGTAACTGCCCAGCCGTCGTAACGGATGTTACTCCTCCGGCCTTTAACCCCGATAGGTATTACTACCTAAAGTGGCGTTACATCATAGGGTGGCTGACAACACCCTTTACAACAGAGTTTACTCAGTTGTAACTGCACCAGGTACTTGGCTATCTTCAAGATAGTTTATTCCCATACGGTGCAGATTCATAGCTCCAATGCGGTCATCATTATATTCAGGAATACATAGA
>JAEEGF011646116.1_pt1 | contig 38326 bp, 21 predicted proteins | sample 9134171 | NCBI WGS metagenome assembly JAEEGF01 (sample SAMN16246542, study PRJNA631951) | gut metagenome | biome: gut microbiome; feature: rumen; material: AP-attached | host: Bos | place: Iran: Karaj | collected 2018-10 | reverse complement strand
AGATGTCCGTCATACTCCGAACAGACTACGATGAGGAGGTCACGAAGCTACTGGATGCTATCGGTGTGAAACACTAAACCCCGATTTGGGTCACCCCGTTGCGGAAAACAGGCGCCGTGCTGTATGGCGGACTGGACTATAACGCAACACTTGATGCAAGTGCAGCGGCTAAGAGCGTCGCTCTTTTGGATGAGTCGTTTAAGGAGCGGGCCGACGTCCGGGGAATGGGCCTGCGCGGTGGGAAGGGATACCTCGAACATTCTAAAGTGGAGGTTGGCATCATCGGGGAAGAGCTGTCTAAGGCACAATGGGAGTGTGTGCTGGATACAGCCGCCTTGGGGACGGAAGAGTCTTTCAAGGCTTTGTCTGGCAGGGGGATAGGATGCCTGCACATCTCTACTCACGGATTCTATTATACCGAAGAAGAGGCCGATAATGCCCGTTACCAATTCATGCTGACAGACGATGCCGTGTTCTCGACTGAAGACAGGGCGCTGACCCGCTCGGGCTTGGTCATGTCAGGAGCGAATCACATATTGAACGATGAGGAACTGCCTGACAATGTTGAGGATGGCATCTTGACGGCCAAAGAGATTGCCGATGTCGACTTGCGTGGCCTTGACTTGGTGGTTCTGTCAGCTTGTCAGACGGGGTTGGGTGACATTGCACAAAGCGAAGGTGTCTTCGGTTTGCAGCGTGGCTTTAAAAAGGCTGGTGCTAACTCCATCCTGATGAGCCTATGGGAGGTCAAGGACGATGCCACCCAGATTCTGATGACTCAATTCTACAGGAACCTTCTTTCTGGCCAGAACAAACGACAGTCGCTCCTGTCTGCGCAAAAGCATCTTCGTGAAGTTGAAGGTGGAAAATATGACAAGCCTGAATGTTGGGCTGCGTTTATACTACTGGATGGGATAGAGCAACGTTAGTTAACGGAAGCTACAGCTCTTTTAGCAGCTTTGCCGCTTCTGCATCACCATGCTCTGCCAGTCGCTTCAGCAACTCTTTCGCCTTGTCTGTCTGATGGTCCTTGACATATGCCAATGCCAGATACCAAGCGATGTCGTTCTCGTAATAACTGTAATCGGCGTAGGTGTCGCTGTTTGTCTGGATACCATCATAGATGGTTTGCAGCCGAGTAATAACTGGGGCAATGTCTTCCGCAGTTCCCACTTTGTTATATAGTTCTGCAAGCTCCAGCTTGATGGCTTCGTCATCGCCACCTCTGGCTTTAGTGGTATTGTACGATTCGTAGTTGGCATCAAACACCTTGTCCATTCTGTATGAGCTGTACCATAGGTGGGCACCAAAGACAATGGCAAAAACGGCGGCGATGGATGCTATCCATTTTACAAGTCGGATGGCTTTGGCGTGACTTGCAGTTGCCGGTATCTCTTGTGCGACGGCTTCATCTTGCTTGGCCTGCTCATCCTTCATTTCCTTAATGAGCAAAGCCATCATCTGGGCCTCTTCGCGAAGTTCCTTGTCATTTCTGAGGTCGTTCAGAAATGCCTCGCTTTCCTCCGGAGTCATTTGTTCACGGAGGTATCTGTCAATCCTTTCGCTATTGTCTTTATCTGTCATAGAGCAACGACCTTAAATAGTTGTATTTCTCTTTGAATGTCTTGCGGCATCTTGAAGCCTGTGTTTTTGCAACATCGGCATTCTTCAGGCCAAATTGCCCTGCTATTGTAGCCCAGCTTAGCTCGTCGGCATAGTAACTCCAGAGCAATTCCTTGCACCGTGTGGCCATTTCGTTGAGCGCATCGTGGACAAGCTGTTTCTTTTCATTGATGACTGCCTGCTGTTCTTCGCTGACCTGAAGGATACTCTCTACCTTGTTCATTGAGATGGTGTTCTTCTGCTGAATGTCTGTATCGTTAATACCTACTATGGTGAGGTTGCCTTGCTTGCGAAGGGCCTTTAATGAGAGGTTGATGCAAATCTTAAGAAAGTAGGGGTATTGGGGACCATCCACTTTTCTCGCTTTGATATTGTTATGCAGCGCGACGTAAGCATCCTGGATAATGTCTCTTATACTCTCATTGGGCAGGGCAGAATATGTGGAACTGAGGAAGTTAAGCGTTTTCTGCTCATTCCTCTTGATGAATTGTTCAAATGCACTTTCTTCCGCCTTTTCCATAGCTGGTCAGAGTGATTCTTCTATTACTAACGTTTGTGTCCTTGGCCAGCGACCGGTCTCTTTGGTCGATGCTTCAACGCAGGCCTTGAATAAAGCTTTCGAGTCTTTGCCAAAAGTGGGCATGACCCTAAGGGCTTGCCAGATGTTGTATGACAATGCGCCGTGGTCCTTGCCTTTAATCCTGATTTCTGTATTTCGCTCGCGCGATTGGCAGGCCTCCATGAACAAGGCTGAAGCCATGTCTGCCGATGTCGCGACAGGATAATGCCTGATGTCTTCTTTTGGCGGATTGTACTTCGCGCCCGCTTTTGTCAGCCCTTCATTGGTGCCTCTCACGGTTTCAAGTCCTTTGCGCGATATAGTGCCAGCATGACAAGCATCCATAGCCACATAGAGCATGCCTGTTGGGCCTATCTTCTTACGAAGCATAGTGAAGTAGCCGTTCAGCTCGTCATCAGTGAGATGCTTCTCTCCATTGTAAGCTGTATTGTATTCTTTCCCGGCATCTATGGGGACGATGGCTTCATCCCAACCGTCTTGTTCGTCTTTGGCCATTCCGTTGAGACCATCTTCAACGGGCTGGCCATGACACGAGAAGTGCAGATAGACGACGTCGCCTTCCTTGGCGCGGACAGTGACATTTTCAAGCGCATTACGGATGCCTTGACAGGTTGCACTTTCATTCGTCAGCGACTGCACTGCGAACCCTTTCTCTTCCAATACCGGAGTCAGGAGTGCAACATCCTCGGCACCATGAATGTTGTCCCACACCTTATATCCATTCGCATGGTAGTTGGAGATGCCTACCATCAAGGCATGCTTCCGCTGGGCATGACACAAAAATGGGACTGCGACAAGAAAGACGAGCAAGAGCGTATTCCGAGCCATCTTTGAATAACATCGTAGCGGTGCGTCTGTTGCGCCGAGAATGGCGCCTTAGCTGTTCAGCAGGGCGGCGGTGCGGACGCGGGAGAGGGTCTCGGGCGTCATCTGCAAGTAGCTGGCGATGTAGACCAGCGGGGCACGGAGTACGAGCTGTGGCGAGCGCTTCACCAGTTTGGCGTAGCGGTCCTGGGCCGTCTCGAAGCGCAGCATGTCGGCATGGTGCTGGCTGATGATGAGCGACTCCTCCAGTATCTTGCGGTAGAGCATCTGGATGTTGACACACTTGATGGCGGCAGCCTCCAGCTCTGCCTTCGGGATGGAGTAGATGATAGAGGGCTCCAGCGCCTGAATGGTCAGCAGCGAGGGCTCCTCCTTGAACAGGCTCTCAATGCACATCACGATGCTGTTCTCGGTAGCCATGTATTCGGTCAGCTCTTTCTTGTTCTTGTAGTAGTACTGCCTCACGAGACCTTTGACCACCCAATAGATGTTCTCGCAGGTCTCGCCTTCGCGCAGGATAATTTCGTTCTTTGCATACTTGCGCGGAATCAGGATGCTCTCCAGCACGTCCAGCTCGTCATGCGTCATTGTGCTGTAGCGTCGGGCCAGCTCACGGGCCACGTCTCGGGGAGTTAAACTTAGGTTAGCCATTGTTTTTTAATGCTTAATGCTTAATTGTTTCGTAGTTTTTTTTAGATTGACTTCACGTTGCTGCTTTCCTCTGCCCACTGCCTTTTTCATTAAGCATTAAGCATTAGGAATTAAGCATTGCTTAGTCGAGCTTCAGCACGGCGAGGAAGGCTTTCTGGGGCACCTCCACGTTGCCAATCTGTTTCATGCGTTTCTTACCTCTTTTCTGTTTCTCAAGTAGTTTGCGTTTACGTGTGACGTCGCCTCCATAACACTTGGCCAGCACATCCTTGCGTACCTGCTTCACCGTCTCGCGGGCTATAATCTTCGCCCCGATGGCAGCCTGGATGGCGATGTCGAACTGCTGACGCGGGATGAGTTCTTTCAGCTTCTCACACATGCGTCGCCCGAAGGAGACGGCGTTATCCTGATGGGTCAGCGTAGAGAGAGCATCGACAGGCTCGCCGTTGAGGAGGATGTCAAGCTTGACAAGCTTCGAGGGGCGGAAGCAGTCGATGTGATAGTCAAATGACGCATAGCCCTTTGATATGCTCTTCAGCTTGTCGTAGAAGTCGATGACGATCTCGCCCAGTGGCAGCATGAAGTGCAGCTCCATGCGCCCTCCGCTGACGTACTGCTGGTCGATGAGCTCGCCGCGCTTGTCGAGGCAGAGCGTCATGATGGGGCCTATGTAGGCCGAAGCGGTGATGATGCTGGCCCTGATATACGGCTCCTCAATGTGGTCGATCATCGTCTGGTCGGGCAGGCCGCTGGGGTTGTGCACCTCCTTCACCTCGCCCTGCTTGGTGTAGCACATGTAGCTGACGTTGGGCACTGTAGTGATGACGTCCATGTCGAACTCACGGTCGAGTCGCTCCTGTACAATCTCCATGTGCAGCAGTCCGAGGAATCCGCAGCGGAAGCCGAAGCCTAATGCCACCGAGCTCTCGGGCTGGAAGGTCAGCGAGGCGTCGTTCAGCTGCAGCTTCTCCAATGAGGCGCGCAGGTTCTCGTAGTCGGTAGGGTCGATGGGATAGACGCCGGCAAACACCATGGGCTTCACCTCCTGGAAACCCTCTATGGCCTTGTCGCAGGGCAGTGCCACGTGGGTGATGGTGTCGCCCACCTTCACTTCCTTCGAGTCCTTGATGCCGCTGATGATGTAGCCCACGTCGCCGGTGCGCAGCTCCTGACGGGGAATCATGTCCATCTTCAGCACGCCCACCTCGTCGGCATCATACTCCATGCCGGTGTTGAAGAACTTCACTTTGTCGCCCTTGCGGATGACGCCGTTCACAATCTTGAAGTAGGCAATGATGCCTCGGAACGAGTTGAACACCGAGTCGAAGATCAATGCCTGCAACGGTTTCTGTTCGTCGCCCACGGGATGGGGTATGCGGTCGACGACGGCGTTGAGGATATCGTCAACGCCCTCGCCGGTCTTGCCGCTGGCACGTATGATGTCCTCCGGGTCGCAGCCTATGAGGTCCACTATCTCGTCTTCCACCTCGTCGGGCATGGCGCTCGGCATGTCTATTTTATTGATGACGGGGATGATTTCCAGATTGTTGTCGATGGCCATGTAGAGGTTCGAGATGGTCTGTGCCTGCACGCCCTGTGTGGCATCGACGACAAGCAGTGCTCCTTCGCAGGCAGCGATAGAGCGGCTCACCTCATAGCTGAAGTCCACGTGTCCCGGGGTGTCGATGAGGTTCAGTATATACTTCTGCCCATTGCGCTCATACTCCATCTGTATGGCATGGCTCTTGATAGTGATGCCTCGCTCACGCTCCAGGTCCATGTCGTCGAGCATCTGACCCTCCGTCACCTGGATGGTCTTCGTACGCTCCAGCAGGCGGTCGGCCAAGGTGCTCTTACCGTGGTCAATGTGTGCGATGATGCAGAAGTTGCGGATGTTTTCCATTCTTTTTTGCGTATTTGGGTACAAAATTACTAAAAAAACGCGTAAAAAACAAAAAATCTCGTTTCTTTTTTTTGCTATTTCAGCATGAAAATAAAAAAAAGGCCATTTGCCGGCCGTTCCCCTCCTTTTGGAAGAGGAGGAGAATGGCCAGAGGTGGTTTGTCAATACTGTCACAACCTATTTCCAAAGGAGGGGTCAGGGGTGGTTTGTCAATACTGTCCCAACCTGTTTTTTCATGGCATGGCACCTGTCGAGAAAAGTAAAGGACTGTTAAACCTATGTACACACTGTACAGAGCCTCTGTACACTTCTCGCCGGCTTTCCCCGTGAATAACGCAGTGATGCCGTAAATACAGAAACACAAATAAGGCATGAATAATCCAAGTAAGGAAGGATGGGAATGGCTACGCCGTTATGTGCCCGCCGCAAAGGTAACTTATTCCCCCCCTTGCAAAGGGGGGGGCAAGGGGGGGATTGCTTCTGTGCAGATGAATCCCCCTCTAACTCCCCCTTTGCAAGGGGGAGAATAGGGTTACCTCAAGCCTTTGACTATCGAATATATTCAACTATCAACTTACCTAATTAGCGGCGTACCTATGCCTTACTCCATCCGCACAGCACGGTTCTTATTGGTTTTTTCTCACGCCGCTTCTCGGTATCAACTCACATAGATAGCGCAAGGTCTTGCATCCTTTCATAGTTTTTGTCTGAAGAAAATCCGCGGTAAGAATCCTGCAGTTTCGAGGCAACATGGGTTTTAAAAGTTTCCTGCCGAGAAACCATCGGTTTCTCGGCAGGAAACCAAAGGTTTCTCGGCAGGAAACTTTTGCATTAAAGCCCCAGATGGCAAAAAGACACATGCTGTACGGATGGAGTGACATAGTTATGGCGCGAAACTGGTCAGTTCGTTACCCGAGTTCTGTCGTCCCTTCGGGACTATTTACTGCTTTGCCCGCCGCAGGGACTCCGCAAGGCACTCCCCTCCCTTCAAGGGGAGAGGTTCTTGCCTTGCAAGCGTCCTTCGGCCGAGCGAGGGGTGGGGTCTGTAATGTCTGTAATATTTTATCAGCGAAGAAGGGACAGCGAAGAAGAGGCTGCGAAGAAGAGGCTGCGAAGAAGAGGCAGCGAAGAAGAGGCAGCGAAGAAGGGACAGCGAAGAAGAGGACAGCGAAGAAGAGGCAGCGAAAAAGTTACAGACCCCACCCCTGCCCCTCCCCGTAAGGGCAGGGTTCAAGAGGGGATGGCTGCGCATTGAGCTTTGCGGCGGGCAAAGCGATAGCTGTTGTCCCAAATTGTTTTTCTTGTTTTTATTTGTTTTTATTGGTTTTTTCTCAGGCCGCTTTGCGGTATCAACTCAGGCCGCTTCGCGGTATCAACTCACATAGTAACCGGCGTAACTATGTCTAATGCCATCCGCACAGTACGGATTTTTGTCGGACAAATCTTTTTTTCTTGTTTTGTTTCGTTTTTAGAGCCTGTTCATACAATATTTCTGAAAACTCTGCGTTTTTATAATCGACGTGCTTTGCGCACATAGATAAGGAAACGTGAAACGGCTGGCGTGCATCCTATTGCTTTTGCTGGGCGTCGCGGCAGTGGCTGTGACGGCCCAGGAACGTCGTGACACCATCCCCACGGCACGATGGCGCATCCAGCCGACGGTGCCCGTGGAGGTGGCCGACCTCGACTCCTCGGCCCTCGACCTGAAGATGCCGGAGAACGTGAAGCAGGTGGTGGAGTACGACGACTCCACCGGCGTGTACTACATCGGCTCAAAGATTGGCGACTCCTTCCTCAACGCTCCCATCCTGATGACGCCGCAGGAGTATATGCGCTGGAGCGAGCGAAAGGCCCGCCAGCAGTTCTTCCGCGTGAAGGATGCCGAGAATGTGAAGACGAAGGGCGAAGACAAGTTCTCGTTTGCCGATATGCACTTCGACCTCGGTCCCGCTGAGAAAATATTCGGTGCCGGTGGCGTACGTGTCAAGACGCAGGGCACGGCCGAGCTGAAGATGGGCTTGACGAAGAAAGACATAGACAACCCCTCGCTGCCCATCCGCAACCGCAAGACCACGACCTTCGACTTCGATGAAAAGATCAACCTCTCGGTCAATGGCAAGGTGGGCGACAAGGTGAACATGAACATCAACTACAACACCGAGACCACCTTCGACTTCGACACCAAGAGCCTCAAACTGAAATATGACGGTAAGGAAGACGAAATCATCAAACTTGTCGAAGCCGGCAATGTCAGTTTCCCCTCCAACAACTCCCTGGTACACGGTGCCGCCTCGCTCTTCGGCTTACGCACCGACATGCAGTTCGGCAAGCTGAAGCTGCAGACCGTCGTCTCGCAGAAGAAGTCGACGTCGCAAAGCGTCTCCAGCAAGGGCGGCACGTCGACCACCCCCTTCGAGATTGACGTGGCCGACTACGAGGAGAACCGTCACTTCTTCCTCAGCCATTTCTTCCGCCAGCAGTATGACAGGGCCATGCAGAGCCTGCCCAACCTCACCTCGGGTGTCAAGGTGAACCGTGTGGAGGTGTGGGTGACCAACAAGACCGGCACGACCAGCAACTCTCGCAACATCGTGGCTTTCACCGATTTGGGCGAGAACCAGGTCATCAAGAATCCTTTGTGGAGCGCTACGGGCATGGATGTGCCCAGCAACCTGGCCAACGACGAGTACAGCACCTTGGCCGCCAGCATCGACTCTGCCTCGCGCAGCATCGACGTGGTGACCACGCGCCTTGAGACCATCGGCGGACTGGTGGGCGGCGTGGACTATGAGAAGCTGTCGTCGGCCCGCTTGCTGACCCCCTCGGAATACACCGTCAACGAAGCCTTGGGATATATCTCCCTGAAGACCGGCCTGCAGACCGATCAGGTGCTGGCCGTGGCCTTCGAATACACCTACGGCGGACTTACCTATCAGGTGGGCGAGTTCTCCACCGACGTGACGCAGGCCAGCCGATGCCTCTTCGTGAAGTCGCTGAAGAACACCAGCGCCAACCCCTCGCAAGGCAACTGGAACCTGATGATGAAGAACGTCTATTACCTCGCCTCTGCGGTGGAGAAAGAGAAGTTCCGCCTCGACATCAAGTACCAGAGCGACACCACCGGCACCTATCTCACCTATCTGCCCGAGGAGGCGCTGAAGGCCACGACGCTGCTGAAGGCGATGGGCCTCGACCGCTTGGATGCCAACATGAAGCCCCACTCCAACGGACAGTTCGACTTCGTGCAGGGCTACACCGTGGCCAACGGTCGTGTGTTCCTGCCCTCTGCCGAGCCTTTCGGCGACAATCTGCGTAACTTCTTGAACCAGAAAGGCATGGGCCATCTGGCCGACAAATACTGCTTCGACCAGCTCTATGACTCGACAAAGACCGTGGCGAAGCAGAATGCCGAGAAAGACAAATTCATCCTCGTGGGCCAGTACAAGGGTACGGCGGCCAACGTCATCCAGCTCAACGCCACCTACATACCCCAGGGCAGCGTCGTCGTCACTGCCGGCGGCGTCACCCTGCAGGAAGGCACCGACTACACCGTCGACTACACGGCGGGCGAGGTGACCATCCTCAACCAGAGCATCCTCGACGCCGGCACCAATGTCAACGTCTCGCTCGAGTCGAACACCGATGCCTGGCTGCACCGCAAGACGATGTTCGGCGTGAACTGGGAGTATGACTTCAACAAGAACTTCTCTTTGGGCGGCACCCTGCTGCACCTCTCTGAGCAAGCCCTCACCACCAAGGTGTCGATGGGCGACGAACCGCTGAACAACACGCTGTGGGGCCTCAACCTCAACTGGAAGCAAGAGAGCCAGTGGCTGACCAACATGCTCGACAAGCTGCCGCTGCTCAGTCTGACGCAGCCTTCGCAGATCACCCTGACGGGCGAGTTTGCGCAGCTCATCGCCGGCCATGCCAGCGGCACGCAGGACAATGCCTCTTATATCGATGACTTCGAGAATACGAAGAACCTTTTCGACGTCAGCGACCCGAAGGCGTGGGTGCTCTCGTCGGTACCCTCGATGTTCTCAGAGTCGGCCGACAAGGAGACGGTGTCATCGGGCTACGGCCGCGCCCTGCTGTCGTGGTACACCGTCGACCCGCTTTTCACCCGCCGCTCCTCCTCGCTGACGCCGGGCCACATCAAGGGCGACCTCGAGCAGCTCAGCAACCACTATGTGCGTGAGGTCTATGTGCGCGAGCTCTATCCCAACCGCGACCAGTCGAGCTACAACGGCGCCACGTCGACGCTGCCCGTGCTCAACCTCAGCTACTATCCACAGGAGCGCGGACCCTACAACCTCACCCTCGACTACAACAGCGACGGCACGCTGAAGAACCCCTCGGCGAAGTGGGGCGGCATGATGCGACGGCTTGAGACGACCGACTTTGAGCAGTCGAACATTGAGTATGTGGAGTTCTGGCTCCTCGATCCTTATATATATACACGCGCGCAAGGCACCGCCGCCCAGCACTCAGGCGAGCTCTACATCAACCTGGGTGAAGTGTCGGAGGATGTGCTGCGCGACGGCAAGAAGTTTTACGAGAGCGGTATGCCCGTTGACGGCACCTCTACCTTCGAGGAGACCCAGTGGGGCAAGATTCCCGTGCAGGCCACACAGACCTATGCCTTCGCCACCACCTCCGGCTCGCGCGAGAAGCAGGACGTGGGCCTCAACGGTCTCACCGACGAGGAGGAACAGCAGTTTGGCGCCTATGCCAACTGGCTCTCGCAGGTGGGCAGCGTGGTGCAGAACGACTCGCTGCTGCAGGCCTGGCGCCAGGACCCCGCCGGCGATGACTACCACTACTTCCGCGGCTCCGACTTCGACCGCGACCAGGTGAGCATCATGGACCGCTATCGCCGCATCAACAATCCACAGGGCAACTCACCCTCCAGCGACAACCAGACCGAGAGCTATGACTCCAGCTATAAGACCGGCCCCGACGTGGAGGACATCAACCAGGACTACACCCTGAACGAATACGAGCGCTACTTCCAGTATCGTATCCCCATCAGCGACGACGAGCTGCAGGCCTACAACCGGGGCATGAAGAGCGACGACTCGTACATCGTGGATCACCGCGACTACAATGCCAAGCTGCGCAACGGCGACACCTGCACCGTGCGCTGGTATCAGTACCGCATCCCCTTGCAGGAATGGGAGCAGAAGGTGGGGGCCATCAACGACTTTACCAGCATCCGCTTCATGCGTATGTTCCTCACAGGCTTCGAACAGCCCATCACCCTGCGCTTCGGCTCCCTCGACCTGGTGCGCGGCGAGTGGCGCCAGTACAAGCAGAACCTGCAGACCGGTGCCGGCACCGAGACTGGCACGTTGGAGATGAGTGCCGTCAACGTGGAGGAGAACACCGAGCGCCAGCCTGTGGCCTACGTCCTGCCGCCGGGCATCACACGCGTCACCGACCCCAACCAGCAGCAGCTCACCGAGGACAACGAGCAGGCCCTCTGCCTCACGGTGAAGAACCTGTCGCAGAACGAGTCGAAGGCCGTCTATAAGAACACCAACCTCGACCTGCGACAGTACAAGCGGCTGCAGATGTTCGTACACGCCAACTACCTCGTGCCCAACAGCACGCAGCTGGAGGACAACCAGCTGGCCGTGTTCATCCGCCTCGGCTCCGACTACAAGAGCAACTACTACGAGTATCTCATTCCGCTGAAGCTGACGCCCGAGGGCCATTACCACTGGAATGTGTCCTCCGACCGACCGCTGGTATGGCCTGAGGAAAACATGCTCGACATCAACCTCTCCGTCTTCACCGCCCTGAAGAAAGCCCGTAACAAGGCCCGCGCCGAGGGACTGGCCAGCTACACACAGCTCTATAGCGACTATGATCCTGACAAACCCAACAACCGCATCAGCATTGTCGGCAACCCGTCGCTGGGCGAGGTGAAGACCATGATTATCGGTGTGCGCAACCTCAGCCCCGCATTGAAGAGCGGTGAGGTGTGGGTCAACGAGCTGCGCCTGCGCGAGGCGAACAACGAAGGCGGCTGGGCTGCCAGCGGCGCCATGAACATCCAGCTGAGCGACCTCGGCTCGGTGAACATGACCGGCCGCTACATCACCGACGGTTTCGGCGGACTCGAGCAGACCGTCATGCAGCGCAGCACAGAGACCGAGAAGTCATACTCCATCACTGCCAACGTGGAGTTAGGCAAGCTCTTCCCCGAGAAGGCACAGGTGTCGGCGCCGCTCTACTACTCCTACACCAAGGAGACCATCGCTCCGAAGTACAACCCCTTGGACACCGACATGGACTTGGACGACGCCTTGGAGAGTGCCGGCAGCAGCCGCGAGCGCGACTCCATCGAGAGCATCGCCGTGACGAAGCACATCACCCGCAACTTCTCGATTTCCAACGCACGCGTGAACATCAAGAACAAGAAGCACCCGTTGCCCATCGACCCCGCCAACTTCTCGTTCAGCTACAGCCACCAGCACCGCAACACCTCGGGCGAGACCACCATCTATGAGAACGAAGACCAGTGGCGCGGCTCCCTGAGCTACAACTATTCGCCTGTCTATAAGACATGGGAGCCCTTCAAGAACTCCAAGAGCAAGTCGAAGTGGATGCAGTTCCCCAAAGCCTTGGGCCTCAACTACCTGCCGCAGAGCATCTCGTTCAACATGGACATGACGCGCAACTACTACGAGCTGCAGGAGCGTGACTTGGAGAATACCGAAGACCCCAACCTGCCCATCACCTTCTCCGAGCAGTTCCTCTGGAACCGCGACTTCTCCCTGCGCTGGGACCTGACGAAGAACCTGCACATGAATTTCCAGAGTGCCACCCACGCCGAGATTGAGGAACCCTATACGCCCATCAACAAAGACCTCTATGCCGACCGCTACGAGGCATGGAAGGACAGTGTGTGGCAGAGCGTCCGCCACTGGGGCACACCCCTTGACTATCGCCAGACGTTCAACGCCAGCTATCAGCTGCCCTTGGACAAGCTGCCCATCCTCGACTGGACCAAACTCGATGCCAAGTATGACGCCACTTACTCATGGATGCGCGGCACGCAGCTCGACGACGGCACATCGCTGGGCAACACCATACAGAACAACCGCTCCATCACGCTCAACGGCAACTTCAACTTCGAGACACTCTACAACCACATCCCCTTCCTGAAGAAAGCCAACGAGCAGTCGAAGAAGCAGCCGCAGAAGCCTGCCAGCAAGCCCAAGAGGTCTGTCCTCAAGCCTGGCAGCAAGGAGGGCGAGGACGACTCGAAGGACAAGGACAATGACGCCAAGCAGCAGTCGAAGAAGAAGAACACCTTCCAGAAAGAAATCACGCTGATACCCGACTCGGTCATTGAGGTGCAGCACGGCAAGAAGACAAAGCGCATCATGGTCAGTGCCCGCAACAAGGACGGCAAGGTGGTGGACGTGAAATGGAAGGTAGTGGACGAGAACAAAATCAAGGTGTGGATCAAGGCCGAGCACAAGAAGCGTGCCGCTGACGTCGCTCAGGAGAATGCTGACAACCAGGAGCTTCCTGCCGACAGCACGGCACAGCAGGACAACAAGCTCTTGGGCGACAGCACACTGTTGTCGACTGCCGACAGCACGGTGATGCGAATGCTTGGCAACAGGACTAAGAGACAGACGACCAGGAAGGTGCAGCCGCGTATCCCGAAGAAGGATGTTGCGGACGACATGGCCGGCATCACCGTCAAAATATCGGTCACACCGAAAGAACCGCTTGAGAACCAGTGGTGGTATAAGCCGGCGCAGCAGACGGCACGCTTCCTGATGATGGTGCGCTCGGTGAACTTCACCTATCGTAACAACCGCTCCATGACGTTGCCGGGCTTTATGCCGGGCATTGGCGACATGTTTGGACAGCGCACGGGCGACATCCTCTCGCCGGGCCTTGACTTCGCCTTTGGTCTCAATGGCGACGACTACGTGGACAAGGCCTTGGCACGTGACTGGCTGCTTGTCAACGAGAATGTCGCCACACCCTCGTCGAGCCAGCTGACCGAGGACTTCCAGCTGCGTGCCACCTTGGAACCTGTGCGCGACCTGAAGGTTGAGCTGAATGCCTCCCGCACGCAGAACCGCGCCAAGAGTGTGCAGTTCATGTATGAAGGAATGCCCACCACGCAGAGCGGCACCTTCACCATGACCACGCTCTCACTCGGCTCCGCCCTCGAAGGCATGGGCAACGCCAACAACGGCTACCATTCGCCCACCTTCGACCGCTTCTGCACCGCCATTCCCGAGTTCCGCAACCGCGTGCAGGCACAGTATCCTCCTTCCAACAGTGGAGGCCACAGCTCAGGCAGCCAGTTTGCGGGCGCCAACCCCGTCGATGCCTACAGTGCCGACGTGCTTGTGCCGGCGTTCCTCAGCACTTACACCACAGGCGCAGGTAAGTCGCTCGACATCTTCCCGGCTCTGTCGCGTATGCTCCCCAACTGGACAGTGCGCTACAGCGGACTGCAGAAGATTCCCTTCTTCGCCAAGACCTTCAAGAGCGTCAACCTGAACCATAGCTACAAGAGCGTCTACAGCGTTGGCTCCTACGCCTCCTTCAGCTCGTGGATGGAATACATGGGCGACCTGGGCTATGTGCAGACGGCCGACGGCTCCTATACACCGTCATCGCCCTTCAACATCTCAACTGTCAGCATCAACGAGGCTTTCTCACCCCTGCTGGGCATGGACGTGACGCTGAAGAACAACATGACGCTGAAGTTGGAGTACAAGACCACCCGCGTGCTCAACCTGTCGATGACCAGCGTGCAGCTGAACGAGTCGCTGTCGAAGGACTGGGTTATCGGCACGGCTTACAAGATTACCAATTTCAATATCTTTGGCTCTGGCACCAGCCACCGCAAGGTGAAGGGCAGCAAGAAGGGCAACGACAAGGAGGATGACAACAAGGCGAACAACAGGTCGCAGACCAACAGCAACCGCGGCGGTGTGAACCACGACCTGAACATGCGCCTCGACATCTCCTTCCGCAAGCAGGCGGCCATCACCCGCGACATCGCCACCGGCGTCAGCTCGGCATCCAGCGGCAACTCAGCACTGAAGATCTCCTTCGCCGCCGACTACACCCTGTCGCGTTACCTCACCCTCACTGCCTACTACGACCGGCAGACCAACACGCCGCTGCTCTCCTCCAGCAGCTATCCTACCACTACGCAGGACTTCGGCCTCTCCATGAAGTTCTCGCTCACCCGCTGATGATGCCCATTCCTAGCCTGCGGTTGGCTTTTTTACTTGGACAGGCGTAGCCTCATCGCTATTTTTGTGATTTCCATAACTCTTTTTTGGGGGCCACCAATATGGCATTTTGCTGAGAATTAGTAAAAAATCTGTGCGGTTGAAAAAGTCCGAAGGCTTCGGACACTCCGTCCGAAGGCTTCGGACTCGTTGTCCGAAGGCTTCGGACTCTTCGTCCGAAGGCTTCGGACGGAAAAACCGATGTAAAGAAAAATTGCGGGCTGTACGAATGAAATAAGATATAGCTACGTCGCGAAGTGGGTCAGATGCTACCATCGTCTTCTGTCGTCCCTTCGGGACTCATTGTGGTGTCAACCATTAGCAGGGGCGTTGCCCCTGCCTGTAATCCATCGTCCCTTCGGGACTTTTTGCCGCTCCTTGCCCGTCGCGTAGCTCAATGCGCAGTCCTCCCCTCCCTTCTTTAACTCCAAAACTTGCGAAAGTTGAATAAAATAACCGTAAAAGCAGAATCCCGTGATTTCTTAAAATCATGTTAATTGTGTAAAAATTGTGTGATAATCGGAAAATTGTGCGTATCTTTGCTCTTTGAAACGAACAATAACATGTCATACGAGAACAAATATTTACAAATTCCTTCGCTGTCTTATGGGGCTTATAGGTCTTATAAGTCTTATAGGTCCACCCAAGAGTTATGTTTGAGACTGCCCGATTCTTTCTGACGTGTCATCTGCGAAATCTGAGGTAAGAAATCATATGCGATAATTGAATAAAAAAAGAAATACTCAAATGAAGAAACTAACATTATTATCTTTCATGCTATTCGTAGGCATCGCCTTGCAGGCTGCCGACGTGAAGACAGAGGGAAACCTTGTGACCATTCGCCCCGACGGCGGTCAGGCCAAGGTGGTGCGCCTTGAAGTGATGAACGACAACATCATCCGTGTGCGGGCCACCAGCAAGGAAGAGCTGCCCGTGAAGCGGCCCAGCCTGATGATTGTGCCTCAGACAGCACCCGACAAGAAGTCGTACACCGTCGGCGAAGAGAACGGCAACGTGGTGGTGAAGACTGCCAACGTGAAAGCCGTGGTGAGCAAGGCCAGCGGCGAGGTGACGTTCTTCGACGGCAACGGCAACCAGCTACTCAAGGAAGCCAAGGGCGGCAAACGCTTCTGGGACTTCACCGTGCCCGAGCGCGAGCTGGGCGAGAAAGGCGGGGCGGCACTCACCGACGAGATGTTGCACGGCCTGACGTGGCAGATGACGTTTGACAGCCCCGATGACGAGGCCTTCTACGGTCTGGGACAGCACCAGAGCGAGGAGCTGAACATGAAAGGCAAGAACGAAGACCTCTTCCAGTATAACACCAAAGTGTCGGTTCCCTTCGTCCTCTCGAACAAGGGCTACGGCCTGCTGTGGGACAGCTACAGCTACTGCCGTTTCGGTAAGCCCGAGGAATATCTGCAGCTGAACCGCGCCTTCAAGCTCTACGACAAGCAGGGTAGGGAAGGGCACCTTACCGGCACCTACATCGACAAGGACGGCCGACGCCTGGTGCGCGACGAGGACAGCATCTACTATGAGTATGCCTATCCTGAGAAGAGCGCCATCGCCAACCGTACCGACAACGGCGGACTGAAGAACCTGCCCAAGGGCTTCAACCTGCAAGGCGCCAATGTGGTGTACGAAGGATTTCTGGTCCCCCTTTCTTCCCCCGAGGAAGATGCTTTACCCCGTAAACATAGTAATGAAGCCCCCTCGGGGGCAGTAGGGGGGGCTGAGACTGTTCCTTACCAGTTCATTCTCTACTATGCCGGCTACATCAAGGTGTATATCGACGGTCAGGAGGTGGTGGCCGAGCGCTGGCGCACAGCCTGGAATCCCAACGCCTATAAGTTTGAGGTGGAACTGGAGAAGAAAAAGCGCGTGCAGCTGCGCATAGAGTGGCAGCCCGACGGCGGCGAGAGCTACTGCGGACTGCGTGTGGCCAAGCCGCGCAGCCAGCAGGAGCGCGAGCAGCTGAGCATCTGGAGCGAGATGGCACGCGACATGGACTATTATTTCATAGCCGGCGAGACCATGGATAAGGTCATCAGCGGCTACCGCACACTGACGGGCAAGGCCTCGCTCTATCCCAAGTGGGTGCTGGGCTTCTGGCAGAGTCGCGAGCGCTATAAGTCGTCGGCAGAGATTGAGGAGACGCTCAGCGAGTTCCGCCGCCGTCATATACCCATCGACAACATCGTGCAGGACTGGAACTACTGGAAGCTCGACTCCTGGGGCGACCACACCTTCGAGGCCTCTCGCTTCCCCAATCCGCAGGCCATGCTCGACAGCATACACCAGATGCACGGGCGCTTCATGATCAGCGTGTGGCCCAAGTTCTACGACACCGTCGACAACTACAAGGAACTGGACGGCATGGGTGCCATGTATCGGCAGGCCATCCGCGACGACATCCACGACTGGCTGGGCTTCCGCGGCTCGTTCTACGATGCCTACGATGCCAATGCCCGCAAGGTGTTCTGGCGCCAGATGGACGAAAACCTCTACACTGGCCTTGCCCTTCGCGGTAGCAAACTCTCAACTCTCAACTCTCAACTCTCAACTCTTGTTGATGCATGGTGGATGGACGCCTCGGAGCCCAACGTGCGCGACTGCACACCGATGTGGTATCGCAAGGCACTCTGCGGTCCAACGGCTCTCGGCACCTCTACCGAATACTTCAATGCCTACAGCACTGTTAATGCCGATGCTATTTATAACGGTCAGCGCAGCGTTTGGAAAGGCAAGAAAGATGAGCCTCGCGTCTTCCTGCTCACCCGCAGCGGCTTTGCCGGCGAGCAGCGTTTCTCCACCGCCACATGGAGCGGCGACATAGGCACGCGCTGGGAGGACATGCGGGCACAGATGACGGCCGGCCTCAACTACTCCATGTCGGGCATCCCCTTCTGGGGCATGGACCAGGGTGGATTCTGCGTGGAGAATCGCTACGTGGCTGCCCAGCAGCTTTACGACCGCACAGGGCAGGAGAATGAAGACCTGAAGGAGTGGCGCGAGCTGCAGACACGCTGGAACCAGTTCGGCGCTTTCATCCCCCTCTTCCGCAGTCACGGACAGTGGCCCCTGCGCGAAATATGGAATATTGCTCCCGATGAGCATCCTGCCTACAAGAGCTTCGTCTATTACGACCGTCTGCGCTATCACCTCATGCCTTACCTTTACTCGCTGGCCGGATGGGCACACTTTAAAGATTACACACTGATGCGTGCTTTGGTGATGGACTTCAACGGCGACCCTGCCGTGCTCAACATCAAAGACCAGTGGATGCTTGGCCCGGCACTGATGGCTTGTCCGGTGGGTTATTACAAGGCTCGCAACCGTGGCGTCTATTTCCCCAAGCAGTGCGGATGGTATAACCTCTACACCAATGAATACATCAGCGGCGGACAGCGCCTGACGGTGGACGCACCCTACGAGCAGATTCCCGTCTTTGTGCGTGAGGGCAGCATCATACCCTTCGGCCCCGCGATGGAGTGGAGCGACGAGAAGCCTGCTGAGCTCATCAACCTCTACATCTATGCCGGTGCCAATGGCAGCTTCCAGCTTTACGAGGACGAGGGCACCAACTACAATTACGAGAAGGGCAAGTACAGCACCATTGACATCACTTACGACGATGCCTCGAAGACTGTCAGCTTCAGCAAGAGTCAGGGCCAGTTCGCCGGTATGCTGAAAGAGCGCCGTTTCAACATTGTCCTCGTCACTAAGGACAACCAGCAGCCGCTCAACCTCAGCAATCCAAAGGGCACCCTCGTTACCTACAATGGCAAGCCGCTCAACGTGACACTTTAATCGGCCGCACCCATTTGCATCCTTTCATGAAATCGTCCGAAAGAAATCCGCAGGCTTCGGTTTTTTGCCCGAAGCCTGCGGTTTTTTCGGCGTTTGGTTGCGCTTCATCGAAATAAGCGGTTCTTTCCGATGAAAATGGCGCAGATACTTTGTCTTTAAAAAAAATAAATGAATTTATTTTGTTCTGCGCTCTACTTTTCGTATCTTTGCACGCTAAGAATGTAAAGCGCATAGAATTCCAACTAATAACTAGATTGAAAAAAGACTTCTTCTTAAGTTGAAAACAATGAAAAGAACATACGAGAAACCCTCGATGAGAGTGGTAGCCCTCCAGCAGCAACGGCATCTGCTCGATTTGAGCGGAGAGATTTCCGGCTATAGCCAATCGAGCAGCGGCTTCAGCCAGGATGATGAGTAACGATGAAGAAAAGAACAGGAACGAGATATGAAGAGTGGAAAGATATCAATGATACTTTGGATGCTCGGCTGCTTGATGCTGACCGGGATGACGGCCTGTTCGGGTTCTGACGATGAGCCTAGTATGCCAGATGACGGCGTGAAGTTGCGTCGGCTCACCATCACCCAGACCGATGACGCCGCTGCCCGACAAATGCTGACACGCGCCACGCTTGAAGAGGGTGACGAGTTCACCGCCAAATGGCTGGAGAACGACCCTCTAACGTACTGCAACCTGAGCAAACTCAATCCAAATACTTACGAGCCTTACAGCGGCCCGCTGACGGCAGCCTCTACTGCTGCCACCTCGCAGTTCATTGGTGACGTGTATTGCAAAATGGACGACTATTTGGCTGTGGTCTATCCCACAACAACTTTTGAAACGAACGACAGTTACACCATTTCGCTCACTGGGCAGGACGGCACGCTGAGCGGGTTAGCCACCAGATACCACTGACTGGCACACGCTGCAAGGCTTCAAGGTCGGTCGCAAGCCGGCACAGCATGGCGTATATATCAATGGTGGTAAAAAGGTATTAATTAAATAAGGCAATCACAACCATAACATCATACAATAATGCAAGAAGACATATCCACTCGTCAACGCTGCGAACAGAAGGAACAGGAACTGCTCACCAAGTATTTTGGCCGTCTGGTTCAGGAAGCTGCCACAGAGCGCCCTGAGACTATCGGTGAATATACCCAAGACCTGCCGCTGAAGATAGAGGCCGAATACCGTGCCTACCTTGAAGAACTGTGGCCGCAGGTGGCACCGCTGCCCTTGCGGGGCACGCCGCTGGTACTGGAAGAGGAAAAACTGCGCAAACTGATGACTGACGACGACCGCGAAGCCATAGATAACGCACACCGTGATGCCACGCGCCGCACGTTGTGGGAACGTATCACCCACTCGAACCATAAGGACGTGACCTACTACAAGGGGCTCCTTCTGCAGTACACCCGCGACTTGCTGCTGGTGATGCGCGAGGACTTCCTCGAAGAAATTGAAGGGCGCGACATCGAAAACAAGGCCTTCTGATAGCGGACGAACACTGCGTTGTTCACGAGGAAAGCCGGCGAGAAGTGTACAGAGCCTATGCTTTTGGCATTGGCCACTGGGTCGTGTGGTGCACGTATTCGTGCACACCCACCAAATGAAAAAGCGGAAGAAACTGACTTTTCTCACTATACGTTTTCCTTTTTGCAATTTTCTTCATAAAATTTGGCAGTTCGCTCGCTTATTCGTATCTTTGCACCGAATTAGTGAAGAATCTAATCGTGGAAACTAAGAAAATAGAGTTACTCAACCATATTGATTACCCCGAACAGCTGCGCCAGCTTTCAGTTGAGCAGTTGCCGCAGGTGTGTGACGAGTTGCGACAGACCATTGTGCAGGAGCTGTCGGTCAACCCGGGCCATCTGGCTTCCAGCCTGGGCGTCGTGGAACTGACGGTGGCACTGCATTATGTCTTCAACACGCCAGAAGACCGAATCGTGTGGGACGTGGGGCATCAGGCATACGGACACAAGATCTTGACAGGGCGCCGCGAGCAGTTTCATACCAACCGAATGTTGCACGGCCTGCGCCCTTTCCCCTCACCCGAGGAGAGCGAGTATGACGCTTTCATCTGCGGGCATGCCTCGAACAGCATCTCCGCTGCCTTGGGCATGGCCGTGGCTGATGTGCTGAAGGCCAAGAGTTCAGCGTTGAATGACTCTTCGTCGGATACGGACAAGACTCAGCAGAGAAAAGTGGTGGCTGTCATCGGCGACGGCTCCATGAGTGGCGGACTGGCCTTCGAAGGCTTGAACAATGTGTCGTCGTGCCCTAACGACATGCTCATCGTGCTGAACGACAACGATATGTCTATTGATCGCTCGGTGGGCGGCATGAAGCAGTACCTCTTAGGCCTGAACACCAACGAAACCTATAACAAGGTGCGCTTCAAAACGGCCCGCTTCCTGCAGCGGCACGGCATGCTGCATGATGACCGTCGCAATGGGCTCATCCGCTTGGGCAATGCACTGAAGAGCGCTATTTCACACCAGCAGAACATCTTCGACGGCATGAACATCCGCTACTTCGGGCCTTTCGACGGCCACAACGTGAAGGAGCTGGTGCGCATCCTGCGGCAAATCAAGGGCATGCGTGGGCCGAAGCTGTTGCACCTGCACACGAAGAAAGGTCACGGCTATGCTCCGTCCGAGCACTACACGCCAGTGTGGCACGCACCAGGTAAGTTCAATCCTGAGACGGGCGAGATCATCAAGAGTGAGACGGGCGAGATGAAGCTGAAATATCAGGAGGTGTTTGGCAGGACGCTGCTGGAGCTGGCCGAACAGAATCCGCGCATTGTCGGCGTCACCCCCGCCATGCCTACGGGCTGCTCGATGAATATCATGATGGACAAGATGCCCGACAGAACCTTCGACGTTGGCATTGCCGAGGGTCATGCCGTCACCTTCTCCGCAGGCATGGCAAAGGAGGGTTTGGTGCCCTTCTGCAACATCTACAGCGCCTTTGCCCAGCGCGCCTACGACAACATCATCCACGATGTGGCCATTTTGCGGCTCAATGTCGTGCTCTGTCTCGACCGCGCCGGACTGGTGGGCAAGGACGGGCCTACGCATCACGGGGCTTTCGACCTGGCCTTTTTGCGGCCCATCCCCAACCTCATTATCTCCTCGCCCATGAACGAGCATGAGCTGCGACGACTGATGTACACGGCACAGCAGGAGAACATGGGCCCCTTCGTCATCCGCTATCCTCGCTCACGTGGTGTCCTCGACGACTGGCAATGCCCCCTCGAAGCCGTTGCTGTGGGCAAGGGCCGCAAGCTGCGCGACGGCAGCGACGTGGCCGTCCTCACATTAGGGCCGATAGGCAATGACGTAGAAGAGATTATTTCAAGTGCAGAGCGTAGAAATGAGAGTGCAGAGTCTGCTCCCGCCGTCCCATCAGGTGAAGGCATGGCGGTAGCAAACTCTCATCTCTCATCTCTCAACCCTCATCTCTCATCTCTCAACTCTCAACTCTCATCTCTCAACCCTCACCTCTCTGTCGCCCATTACGACATGCGCTTCCTCAAACCCCTCGACGACGACATCCTGCACGAGGTGGGCAAGAAGTTCAGTCGCATCGTCACCATTGAGGACGGTGTGCGCAACGGTGGCTTTGGCAGTGCCGTCATGGAGTGGATGAGCGACCACGGCTATGCCCCGCACATCACCCGCTTGGGCCTGCCCGACAGCTTTGTGGAGCACGGCTCCATCGAAGAACTGCGCGAGATTGTGGGCTTGGACAAGGAGTCACTTTTTTCCAGTATCTTTGGCCCGTCTTTACCTGAATCACAGAGTTATGGCAAAGAAGAACGCACACGATGAGAGCCTGTCGGACACCATACTGACGGGGCGTGAGCGGTATATCAACCCTTACACCGACTTTGGCTTCAAGAAGCTTTTCGGCACGGAGATGAACAAAGACCTGCTCATCAGCTTCCTCAACGCCCTCCTTGACATCGGCAAGAACCGGATCACCGACGTGCAGTACCTGAACAGCGAGAATCTCGGAGCCGGGCAGGACGACCGCCGCTCCGTCTACGACGTCTACTGCAAGACGAAGGACGGCAGCCGCTTCATCGTGGAGATGCAGAAGTCGGAGCAGTCCTACTTCAAGGACCACAGCATCTACTACGCCACCACGCCCATCCGCGACCAAGCGAAGAAAGGCAGATGGGACTACCACCTGGAGAATGTCTATGTCGTGGGCGTCCTCAATTTCGTGTTCCCTGACAATGAATACCCGGCTGACAGCTACCGACATGTTGTCAAGCTGAAGGACGTGGAGGACAACCATGTGTTTTACGACAAGCTCACCTTCGTCTATCTCGAGATGCCCAAGTTCAAGAAGATCGAGGACGAGTTGGAGACGATGTTCGACAAGTGGATGTTCGTGCTTCACAACCTGGCACGTCTGATGGAGCGTCCCAAGGCCCTTCAGGAGCGTGTGTTCAAGAAACTGTTCCACCAGGCCGAGATAGCGCAGTACGACGAGGCGGAGCGCCGTCGGTATGCGTCAAGCCTGAAGGAATACTGGGACTACACCAGCATCATGGATACCGCCTTTATGAAAGGTAAGAGAGAAGGGCGTGAAGAAGGGCGTGAAGAAGGACGCGAAGAAGGGCAGCAGAAAGAGAAGGCCGCCACAGTGCTCAGGCTGAAGCAGATGGGACTCACCGTGGAACAGATAGCTCAAGGTGCTGGCTTGACGGCCGATGAAGTAAAGGCAATCCTAACCCCTAATCCATAGCCGCATGAAGATAGTCATTGCCGGTGCAGGAGCCGTAGGTACTCACCTTTCGAAGCTCCTGTCAACAGAAAATCACGACTGCGTGCTCATCGACGACAACGAGGAGCGTCTGAGCGGTGTCGATTCCAACTACGACATCATGGCCGTGTGTGCCTCGCCTACCAGTATTCAGGCGCTGAAGGATGTTGGCACAGGTTCTGCCGACCTCTTCGTGGGCGTCACCCGTTACGAGAGCCGCAACATCACCGCCTGCATGATGGCTCACGCCCTGGGAGCGAAGAAGACGGTGGCACGCATCGACAACTACGAATACCTGTTGCCGCAGAACCTGGAGATGTTCAAGCAGGTGGGCGTCGACTCGCTGGTCTATCCCGAGGTGCTGGCCGCCACCGACATCATCAACGGCCTGAAGCTCTCGTGGGTGCGCCAGCGCTGGGATGTGCACGACGGAGCCCTTGTACTCTTGGGCATCAAGCTGCGCGACAACTGCCAGATTCTCGACCAGCCCATCAAAGACCTCTGCGGCCCCGACGACCCCTATCATATCGTGGCGCTGAAACGTGGCGGCGAGACCATCATCCCAGGTGGTCTTGACATGCTGAAGAGCGGTGACCTGGCCTACTTCATGACTACGGGCGAATACGTCCCGCACATCAAGCGTATAGTGGGAAAGGGCGAATATGAGGACGTGCACAACGTCATCATTATGGGTGGCGGCAAGACGTCGGTCAGGGCGGCACTCACACTGCCCGACCACATGCACGCGAAGATTATTGAGAGTTCACTGGCCCGCTGCGAGCAGTTGAACCAGCTCGTCGACCGTCCTAACGTGATGATTATCCACGGCGACGGCCGCGACCTCGGACTGCTGCGCGAGGAAGGCATCAAGAATACACAGGCATTTGTTTCGCTCACCGGCAATGCCGAGACCAACATCCTGGCCTGTCTCACAGCCAAGAAATTAGGTGTGCGCAAGACCATCGCCATGGTGGAGAACCTCGACTATGTCTCTATGGCTGAGGGGCTTGATATAGGTACCATCATCAATAAAAAGACCGTTGCCGCCAGCCACATCTTCCAGATGATGATGAAGGCCGATGTGCGCAACATGAAGTCGCTGATGATGGTCGACGCCGAAGTGGCTGAGTTTGTGGCCGCTGAGGGCTCACGTGTCACTAAGAATCCGGTGAAGGCGCTCGGCTTGCCTTCAGGCATCGCCATCGGTGGATTGGTGCGCGGCAAGCAGGGCATCCTCGTCAATGGCAATACGCAGATTGAGGCAGGCGACAGCGTCATGGTGTTCTGTCAACAGCACACGATGGAGAAAGCTGAGAAATATTTCAAGAAGAGCATCCTGCCGTGGTGAGAAGTAGGTGGCGAGAGATGTGAACTGAAACATGATTAACTGGAAAATCATAGCGAAGATTCTGGGTTCGCTGCTTTTCATCGAGGCGGCCTTCATGGCGTGCTGCCTGATGATGACCATCATCTACAGGGAAGCGGAGATGCCCATCTTCATCACCTCAACGGCCCTGACCTTGTCGGGGGCCTTCCTTTTCCGATTCTTTGGTCACGAAGCTGAAAACTCGCTGAGCCGCCGCGACGCTTATGTCGTGGTGACGCTGGTGTGGGTGGTGTTCTCGCTCTTCGGCATGATGCCCTTCCTGCTCAGTGGCTCGGTGACTAATCTGGCCGATGCTTATTTCGAGACGATGTCTGGTTTCACCACCACAGGCGCCACCGTCATCGACGATGTGGAGTCGCTGTCCCACGGTCTGCTGTTTTGGCGCTCGCTGATGCAATGGATTGGCGGTCTGGGCATTGTGTTCTTCACCGTTGCCTTGCTGCCCTCGCTGGTAGGCGGCAGCGTGAAGGTGTTCTCGGCTGAGGCCACCGGACCTATGCGCTCAAAGCTGCACCCCAGGCTGTCAACCAGCTCAAAGTGGATTTGGAGCATCTACCTGTTGCTCACCGTGGCCTGCGGCGTCTCGTTCTGGCTGTGCGGCATGGACTGGTTTGACGCCACCAACTACTCGATGACGACCACCGCCACTGGCGGCTTTTCTACACACAACGGCAGTATCTTCCTCGCATCGCCCACCATCGAGTACCTGGCCATCCTCTTCCAGTTCCTTGCAGGCATCAACTTCACCTTGCTCTACCTCTTCTTTTTTAAATTCAAGGCAGGTGCCATCCTGCGCAACAGCGAGTTCCGGCTTTACATCATTACTATTGTTGGCGCCACGCTGTGGATCATGTATCTGCTTCTCACACGTATGGACTACGACGTGGAGGAAGCGTTTCGCTCAGCCCTTTTCCAGGTGGTGTCGTTTATCACCACTACGGGCCTCAGCAATACCGATGCCGGCGCCTGGCCTCACATCACCTGGGTCATTCTGGGCGTCCTGATGTTCATGGGCGCCTGTGCGGGCAGCACCACCGGTGGCTTCAAGAGCATTCGCGTGATGATGTTGCTGCGCGTGATGCGTAACGAGTTCTACCACATTCTCCATCCCAATGCCATCCTGCCGGTGCGCCTGGGCGGGCAGAATGTGCCGCAGAGCAGGCTTATCACGCTTCTGGCCTTCTTCACACTCTACATCATCATGCTCCTGGTCACCGCCGTGGCGATGGTGCTCTCAGGCATCGACATCACGAATGCACTGACCATCTCGCTAAGTCTGATAAGCAATGTGGGCGCAGGACTGGATACGAACATCGGGCCGCAGATGTCATGGGCCGACCTGAGCGACGGCCTGAAGTGGCTCTGTTCCTTCCTCATGCTCGTCGGACGTCTTGAGATTGTGGCTGTACTCGTACTCTTCACCCGCTCTTTCTGGCAGAAGAACTAACCTGTGTGATTCACGGCATGGCAGCAGTCAAGAAAAGCAAAGGTCTGTTAATAGTGTATAGAGGCTTTGTACAAAATTCCGTACTGTGAGGATGGAATCAGACATAGTTACGTCGCTAATCATGTGAGTTGATACCGCGAAGCGGCCTGAGAAAAAACCAATAAAAACAAATAAAAACAAGAAAAACAAATTGGTACAATAACTATCGCCTTGCCCGCCGCATAGCTCAATGCGCAGCCATCCCCTCCCTTCAAGGGGAGGGGGTAGGGGTGGGGTCTGTAACTTTTTCGCTGCCTCTTCTTCGCTGTCTCTTCTTCGCTGTCTCTTCTTCGCTGTCCCTTCTTCGCTGTCCCTTCTTCGCTGCCCTTTTTTCGCTGAAACTTCTTCGCTGAAACTTCTTCTCTGATAAAATATTACAGACATTACAGACCCCACCCCTAACCCCTCCCCTTGAAGGGAGGGGATGGCTGCGCATTGAGCTACGCGAAGGGCAAGGCGCAACCAAAAATCCTGTAGGGGCGACAGAACTCGGGTAACGAACTGACCTATTTCGCGCCATAACTATGTCACTCCATACGTACAGCATGTATCTTTTTGCCATCTGGGGCTTTTATGCAAAAGTTTCCTGCCGAGAAACCTTTGGTTTCCTGCCGAGAAACCGATGGTTTCTCGGCAGGAAACTTTTAAAACCCATGATGCCTTGAAACTGCAGGATTCTCACATGGGTGGAAATCCATAGAAAGCTATTGTCTTTAACTCCTTTAACTCCAAAACTTGCGAAAGTTGAATCTGTAATAGTGCATCAGACCAATTTGTTTTTCTTGTTTTTATTTGTTTTTATTGGTTTTTTCTCAGGCCGCGTAGCGGTATCAACTCACATAGCCTTCGGACAAAAATCTGAACACTTCGTGCAAAAATCCGAAGCCTGCGGGCTTTTCTGCCAGACATGACGGCTGAGAAAGACAAGAACGCGGTGCGCAAAGCCCGACCGACTCAAAACATCTATTAACCCTGAAGGGGCGACAGAGGCCGATGCATCGGCTTCTGTCGCCCCTTCAGGGCTTTTCTGCGGCTCAGGCCTGATGATTACTTCACGAGGACCTTCTTGCCGTTCACGATGTACAGACCCTTCTGAACGGTGCTCAGACGCTGGCCCTGCAGGTTGAAGATGTCGGCAGCGCCGGCCGTGGCGGTAACGGTGCTGATGCCATCGGTGACACTCGGCTCAATGGAGATGGGCAGCAGCTGGTTGACACTGGCAGACTTAGCCACGAGGATGGCTACGATGTCGATGTTCTCCAGCTTGGTGTCCTTGGCCCAGTCGGCAATCTTGTGCAGCTGCTGGTTGGCTGTCTCGCTGCCGTTGTTCACATCGATGGAGCTCTCGCCCTGCGTCAGCTTGCCTGCCGTAGCACTGGTCTCCTCGAGGGTGGCGCCGCTGATCTTCACCACCCTGTTCAGGTTGGCGGCCACGTTCACCTCGTCGATGGTGCCCTCCACGATGGTGTAGCTATTGATGTCGGTCAGCGTGAGCTCGCTGTCGGGCGTATCCTCGGTCTCCTTCATCTGCGTGTTGCCGCTGGCGGTGCGCTTCACCACATAGACGAAGCCGTTCACCTTGTTGCTCTCCTTCAGTTTAGTATTGATGATTGAGAGGTACTGAATCCAGCAGCCGCCGGTGGCGTCCTGAATCCACATGGTGGAGTAACCATCGGCCGACAAGCCCGTCAGCTCGGCATCCTTCAGCGTCACCTTGGCGTATGTGCCGTTCTCCAAAGCGTTGAAGGCAGCGATGTCGGCACACTCGACATACTCGATGGGAGCCAGGGCAGCGGTCTCGGCGGTCTTGTTCTCCACCTTCACCACAGCGGTGGCCAGATAGCTGGTGCCGCCCTGCTGGAAGCGCACACCGTCGGCATTGCCCGTCCACTTCATGCCCTCGATGGTGCCGGAGGAAGCAGTGAAGTTGTTGATGTTGCTGTTGCCGGCTGCAATGAACTCAATCTCGGTGATGGCCTTGCCCTCGGGCACCCGGAAGGTCAGCGTGGTGTACTCCTTATAGGTCACGAGGCACTGGCCGCGGTTGTTGTCCACATAGACGCGCGAGGGAGCTGAGCCGCCAGTGATCTGCAGGCTGACATCGCCCAGGGTGAAGACCTCGTTGTAGATGTAGCCCTTGGTGTCGGTCATGCTCTCGCCCACAGGATTGCGGAACTCGGGGTCGCTGAAGTCGTAAAAGACGAAGGTAGGCTCGTCGACGATGACCGACTCAGGGCGCACCACCTTGATGAGCGTGAGGTGTGCCTGTGTGCCTCCGTCGCGTCCCAGCATGATGCTGTCCATGTCGGCCTCGAGGGTGTAGCTCTGCTCCACGGGGTCGTCGTTGACGCTGTATGCGTTGATGAAGTCCTGGAACTTGTAGATGGCGGTGGGCTTGTTGTTGGCATCTACCGAGAAGAGGACGGCTGTGGCGCGCTTTGCCGCGTCTTTGTTGTTGATGACACCAGCAATGGTGAGCACGTCGCCCGCCTTGAAGCCGTCAGGAGTCTTCACGCTGATGTAGTTGCCGTTGCAGACGCCTTCAGAGGAGTAGCCGTTCTTCAGACTGAAGCAAGGCACTGCGTCGGAGTTGGTGTGAATCTTCACCGTTCCTTCTACCGACGTACCTCTGGCGTTGATGCCTTCTTTGTTGTTGGGGAAGTCAATCAGCGTGGTTTGTGCGTTCATGCCGATGATGCCCAGCATCATGAGCAATGCAGAAGTAAAGATTTTTTTCATGCTGTAATAGTATTTAGTGAATAAATAGAGTTATTCGTCCGGGAAAAATTAATTGTTCATCTCCTTACACTCGTGCGGCGCAGGCTCCTCGGCACTGATGCCAAGCTGGCGGCAGGCTTCAAACAGCTGATCGGCGCTGAGCTCATCCTTGAAGTAAGTGACGGCCAGCGAGCCTTTGCCTGAGTTGACATTGGCATCGTCGATGGCATCGCTATAGACGAGGAGCTTGTCGACGGTTTCCTGTGTGGCCTGCTCCTTCGGGATGTTGTAGTAGGCGAAGGCTATCTTCGGACCGCTGTAGTAGTTCACCGGCGTGTAGCCCAGCTCACCGATGGCCTGGCGGATGATGTCCTTACAGGTGCGGTTGGCATCGTAGCGGATGAAGACATAGTGCTTGTCCAGATGCGGCGAGAGGCTGTCGATGCCCTCTATCTGTTCCAAGCGCTTCACGATGCGGCTGGCACAGCCCTGACAGTGCATGTCGTCGATGCGCAGGCCCATGCCTCGGCGGATGGTGTCGCCGGGACTGTAGGGCGACGCCTTGTAACGGCCGGTGGCGGCCAGGCGTGCCTCGATGCTGTCGGCACAGGTCAGCGAGCGGTCGTAGACGATGGTGGTGGTGCGGCGCTCGGTGTTGCTGCGCAGACTCTCGATGCCGGGCAGCTGGCGAACCACCGTCATCACCTTGTGGGCGCATTCGTCGCACCGCATGCCTTTGATACGCACGGTCAGCGTGTCGGTCTGCGCTGCTACGCCATTAGAGAATAATGTACAAAGAATAAAGAATAAACTCCGCATTTTGATTGAGTGTTAAGTGACGAGTGTTTATTGCTGAGTGACGGCCGTCTTCTTGCCGTTCACAATATACAAGCCATTGGTGGGCGACATGACGCGGCGTCCCTGCAGGTCGAAATAACGGTTATCGGTTATTGTTTCACGGTTAACGTCGGCGATGCCGCTCAGCTCATGGTAGTCGCCGTACTGTCCGCCCTTCCAGGAGATCCAGTCCTTCGCCTCGGTCTCAAACTCATAGTAGCCCATGAAGTTGGTGGTGAGCGAGCTGACCATGAGGAAAATCTCGTCCTTGCTGTCGAGCATCACCTCGCCGTCGTTCTGGCTGTTGCGCTGGAATCCCGGCTTCTCGTCTGTGACGAAGCGGTAGAGGGCGCGGTTCTTGGTGCTGACCGTGTTCAAGCCGTCCTGCCGGCCGGGGTTCAGGGCGTTGCTGTTGGAGATGGTCTGCTCGTAGAGTGCCGAGGTGAGCACGACATCGTGCCGGCCCGGTGCGGCCATGAGCACCATCGCAGCGTTCTTGGGTGTGACATAGACGTTGCCGTCGGCATTGGCACCGTCGAAGTGAGTGTAGTTCACATAGGCGCCGTTCTTGCTGCTATAGCCGGCGCTCACCTTCACGGCGATGACATCGTCGGGCACGCGGTAGCAGCTGGCGATGTGAAAGCCGAGCAAGCCCGTTCCGACATCGACCGACAGGGCGCCATGCACCTCCTCCAACGAGAAATGCACGTCGGTAGGCTCTTCGTTGCTGGCATACTGCGGATTGGCGGTGTTGCCGTAGGCATGGCCCGTGGTGCCGTAGGTCAGGGCGATGAGCAGGTCTTTGGTGTTCGTGAGCTCACTGATGTCGAGCTGGCCGAGAATCTGCCAGCTGTAGGCGGTGAACGTGCCGGTGGCGTCGCCGAAGAGAGCGGCCATCTGCTTCACCGTCTTGCCGTCGGCATCCTCGGTGTCGGCATTGTCGGTCTTGGTGCCGTCCTCGCCCAAGCCCTTCAGGTCGGCACGCACCCACACCGTCTGGTCGGTGTTCGTCAGCGCGTCTTTCTGTGCCAGCAGCTCTGCCACGGTGTAGGGGTTCTCTTTCGTCCCGTCGCCCGCAGAGGCCGTGATGAAGGAGAAGCACATGGCGGTCAGTGCGACCATTGTCTTGATACATGTAGTTGTCTTCATAGCATTATTTATTATAGTTTCGCATTCGCTCATCTTTCAGGAGTTAAAGGAGTTAACTCCAAAACTTGCGAAAGTTGAATTCATTTTTTTATCCTTTGTAAAGCCTCAGTTGAAGAAGCCAAAGCTGATGCCGACGGTCTGCAACGCGCGGTCGCCTGTGGCCACTGTGCGCTCGTAATAAGCCTTGACGTAGGCACTGCTCTTGACATGCTTGATGGGGAGAGGGAAGAGATACTTCGCGCTGAGCTGTCCGCGGCGCCAGTCGGCGTCATACCACGTCATGTCGGGCATGAGCACCTGCTGTGCATAGTCGGTCGTGGCGTCGGCCAACTGCAGGTCGGCCTTCGTCGACAGGCTGAGGGTGGCGGCGGCGTCAATCCACAAGCGTCCGTCGAAGAAGCTGTAGCCCCCCTCGACGCTCAGGTTCAGGCGCTGCCAGTCTTGCTTCGACGTGTGCAACAGGTGCTTGGTGTGTGCACCTTGCAGGGTTGCCGCCGCGCCCAGATAGCTCTTCACGTCGGCCACGCCCACGCGGTTGAGGCGATAGTGCAGCGCGGCGTCGTAGGTGCGGCGCTGGAAACGCTTCTTGTACACCATCTGCGTGTCGTAGCGGAAACTGGTGTAGCCCGTCGAGGCATCGCGCTCCTGCACCAGCGTCTGGCGGTTCTCGTCGGCAGAGCCCTCCGTGAGCCGCGCCTCCAGGTCTATCTGGTGCAGGCGGGCATTGTGGCGGATGCGATGACGCGAGCTGAGACTATATATATAAGATGTGTACTTGCCCGGCGAGTATTTGTACTGTCCCCAGGCGTCCTCGGTGGCGCGGGCAATGCCGAGGGTGCTCACCGTGTTGTAGGGGCACTCCTCATGCCAGATGGTCCACTTGCGGTCGGCGAAGCTGACCTCAGCGCCCAGCTCATGGCGCACCCACTCACGCGAAAAGCCATTGTAGCCGCCCACGGTGCCTGTGGCGGCTTCCATGCCGCTGAGCACATAGTAAGTCAGGTTGGGCTCTCCCTGCACCGTGACCAGCCCGGGCAGTTTCTCCTTGCGCCGGTCGTAGTGGCCGCTGAAACCTATGGTGTAGTCGTCACCCGAGCCGAAGGTAAAGACAAACGAGGGCGTCACACGGTATTGCAGCAGCTCGTTGCGTGAGCGCGGGTCGCGCAGACGGCTCTGGTCGCCCACCTTGTAGTCGAGGCGCGCACCGAAGGACATCTTCTCAAACGTGTCAGGCAGATTCTTGCGCATCGGCATCGAGCCGATGGCAGCGGTGAGGTCGAAGAGCTGTGTGTCGTACTTGCCCTTAATGGCGCTGCCGGTGTAGAAAGGCGAGCCGTCGAAGGGATTCCAGAGGTCGGCCCAGGAGCGGTCCTTCGTGCGGTCCATGCCGAAGGTGAAGCGTCCGTAGGCCCTGAGATATTTGCCGATGTGCTGATAGCGCTCGGTGTCGAAGGCCAGCATGTTGCGCTGTCCGCCGTCTTGCACGCGGTGGTAGTCGCCCGAGCGGTGGCTCATGCCGAAATGGGCATAGCCACGGTTCAGCGTGTGAGGATTGTCTATCGACAGGCCGGCAGCGTTGTCAGTCAGGCGCCACAGCTCGAAAGCATCGCGGTAGCGGTACTGGCTGTCCTGCGCGGAGAGGCCTAATGGGACCAGACTGGCCAGGAAGACTATGCTTATTATCTTATTCATCATATTCGCGGGGCTTGACGGTGGTGGACACTTGGAAATCGGCTGACGAGTTGTTGGTGTCGGCCAGAATCTTGCGGCCGTCGGCAGTGACACGGGCAGTGCGGCGATAAACCACCTCGCCGGACTTGCCGGCAGTGGCGTTGATGCTGATGTAGCCGGCATCGACGTCAGGATAGAGGCGCTTCGTGGTGACGTCGGGGCCGGTGTTCGCCTTGTTCGGCAGGCACTCCACGCCGTCGATGACATAGCGCTTGGGCAACAGCTTGAACATATTGCCACGCTCTTTGCCGAAGGCATAGACGGGAGCCCAGTCGTTGACCACATCCTCATGGGTGCGGAAGATAGCGATGCCCATCAGACCGTTGTTCTGGAAGTTGAGGTAAGTCATGTTGCTGTAGGAACAGAAGACGATGGGCAGCTCGGGCGTGGCGGGATTGTTCTGGATGCGGGCCCGGCTATCCTTGGCTTCGAGGTCGGCGTCAAGGAGGCTGTGCTCAAAGGGTGACACGTCGGAGTGGTCGACGGCGCTGTTGGTGATGAGCAGCGTGCCGCCGGGCTGCACCATGACGGGACGCTCGCTTGGTATTTGGAAGATTTGCTTCACCACCAGCATCGTGTCGGCATAGGCCTCGTGCAGGTTGCTGAGAGTGTAGGCTTGCGGGTTGTCGGTCTCGGTGAGGGCGATATAGAGGCCGCTCACGTCGATGGGCGTGGCGCTCTGGTTGTAGAGCTCCATATACTGTCCGGCGGTGTAGGCGCGCGTGGTGCCTTCATAGGTGGAGCCGGCGAAATAAATCTTACTGATGAGGATATCCTGGTTGACACTGAGCAGCGTGGGCAGGATGACGGTCTGGCCGTCGGTCTGCAGCAGACAGGTGTTCGCGCTGCCGCTGACGGTGCAGCTGGTGCCGCCATCCAGTTCCTTGCCTGTGAGCTGCTGGTAGTCGGCGGCGCTGAGCTCCCATGAGCAGCTGACGTCGTAGACATCGGGCACCAAGCCGCTGAACGTGGCCACGCCCTGTGCGTCGGTCTGGGCCTGCAGCCGCTGTGGGCCGATGGTCAGCGTCACGGTGCGGCCGGCCAGGGCAGTGGCCGACGGCAGACCATCGGGTTGCTGCAGCTGGATGCGCGCAGTGATTTCTTTCGTGGCATCGCCGAAGTCGGCGCAGCATGTGAGGAGAAGGGCTGCAACCATGTTGCAGCAAAGAAGACAGGCGGCGGTTATCTTTCTTGTTCGTTTCATCGTCAAAATCCGTTCTTTCGTCAAAATCCGTTCTTTCGTCAAAATCCGTTCTTTCGTCAGAATCCGTTCTTTCGTCAAAGCCGCTGCTTTACAGGTTGAGTGACAGCTCGGCACCAAACTGGAAGGTGCCCGTGTTGCGCTGCGTCAGCGTTGTCGTGTTGTTGCCCTTGAGGTAAGGCTCGTAGAAGAGGGCGTTGTTGACATAGAGCGACAGCTGGCCCATGCGGCCAAGCTCCTTGGTGAGGCGGGCCTGCAGGTTCCAGGTGACGGGGGCCTTCGTCGGGTCGTTGTCGGTGACGCGGACGGCGAGGTCGCTGATAGCAACGGGAAAACCGTCGCCTACAGTGATGGACTCCTGGCCTGGGGCGATGGCATGGTACTGCAGGTCGGGGGTGATGTATCCGATGGCGTCTTTGTTGGCGGTGTAGCTCCAGTTGGAGTTATGCCAGATGGCCTGAGCGGTGAACGATGCCACCATGTGCAGCTGCGGGATATGGGTGATGGCGCGCAGCGTGGTGACGAAGCGGCGGTAGCGGCTGAAGTCCTGACCGCTGGGATAAACCACCTTGACGGGCGTCAGGCCATAGCTGGAGTAGGCCGTAGGCAGCAGCGCCGCTTTGATGCTCTGGGCGTTCAGGTCGGTGCTCCACGTCTTCGTCTCGCTCCACGCGCCGCTGAGATGGAAGGTGGTGTGCAGCGGCTTCACCTCACCTAAGTCAAAGTCCATCTCGATGCCTCGGTTCACGGTGGTGTTGGTGTTGCCAATCTTTCCCGTCGTGGTGAAGATGAGGTCTTGACGGTCAAAGCCGCTGGTGAAGTCATACTGACCGTTGACCATCGGCGGCAGGGCGCTGAAGAAATTGGAGGTGTAGGTGAAATACTCAGTGGCACTGCCAAAGCCGTTGGGCGTCTTGTCGCGGTAGGCCAGGAGGCTCAGCTTGCGCTTTCCGGGCAGCTTGATGTCGATGCCGCCTTCAACTTTCGTCGTCGTGGCGTTCTTCAGGTCTTTCGACTTCACGACATCATACACCTGCGTGTGATAGGCCATCATCTGCTGCGAGCCGTCCTGCGGCATGTAGTTCACGGCTACACGGTCCTCGTATTTCTTGTCAGGATAGAGATAGGCCAAGCCCGGCGTCTTCGCGTTCATGCCCACACCGACACGGATGTCGAGCCACTTGGCTGGCGTGACACACACGTTCAGACGCGGCGACAGCGCGGTGGTGCTGACGTCGCTGAAAGGCTGCAAGGCGGTGAAGCGCAAACCGAAGTTCACGCGCACTCGCTGCGTCTGATTGAAATTGTAGAGGAACTGGTCTTCAACGAAGGCCGACAGCTGGTGCAGGCCGGGGATGTCGTTGAAGGGGCGCGGGCGTCCGTCGGCATTAGGGCGCAGGGGCAGTTGCTCGTTCTCGTTGTAGTAGCCCTTGCCGCTGTTCCAGTCGTAGTGGTAGTCGAGGCCCAGCTTGAAGTTCTGCAGCGTCTTGCCCTTGCGCAGGAAGAATTCGTCGGTCAGCTTGGCATAGACATTGCCCGGCCGGCTTTCGGTCTTGCCCGTGGCAAGATAGATGGAGGTAGCAAACGGCACCTCGTAGTAGCCCGTCTGCATGGCAGTGATGATAGGCAGCAGGCCGGTGCTGTTGCCCACGAGCGACGTGTTCTTGTCGTCCACCTGCGTCAGGCTCAGGCCCACGGTGTATTTCAGCGAGCGTGCCAACGGCTTGTCGAGGCGCAGGCGGCCGTTGTGAGTGAGGCTGAACGAGGTAGAGCGGTTTTTCTTCTCCGTGCCGTCCTGAATGGCATCGGGGTCATTGCCCGTCCAGTCCTTCGTCTGCGTGAAGCGCAGCTTCGTGTCGCTGTGCCACTTACGGGAGAAGTCGATGCCGTAGCCGAGGTTGACCGTGTAGCGGTCGTAGCTGCGGGTCTTGTAGCGCGGGTCGCCCCAAGCCTTTGCATAGTCAGTGCTGGCATTGAGGATGCCGGCGGAGCCCAGCGAAAAGCCCTTGCCCGCGCTGAAGTTCTGGAGGCCGGGGTTGATCTTGGCCTTTACCTGCAAGGGCGTGAGGCCCACCTTCGAGTGGACGATGACGAGACCGCTGGTCAGATCGCCGTATTCTGCCGACGGGATGCCGCGGATGATTTCGACGTTGTCAATGTTGTCTGCCGAAATCTGGCGCAGGTCGGTGCCCGTGAAGGCGGTGCTGGAGAAAGTGCCCTGCGTCATCTGTCCGTTGTTAGAGATGGGCATCCCGTCAACGACGACGCTGGAGCCGAAGGCCGCCGTGTTGTTGTTCACCAGTGTGCGCAGCTGCAGGTTCGACTGCTGTGTCAAGTCGTGGTTGCCCATCAGCTGGCCGGGCAGCAGCTGCATGACATCGGCAAGCGAGGTGGCCTGCAGGTGGTCGATGGCCTGACGGCCCACAATGCTGGCCGTCGAGGCACCGCTCTCGCGCACCTTCGCCGTGACAGTGACTTCCTTCAGTGCCAACGACGACGACACCATCTTGAGCTGCATGGTCAGGTCTTTGTTCACCGCTAACTGCTGCTCTATCGTCTCCATGCCGACATAGCGCACACGCAGGGTGTAGCGGCCCTCGGGAATGTTTGCCAGCGTGGCCTGACCTTCGAGGTCAGTAGTGGTGACGATGGTGGTGGGCAACAGCTCGACGGTGGCCATCATGACAGCATCGCCCGTGGCCTTCTCCGTCACATTGATACGCAGGGTGTGTCCCGCCCGCTGCGCCAACAGGCTCAGATGCGAACCGGCCACCAGCATCAGTATGACGGCAAGCCTCGCAAAGATGGTTGTCTTCGTTGTTTCCATAACAGCGTATCAGAAGGTGCAAAGGTAGGCATTTTGCCTCAACGGCGCAATACCTATAAATAGGTAAAACTACTTCACGTAGCCCATGAGCATGGAGAATTGACAGCAAGTCAACACCCCGCAGCGCTCGGGCTTACTCATGAAAACATGGTAAGTCCTTCGCCTGCACGAGATATTCGCCTATCTGAACGGCGTTCAGGGCAGCACCCTTGCGGATCTGGTCGCCCGAGAGCCAGAACGTCAGGCCGTTGTCATCGCTGAGGTCCTTGCGCACACGGCCCACAAAGACATCGTCCTTGCCGGCAGTATCAAGAGGCATCGGATAGGTCAGCGTCGAGGGGTCGTCAACGAGCTGGCAGCCGGGGGCATGGGCGATGGCCTGCTGCGCTTCCTCCACGCTCAGCGGACGCTCCGTCTCAATCCACACACTCTCGCTGTGGCTGCGCAGCGAACTGACACGCACACACATGGCCGAGCACTTCGCGTCGGTGTGCATGATTTTGCGCGTCTCGTTATACATCTTCATCTCTTCCTTCGTGTAACCGTTGGGCTGGAAGACGTCAATCTGCGGGATGACGTTATAGGCCAGCTGGTGAGGGAACTTCTTGATGGTCTTCACCTCGCCCGTCTCAACAATCTCCTTGTACTGCTGCTGCAACTCAGCCATGGCTGCTGCTCCGGCACCCGAGGCACTCTGGTAGCTGGCTACGTGGATGCGCTTGATGTGACTGAGCTGCTCCAGCGGCTGCAACACCACAACCATCATGATCGTGGTGCAGTTAGGATTGGCGATGATGCCGCGTGGGCGGGTCAGAGCGTCCTCAGCATTGCACTCAGGCACCACCAAGGGCACATCGTCGTCCATGCGGAAGGCCGACGAGTTGTCAATCATCACGCAGCCGTATTTCGTGATGTCGGCGGCAAACTCTTTAGATGTGCCGGCACCGGCGCTGGTGAAGGCGATGTCGATGTCTTTGAAGTCATCGTTGTGCTGCAGCAGTTTCACCGTCAGCTCCTTGCCACGGAAAGTGTACGTACGGCCGGCGCTACGCTCAGAACCGAACAGCACCAGTTCATCCATGGGAAAATTTCTCTCGTCAAGAAGGCGCAGGAACTCCTGCCCCACAGCGCCAGAAGCGCCAACAATAGCTACTTTCATTTCTTTTTTCTTTGTTGTGTTACGCAATTCGGTTGCAAAATTAGATAAAAATTTCGAGATTATAACCCCGTAGGGATAAAAATGTGAACAAATAGCCCCGAAAAGTGAGCTAGCAAGGTCTCCATCTGCCCTGGCCCTACCCTTTTGCGTACCGACAGATGGTTGGGTGGCCCGCATATTTGCGGGCCCAAATCTTCCCAATCAGAAAAGAGAAAGAAACAGAGCCTGAAGCAAGAACCGCCTATATACGAAAAGGGCCCTGAGGAATCGTCCTCAGGGCCCGGCTTGATAAAGAAGGCGGCCTCCTACTCTCCCGCATTGCATTGCAGTACCATCGGCGCAGGCGGGCTTAACTTCTCTGTTCGGAAT